>Ga0209699_100774_pt1 | contig 12016 bp, 9 predicted proteins | sample SynthPrep_1_END__FD_187204 | JGI IMG/M metagenome (GOLD analysis project Ga0209699, IMG submission 187204) | Synthetic microbial communities from Ohio, USA - SynthPrep_1_END_DS7_MetaG (SPAdes) (version 2) | ecosystem: Engineered > Bioreactor > Aerobic > Activated sludge | place: USA: Ohio...
TCCTCGTAAGCCGTCATTTCCACCGCCTCGGTGGCGATCTCGTCGGCAATGCCGGCGGGAATGACGATGACGCAATCGGCGTCGCCGACGATGATGTCGCCGGGAAAGACCGGGGCGTCACCGCAGCCGATAGGTCCGTTTATTTCGATGGCTTCATGCTTGGTAAGGTTGGTCGGGCTGGAAGGCCGGGTGTGATAGGCCGGAATATCCAGTTCGGCGATGGTGGCGGCATCACGAAAACCGCCGTCGCTGACGATGCCGGCACCGCCGCGCACCATAAGGCGCGTTACCAGAATATCGCCGGCCGAGGCAGCGCTCGCATCCTTGCGGCTGTCGATCACCATCACATGACCCGGAGGGCAGGTTTCGATCGCCACCCGCTGCGGATGTGCAGGGTTACGGAATTCGACGAGCTGGTTGCGGTCCTCGCGGGCCGGCATGTAGCGCAGGGTAAACGCCGGGCCGACCATGTTCGTGCCCTTATAGCCGAGCGGATGTACGCCCTGTATGACCTGGTTTCGCAGGCCGCGCTTGTAAAGCGCTGTCGCCAGCGTGGCGACGGAAATCGTCATCAGTTTTTCCCGCGTTTCGCTGTTCATTTTAGTCTCCTCGCAATGACCGGATGGATGTGTTTCATGTCTTGTGAATGGGCTCGTCTATGAAGATGCCGCCCTGATATTTTGCGATTGCGGCCTCGGGATCGGGTCGCGGCACATCGCGCTCGATTTCCGCCCGGTAGCGCGCAGCATTGTCGCGCCGTTGCCAGCCGAGAAAATCCACGTGCGAATTGTCCCACCAGCTGTCGTCATTGGCGGAAACGCCCCAGATGACCGGGCAGCCGAGTTTCGGTGCGCGGTATATGGCCTCAATCAGCGAGACAAAATCCTCATGGCTGAACCAGGTCGACAACATTCGCCAGTTCGTGGGTTTTGCTTCGCAGGAGCCGATGCGGACGATGGCCGTCTCCTGGCCGAATTTGGAGTGGTAAAGGCTCGCCATCGCCTCGCCGAAAATCTTCGAGACACCGTAGAGGCCGTCGGGCAGAAAGGGTGTCTCGGGAGTAAGCTGCTTGCCCTGCGGATAATAACCGATCGTGTGGTTGCTGGAAGCAAAAACAATGCGCGGCAGGCCATGTGCCCTCGCCGCTTCATAGAGATTGTAGAGCCCGCGCAGATTGGCCGCCTCTATCGGATCGAAAGCCTTCTCGACGGAAACACCGCCGAGATGGATGATGCCGTCACAGCCCCCCACGAGATCATGAACCGCCTGCTCGTCCTCAAGCGCGCAACGAACGAGTTCCTCATGAGGCGCGGGTGAACCGAGATCAACGATATCAGAAAGGCGGATGGTCTCGGCGACATGGCCAAGCCGCCCCCGCAGCATGCTGCCCAGCTTGCCGCCAGCACCGGTGATGAGCAATCGCTTCAACATGATGGCGTCCTTAGAAAATATCGGGCTCGCCGGCGGTGCGGCCGAAATCCGTCTGCAGGAAGTCGAAATCGCAACCTTGATCGGCCTGCGTGACATGCTTGGAGAAGAGATAGCCATAACCGCGTTCATAACGCGGCGCGGGCGCCTGCCACCCGGCACGGCGGCGAGCGATCTCTTCTTCGCTGACCAGCATGTCAAGCCGGCGCTGCGGCAGATCGAGACGCACGATATCGCCGGTTTTCAGGAGCGCCAGCGGGCCGCCGACGAAGCTTTCCGGCGCGACATGCAGCACGCAGGCCCCATAGGAAGTGCCGGACATGCGGGCGTCGGAAATCCGCACCATGTCGCGATGGCCCTTCTTGATGAGCGCCTTGGGGATAGGCAGCATGCCCCATTCCGGAAAACCGGGACCGCCGAGCGGACCGGCATTACGCAGCACCAGAACATGATCCGGCGTGACATCGAGGTTCTCGTCGTCGATCGCCTTCTTCATTTCCGGATAGCTGTCGAAGACCAGCGCCGGGCCTTCGTGAACATGGTATTTCGGATCGCAGGCGGCAGGCTTGATGACGGCGCCGTCAGGGCAGAGATTACCGCGTAGCACCGCAAGCGAGCCTTCGGCATAAACCGGATTGTCGAGCGAGCGGATGACGTCGTCATTATAAACCTTCGCACCCTCGAGGTTTTCGCCCATGCTGCGGCCGGTTACGGTCAACGCCGAACAGTCGAGACGGCTTTCCAGCTGCTTCATCAGCGCCCGCAGGCCGCCGGCGTAATAGAAGTCCTCCATCAGATAGTCTTTGCCGGAGGGGCGGACATTGGCAATGAGCGGTGTTACCCGGCCAAGCTCGTCCAGTTCGTCCAGCGTCATCGGCACGCCGGCACGGCGCGCCATGGCAATCAGATGCACGACGGCATTGGTGGAACAACCGGTAGCCATGGCGACGATGGCAGCATTGCGAAACGCAGGCGCGGTCAGAATGCGGTCCGGCGTCAGCTCCTCGGTCACCATCTCCACGATACGTCGGCCGCAACCTGCCGACATGCGCTGGTGTTCGGCATCCACCGCCGGAATGGAGGAGGCTCCCGGCAGGGTGAGGCCAAGGGCGTCGGTGATGGCGGTCATGGTCGAGGCGGTGCCCATGGTCATGCACACACCAGCGGAGCGGGCGATGCCGCCCTGTACACCACGCCATTCCTCGTCGGTCACGTTGCCGGCGCGGCGCTCATCCCAATATTTCCAGGCGTCAGAGCCGGAACCCAGCACCTTGCCGGCATAATTGCCGCGCAGCATCGGGCCGGCAGGCAGATAGATCATCGGCACGCCGGCCGAGATCGCACCCATGACGAGGCCGGGTGTCGTCTTGTCGCAACCACCCATCAGCACCACGCCGTCGAGCGGATGCGAGCGGATCATTTCTTCCGTCTCCATCGCCAGCATGTTGCGGTAGAGCATCGATGTCGGCTTGGTGAAGCTCTCGTCCACCGAAAGCGACGGCATCTCCACGGGGAAGCCGCCCGCCTGCAACACGCCGCGTTTCACATCCTTCACCCTTTCAGGGAAATGTGAGTGACAGGTGTTCAGCTCCGACCATGTATTCAGGATACCGATGACGGGTTTGCCGACAAAATCCTCCTCCGCATAACCAAGCTGCATCATGCGAGAGCGGTGGCCAAAGCTGCGCAGGTCATCGGGTGCGAACCAGCGGTCGGAGCGGAGTTTTTTATCGGTCATGTCAATGGTCCTGCGTTGCGGGTTGCGCCAAAAGCCTGTCAGTCCTGCCGGAGCGTCAGCCCGCTCGTCGTATCGAAAAGATGGATATGTTCCAGCGGTGCCGACAGGCGGATGACTTCGTCCGCCGATGTCGAGGTCTGGCCGGAAAGATGCAGCGTCACCCGCGTGCCATCCCCGAGAGTACCGTAAAGATAGGATTCGCCGCCCAGCTGTTCGGCGGTGCGCACGGACATGGCCAGCGCGCCGCCATCACCCGGCTCCACATGGTTCGGCCGGACGCCGAGCGTCACCTTCTGGCCGGGCTTATAGGAAAAGCCCGCCTGCGGCAGGGGGATCAATTCGCCGGTCGCGATCTTCAGGGACGGCGTTGCATCCGAAGTCACTTCACCGGCAAAGAAGTTCATCTTCGGCGAGCCGATGAAGCCCGCCACGAAGAGATTGGCCGGGCGATTGTAAAGATCGAGCGGCACGCCGAACTGCTCGAGCCTGCCGGCGCGCAGAACGGCGATCTTGTCGGCCATGGTCATGGCTTCCACCTGATCGTGGGTAACATAGATCATGGTATTGCCAAGCCGCCGGTGCAGGCTGGAAATCTCGCCACGCATATCGACGCGCAGTTCCGCATCGAGGTTGGAGAGCGGCTCGTCGAAGAGGAACACGCGCGGCTCGCGCACGACGGCGCGGCCAATCGCAACACGCTGGCGCTGGCCGCCCGACAGGTCCTTGGGACGCCGGTCCAGAAGCTGGTCGATCTGCAGCATCTTGGAAACCTGGGAGATCTTTTCGGCGATATCCTTCTTGGAAGTGCCGATATTTTCAAGCCCGAAGGACAGGTTTTCACGCACCGTCATATGCGGATAGAGGGCATAGGACTGGAACACCATCGCAAGCCCGCGATCTGCGGCCGGGACCGTGTTGACCACATCACCGCCGATGACAATATCGCCGCCACTCAGCTCCTCGAGGCCGGAGATCATGCGCAGCAGGGTCGACTTGCCGCAGCCGGAAGGGCCAACGAAAACACAGAATTCGCCGTGTTTGATATCGAGATCGACACCCTTGATCACATCGAGGGCACCATAAGCCTTTTTGACCTGACGAAGCTCTATACTTGCCATTGTCGTGTTTCCTCCCTGAGGATTATTTGCCGCCAGTCGATGCAATGCCGGTGGCGATGTATTTTTGCAGGAACATGAAGACCAGCGCGATCGGGGCGAGTGTCAGCACCGTCATGGCCAGCAGATTGCTCCATTCCGTCGTCATCTCCCCCTGGAAGGAGTTGAGCGCCAGCTGCAGGGTGAAGTTGTCGTTGCGCGTCAACACGATCAGCGGCCAGAGGAAGTCGTTCCAGCGCCACATAATCGCAAGGATCGCCAGCACCGCAAGCGCAGGCGCCGAAAGCGGCAGGATGATGCGCCAGTAGATTTTCCACTCGCTGGCCTTGTCCATGCGGGCGGCATCGAGGATTTCATCCGGGATCGTCAGCATATATTGCCGCAGCAGGAAGACGCCTGTGGGTGTCGCCGCTCCTGGAATGATGACGCCCCAGAGACTGTTGATCATGCCGAGCTGGCTGGTGATGAGAAACAGCGGGACCAGCACGACGGTCTGCGGAATCATCAGCGTGCCGACAACCAGCGCCAGCACCACGCCTCTGCCCTTGAACTGGTATTTCGAGAGTGCAAAGGCCGCCATGGAATTGACGATCAGCATGATGAGAGTTGACGTCACCGTGATGAAGGTCGAGTTCCAGAAATAGAGCGGAAAATTGAAGCGCTGGAAAAGCTCGGTGTAGTTTTCCGTGGCCAGCGCCACCTTTTCAGCCGGCTTCAGCTCGTTGAACGGCATCTTCAGGACTTCGGTTGGCTTGGCGGGGTCAACCACCTGGGCCACGAGGCCGATGCGGCGAACCATGCCGAACTTGCGGCCATCCTTGTCGACATAGGCCGGCAGCGGCGCTGCCTGCCCGTCCACCACCACGGTTTCCTGCGTGTAAGGCAGAAGGCGCGGCGGAAAGCGCTGGAGATCGGCCTCCGTCTTGAACGAGGAAAGCACGAGCCAGACGACGGGACCAAACATCATCAGCACGGCCACGCCGAGATAGGCGTAGGATAGCCAGTCGGTCCAGTGCAGCTTGCCGTTTCGGCCGCGCGTACGGGTCAGAAATGCGCCAATCCTAGCCATCGACCTTGCTCCTGTTTGCCCGGAATTGCAGGGCGGTCAGCACCACGAGCACCACGGCGAGCAGCAGCGAAGCGGCAGCCGCCAGCCCGAAATTGCGGGGCGTCCCGGCAAAGCCGGTCTGATAGATGAACTGAATGATGAAGGTGGTCGCCGAACCCGGGCCCCCGCCCGTGAAGGCGAAGACTTCATCGAAGGTCTGCACGCCCTTGATGAGCGACAGGACGAGAACGACGAGCATGGTGGGAGCAAGCAGCGGCAACGTAATGCGCCGGAAGATGCGCCACGGACTTGCCTTGTCGAGCTGCGCCGCCTCATAGACATCACGCGGGATCGCCTGCAGGCCGGCGAGAAGAATGAGCGTGTAGAAACCCATATGCGCCCAGACTGAGAGGAAGACCGACCAGCCGAAGGCAAGGTTGGCTTCGAGCAACCAGTCGACCGAGCCGAGGCCGAGCCCCTCCATCGCCGCATTGAGAACGCCGAAACGCTGGAGAATCCACTTCCAGATCAAAGCCACAACGACGGGCGACAGCAGCACGGGGAAGAAGAAGACGGCGCGGAAGAACCCGCGCGCCCGGATATCGCGGTTAAGCACGATGGCCGTGATCAGCGAGAAGCCGACCATGAAACCGACCTGCAGCACCACGAAGAAAACCGTGTTCCAGACCGAGCGCCAGAACAGGTCGCGCTGACAGGAATTGGGGTCGAGGTAATTCTGACAGGAAAGAAGGACCGAAAAGTTTTCGCCGCCCACGGCAGGGCGTTCGGAAAGCAATATGTGTTCGCTGCCGGTCACGGAATAGGCCATGTTCAGCACAATCGGCAGAAAGGCGAAGACCGCGAACAGGATCAGGTTGGGTGTAAGAAACACCCAGGCGATCCGCCGATGGCCGAGAACCTTCTGCAGGAAGGCAAAGGGCAGTTCGACGATGCCCATGACGGGCGCAAGAAATTTATACATGAGGGTCCTCCTTCGATCCGGCGCGGCGCGGCATGCGCCGCGCCGGAAGGCGATGGATCACTTCGCCTGTTTCAACGCTTCCTCGAGGTCCGTCTTCGCACGGGCCATGGCTTCATCAACGGTGCTTTCACCGACGATGGCCTGCGTGATGCGCTGTACGGAGATGTTGAACATGGCGCGATTGTTCTTGTAACCCTGATAGGTATAGGCAATCGGGCTGAGGCCGGGGATCTGGTCCAGCCAGGCGTTCATGGCCTTCTGCGTCGCAGGCGTCGCACCAGTATAGGTCACGCCCTTGTCAGCCACGGCCTTATGGGCGGGAACGTTGCGGGTGCGAACCGTGAAGTCGAGATAATTCTCGTCCTGAGCGAGGAAGTTCAGGATGTCGGCAACGATCTTCGGGTTCTTGGTCTGCTTGAAGCCGACAATGCCAGTACCGCCCGGCATGCCGGTGCAGGCAGCGCCGCCGCAGGGCTGCGGCACGACTTCCCAGTCGAACGCATCGCCGACCTGGCTGTCAAAGCGCGCGGTCTGCCAGCTGCCCGAATAATAATAGACGAGCTGGCCGTTGATGAATTCCTGCGCGGCGTCACGATAGGTATTGCCGCCCTGCCCGGCCCAGACGTCACGCGCCATGGTGCCGTCCTTGTTCCACTCCACGAATTTCTTCACGAAGGTCGTGAAACCTTCATCGACGAGAATGGGCTTACCATCAGCATCGAAAATCTTCGCGCCATAGGAAATGGCCGGGCCGGCAATGCGGTGGCCGGAACGGTCGATGGCCATCGGGTAAGGCGTGCCGGTTGCCTTGGCGACGGCATTTGCGGCCTTCGCCCAGTCGTCCAGCGTTGCATCCTTGCCGGGTACGGCGACATTGGCCTGATCGAACAAAGTGCGGTTGATGAAGGCGCCGGTGATGGTGAGCTGGGTATGCATGCCGTAGATGCCCTTGTCGTCAGGGCCGCTGCGGTACCATTTCAGCACGTTGGAGAAATTGTCTTCCCAATATTTCGCGTCCACATAGGGCGTGAGATCGAGATAATAGCGGTTGAGGCCGCCAAGATCGGTCACGGTTGCGAAATCCGGGCCGCTGCCGCCGGCAAGCTGCACGGGCAGGCCTTCCAGCAGCGCCTTGTAGGGCACGACGTCAGTGACGATCTTTACGTCCGGATGCTGCTTTTCGTAACGCGCGAGAATGTCTTTCAGAATTTCGCAGCCGTTGCCGTCATAAGCGCAGGTGAAGCGCACTTCCTGGGCCGCCTGGGCGGCGCCTGCAAAGGACGCCGCGCCAATGGCGAGCGCCAATGCCATGCTGTATTTACCGATCATCTCTTTTCCTCCCTTAGATGATTATGCGTTGGCGGATGTGCGCGGAGCCCAGCCCTTGATCCACTCGCCTTCAGCGGCATAGGACAGGCGGACCGGCTTTCCTTCCCTGACCGAGCGATAGATGGCGGTAACGAGTTCGATGGACTGCAAGCCGTCATTGACGGTCACTTCCTTGCCGCCGCGCCCTTCCATCGCGTCAGCGATCGCTTCGACAAAACCGGCAAAGCCGTTTTCGCCATCGGCCACCGTTGCCAGAACGGCGTCGATCTGGTCCTGCGTGGTGGGTGCACGGGCGATGAAACGCCATGTGTCTTCGGCCGGGCGATAGGGCAGCGTGCCGCTCTCGGCGGTGAAGCCTTCGAAGCAGAAACGCAGGCGGGACGTATCTTCGGCGGCACCGAGCGTCACCGAGCTCGTCGCCAGCGCGCCGCTTTTCATGCGGAAGCTGAGTGCGGCGCAATCTTCGGTTTCGATCTTGTTGACGCGCGTATCGGCCATGGCGAAAACTTCTTCGACCGGGCCGAGAACGTGGCAGAGAAGATCATGCGCATGGATGGCGTGACCGAGGATCGCGCCGCCGCATTCACCCTTCCAGGTGCCGCGCCACGGAATGTCGTAATAGCTGGCGCCACGGTTCCAGTGAACTTCCGAACTCGCGACGAAGGCCTTGCCCGCAAGGCCTGCATCGATGAGCGCACGAAGCTGCCGCATCGCATGTCCGAAACGGTACTGGAAGACCGGAAACACGCCACGGCCGGTCTTTTTAACGGAGTCGATGAGCGCATTTGCCTCTTCAAGCGAGCGGACGAGCGGCTTTTCGCAGACCACATCCTTGCCCGCCGCATGCGCCTTCAGCGTAACGGGGAAATGCAGGTGCGGCGGCAGGCAGACGTCGATCAGCTGGATGCTCTCATCCGCCAGAACCTCATCGAGATCGGTCGTCAGGCGGATGGACGTATCCTCACCCGCCACGGAACGGGCGCGCTCCAGATCGAGATCGCAGATCGCCTTGACGACGAAGCGCTTCGGCAGGGCCCGATAGCCGCTCAGATGCTGGGCGCCGATGCCGGCGCCAATGATGGCAACACCGATCATTTCGAAGCTCCCTCGGCCTTGGCCTGCGCCTGCAGCGACAGGTCGCATACCTTGAACACATGCTCCTGCGTCATCGCCGTTTCCGTGCGGTTGCGGATATCGTCGCACAGGCGGCCGAAATAGGGCAGACCAGCACCAGAGGCGTCGATATATTCGCAGCGATCGCCATTCACGAGAACGAGGCGGTCGGTGCCTTCCTTGTTGCCGACATCGACATATTTACGCAGCTCAATGTAGCCCCCAGCACCGGAAGCATCGATATATTCGCAGCGGTCGCCATTCACGAGAACGAGGCGGTCGGTGCCTTCCTTGTTGCCGACATCGACATATTTGCGCAGCTCAATGTAGCCCTCGGTGCCGAGGATCGTCAGGCGGCCGTCACCCCAGGTCGGCAGCGCATCGGGCGTGTACCAGTCGACGCGGATATAGCCGTGGCCCTTGTCGCCGCGCAGCACCACTTCGCCGAAATCCTGCAGGCCCGGATCGCGCGGGTTGGCATAGTTGGCAACGGTGGCGGCCACGATCTCCACTTCGGTCGAACCGGTGAAGAACATGAACTGGTCGATCTGGTGGCTGGCGATATCGGTGATGATACCACCGTATGCTTCACGCTCGAAGAACCACTTCGGGCGGATCTGCCGGTTCAGGCGGTGCGGCCCGAGGCCGACGGTCTGGATCACGCGGCCGATGGCGCCCTGCGCGACCAGTTCAGCGGCCTTGGTCACGCTCGGAACTTCAAAACGCTCGGAGAAGTCGACGGTCCAGATGCGCTTGGTCTTTGCCACGGTCTGTCGAAGGCGATCGAGCTGTTCGAAGGTAGTGCAGCCAGGCTTGTCGGACATCACGTCCTTGCCGGCCTCCATGGCGGCGATGGCAAGATCGGCGCGCTTGGACGGAATATCGGCGATGACGACGAGATCAATGGTGCCGTCCGCAAGCAGGGCTTCCTTCGAAGCGGCGCGCGGCACATTCGGGAAGCGCTTCACGAAGCCTTCCACGACGTCGGGTTCGCCCTCTGTCCACCAGCCGGCAAATTCGGCGCCGGCATCCAGCAGGTTCTGGGCCATGCCGAAAATATGCCGGTGCTCAATACCAAGAGCGACGAACTTGATTGCTTTACTCATCCTGCAGTTCCACTTCCTTGCCGGTATCGGCTGAGTTGATGATCGCGTCGATCAATCTGTGAGACAAAAGAGCCGCTTCACCGGTGACGACCGGCGCGCGCCCTGAGGAGATGGCATCTGCGAAATCTTCGAAGACGCCCTGATGCCATTCATGCGTGAAAGCCATGGGGTCGGCGCCGCCACCCGTGCCGGAGGCCGTGCCGCCGAAGGTCTCCTGCCGGCCATCGCGCCAGTCGACATGCAGGAGGCCCGAGGCGAGCCGCAGGCTGGCATTGTCGAAATGCAGGACAATCGATTCAGGAGTGCCGGGAAAACTTGCAGTGCTTGCCACGAGCGAGCCGACGGCGCCGTTCGTGAACCGCAGACCGGCCGCGACATAATCTTCCGTTTCCATACGATGAAACCGTGTCGTCGCCGCCATGGCCTGAACACGCGAAACCGGCCCGGCAAGGCTGAGCGCCAGATCGATGGTGTGGATTGCCTGGGAGATCAGAACACCGCCGCCGTCGCGCGCCGTTTCCATGCGATGAAACCGTGTCGTCGCCGCCATGGCCTGAACACGCGAAACCGGCCCGGCAAGGCTGAGCGCCAGATCGATGGTGTGGATTGCCTGGGAGATCAGAACACCGCCGCCGTCGCGCGCCAGGGTGCCGCGGCCGGGCTCATCATAATAGGATTGCGCGCGCCACCACGGCACGGAAATTTCGCAGAGACCCAGCGCTCCGAGCGTCCCGTCGTCCACAAGCTCACGGGCTTTTTGCGATGCCGCCCGCATGCGATGTTGGAAGATGATGCCAAGCGTGACGCCGGCGTCACGACAGAGGGCGACAAGGCCTTCGGCTTCCTGCGTGTTGCGGGCGATGGGTTTTTCCATCAGGATGTGTTTGCCCGCTTTCGCGAGCTGTCCGACGATATCGATGCGGGCATTCGGCGGTGTCGCGATGATGGCGAAATCGACATCCGCATCGCGCACTGCCTCCTCGACCGAGGAATAAACGGCAACCTCATATCCAGCGTGTTTCGACGCTTCGGCCGCGAGCGCCGTGGCGCGGCCCGAACCGCCATCAACTAAACCCTTCAGGCGAATTTTTTCCGGACTTGCCGCACAGGCGAGCACATGCGTCTTCGCCACCATTCCGGCGCCAACGATGACGCAGGTCTTGATATTTTGCATTTCGGGAGCCTCCTTCCCATGCACAATCATTTGCATACCGGTATGCCGGTTGTCAACAGACTTGTGTTCCGGTATACCGGTTATGAAAACGCTGGAGGGTATATGCCGAAAATTCCCGTAACAGGCGGCACCGTGCCGACGATGGAGCGACTGGACCTTAACCGTCCGGTTGTGGACCAGATCTATTCCGCGCTGAAATCGGCCATCCTTTCCCGGGAGCTTTTTCCCGGCCAGGCGGTTTCGGAAAACGAAATCGGGCAGTCCTTCAATTCCAGCCGCACGCCGGTGCGCGAAGCGCTGAGCCGCCTGCGGGATGACGGCCTGATCGTCACCCTGCCAAGCCGTGGCACCTATGTCTCCAGATTGTCGGAAAAACACATTCGCAGCGCGCAATTCATCCGCGAGGCACTGGAAGTCGCTGCCGTTTGCAGGCTGTGCCAGATCGGCCTAACAGCGGAAGCCGAGCTGGAGATCGAACACGCCCTTACCGGCCAGCGCGCAGCCATGCACCGCGGGGACAGAAAGGCTTTCCGTGTGCATGACGACCAGTTCCACAGTGCGCTTGCCGCCGCAACGGGTCTGGAGAGGCTGGAAACGCTGTTGATCCGCGAAAAGGCGGGGCTGGACCGCCTGCGCGCGCTCGCCATCACCGACGAGGCGCATATGGCGCGGCTGCTCTCCGAACATGAGGCGGTGTACGATGCGATCAAGGTCGGGGACGAAGCCCGCGCGACCGATGGTTTGCGCAAGCACCTGCGACGCGTCCTCGGCATTCTTTCGCAGGTTTTCGAGAACCACCAGGACTATTTCGAATAATTCCGCGCCATCATTTTCAACGGTTCGAGCATCATGAACACGGCAAATCCCGAAAAAGCGCTTGCCATGTCGCAGGCGAGACTTCTGTGCGACACGATGAGCACACTTGCGGAATCCCCTGTCTGGGACGAGCGGCGACAGGTGCTTTTCTGGTGCGATATACTCGG
>Ga0209699_100778_pt1 | contig 11898 bp, 12 predicted proteins | sample SynthPrep_1_END__FD_187204 | JGI IMG/M metagenome (GOLD analysis project Ga0209699, IMG submission 187204) | Synthetic microbial communities from Ohio, USA - SynthPrep_1_END_DS7_MetaG (SPAdes) (version 2) | ecosystem: Engineered > Bioreactor > Aerobic > Activated sludge | place: USA: Ohio...
TTTCGGGCTTGCCGGTCGTGAGGTAAAATTCACGATCAAGGACGAAGGCATGATGGCCAAGGCGATCAAGCTCTATGCCCTGCAGAACGAGATGACCGAGGATCAGGTGCGTGGCACATTGACGTTGGTTGCCAACGTGATGCTGCAGCAGGTGGCCGCCGAACAACCGAAACTCCAGGAGGCGGTGAACGCACTCGTCCAATTCATCAACACGCCGGGAACCTTGACCGTCACGGTCAAATCGACAGGCCCAAATGGCCTTGGCCTTTTTGATCTGGCTGCAGCCTCCGAGAATCCGATGCTTCTTCTCGACAAGGTGGATATTCAGGCAACGGCGGAATAAGCCGGCCTATCAGCCGCCAATTGTCTCGAGCTCAGTTTCCTGAGCTTGAGATAACCTGAATATACATTCAGCCGCCCCATTTCGGGGCGGCAATTGAAATTTGAATAAAACTTTTTATTTTGCAATCAATAATTTACGCCGAAAATTAAAAGTCAAACATTAAAAGAAATCACAGACGTGAGCCTGAATATCCCGGCTGTGAACAATTCAAAGCGCAGTCCCCCAATAAGAGCAGGCTTTACGCTCCACTGCGCCGATTAAAAGACAGATTTGCGGAAAAAGCCCCGGGGGGCCGGATTTTTCAGTAAATTTGCGTTAGATAAGCCAATCTGTTTCAATCGAAAGAAGGCCACATTGCCGATATTCGAGATCATCATTGTTTTTGCCGCGCTGCTGGCAGTCGGCCTTCTGGCAATCCAGCAGATTGTAGCCCAGGTCCGGGAATATCGGTTTTACAAAAAAAACGGTGGTGATTTTTCTGTCGACAGCGGCGTGGATTACCTCCGGCTTGATAAATCCCTTTATTACAACAGCCTTCGCCTCACGAACTGGCAGCGTTTTTATCTCTTTCGCCCGGCCTGTATCATAATGCTCATCGCATTTCTGGGCATGATGCTCGTGGCCCTGTTCTGAAGAGCAAATTGTGCTTTTAAGGGCACAATCATTGCGAAGAGGAGTGTTGTCACCGGTCGCTCTCGGAATCCTGAACGAAGGTTTCAATCGCGTCTTCTGACAACGAGAGAATACGACCGGCAGCAAATCGTTGCACGGAAACGGCACCCTCATCGCTGCTTTCGAAAGCCAGGTCGAACGTAGAAGAAAGGACCCGTGCCCACCCTTCATCGTAAACGGTACCACCGACATGGATTATACTCATTGATCGCCAGTCGACTCGCTGTTTGGTTTCCGGATCAGTAACCACGGCACTGCCGACGCGAATTTCTCGGGTTGCCAATCTCACCTGGTCAAAAATGGGTTCAAGCTTGAAACTGTAAGTGCCGCTTTCCGGATACACGAGTTCGACGACCGACGCCGGCGAAGAAACTCTGATGCGGAATTCTTTTGTGAGGGGATTCGCGTTGCCGCCACTCTCCTGCAAGGAGTGCCACTCGCTGTCAGAAACCGGGCGAGCTGCGACGATAACCGCACCACCTTTTGTAAGCATCGGCTCATCAACGGTGATACTCAAACGCGTCGAAAGCTCGGGCTCGTCCGAATGCACAATTGCAGCCAGAATCGCAGCCCCGATGGCCAAAGTAGCAACACCCATAAACACCTTATTCAACAAGCCTCAAGATCTACTCTCTCGCCTTAATATTCGTTGCTCTGTTCTGCATGACAGGCTGCCTCCCACCAGTGCATGTTTGGCGCCCCGCCAGTTGAGACTTCACATATCCGCTTTCTTGACGAAGGGCTTTGGGACTGCCGATCTAATTTATCCAATCGTATAGTGAGATGCCATTCCGCGAAGATTTGTAACTGTTGTTTGCGACAGCACACCGCTGGCCAGATATTCGACAAAGCTAAACGAAAATATGTCGCTTCCTTCTATTACCTCGACCATGCCGACCTCACCAAAAACAACGAAGTATTCATGATCCTCAGGCGTCCATATCCACAGATTATGGCCTGAAAAGCCGATCAAAAGGCTATAAGGTGCGTTTTCGAAAAGCGCGTCGAGCATCAGCCCGACCGGTTGTGATCCAAAATAACGTAGCGGCTGCCCGCATTCGCAAGCATAAAAATCGATCTCGGCAGCACTGATCCGCTTAGCAACGAGAGCGATCTCTTCTTCACTCGGAAACTCGGGGAAAACCCGCGCAGCGAAATTGCGGCTCCGAATAAGCCTGCTATCCAGCGTACAATCTTCTGAAGTCCACCATCCAAACCCCGACGCCATCTACCGGCAGAGTAGTCGCTTGATGTTAAACTGACGGCCCGTCAGGCATTCTCAAAATTCAGATCGGCCCAATAATCGAATAATGCTTTGACCTGCTTCTTCGGCTCAACAGCGCCGCTGCGCACCAGAGAGGAATATGTTCTTCCTCCGCGGGCTGATATTTCGTCAACCAGCATCGCAATCCTCTCTTTCGATGCGGCAACGAGAAAGACATCCCGGTCGTCGCTCACATAAATCAGCGCATCATTGGGTGAGAAAATATATTTATCAGCATCGACAAATTCGCTTTCCCGCTTAACCGCGTCAGAAAACGAGGAAACGGACGAATGCTCGAGCTGTTCATCCGCGCTTGAAACGAACAGTTGACGCGAGCCGAAAAACGCCTCGAAGGCCTCGTATTCGGCGTCATCCAGCCAGTCCGTACCGAAAAAAATGCTGCAGCCGTTTCTGCGGCAAAATTCCTTGTCTATTCCATATCGATCGGATTTCATCTTAGCCTCATGTGGATGGACTGCCGGGATATCTGTATTTTCGGAAGGGCCGCCCGTTCGGCTTTATGATATCGAGTGTCGGTCCGTTGCTTTTACTTTCGGGTCGCACTGTCACGGTTCGGCCGTCGGAAAGCTTGCCAATCCTTATACCATTTCCTTTGTCGACCGAATTGTCTCCCACAAGATCATCGAAGTCCTTGTTCGCATCGTCAACGGTGCCCGGCCTGTCCCTGTTGAAATCCTTGTCACCGGGTTTCTGGGTGGAATCGGCATCCATCTCGCCGATCTTTTCTTTTTCTTTTTGCTCTTTCGCCTCTGCGCAATCATCCGTGCAATCAGACGCATCATTGTTTTGCAACGTGCTGTCGGCGTCATCATCCGCCTTCGACATCTGCTGGCTGACGATATAGGCTCCGCCGATGATCGTTACTGCTGCAAGAATGCCATAAGCCACCCAGCCGGGTGGTCCGCCCGCCAGAAGGGGCGCGCCGGCAACAAGTGTGGTCATGCCTTCACCCCATGCCGCGCCGCAGCCGTGACAGATGTCAGCAACAGCCGCACTTTCTCATCCGCAGTAACCTCTCCCCGGCTCATCATATAGTCAGTCACGCCCGGCTGTTGTGTCAGACGACCGCCGGTGATGGCCTGCAGATAACACCAGCGTCCCAGATTCGCTTCCGAACGCACGCCGAGCGATCTTGCCTCGCGCATGTGAGCCGTTATCCAGACGTCGCGCTGCTTCTGATCCAGATGTTTCAGTTGATCTTCGGCATTACGTTCAAGATAGGCAGATATTTTCCACCGGGACGCCTGATCCCGCACCTTGGAAAGGGACGCCATCATATCCTTTGACAGTACAAGCGACCTGCCGAGCCGACGATCCGGCGAAAACGCCAGTCTCGCCCGCTTCACCCCACCACCCCATTCAGCATCCGGCGCGAACAAGATCTGCGTGGCGGGGCCGAAGAGATTATCGAGCTGAATCTCATCCAGAACTGGAATGATCTGCACCATGACATTCGCATCCGCATGCCGGAAAATCAGCGGATCATGATCAGCGGGCGCTGCGTCTTCAGCGACTGGACGGGCGGATGCGTCGGCATCTGAGACCTTCCTTTCACTACCCCAGGATTGCAGTCAATAAATGGCGAAAGCCTGCAAAATCCCCCCACAAAATTTGGTGAGGGAAGCGCCAATCAACGGCGATCACGCTGCGGTGGTCTTGCGCCAGCCGCTTAAGCCAAAGGCGATTCGTAATGCTTGTCGTATCGTTGTCGATATTCCAGCCCGGCCGCACGACACAAAACCGGCCGATTGAAAAATCGCATTCCGGTCCATCGCAGCCCCCTTGAAGGACGCTACGATGGACCATAACCCCGTCTTACCGGCCATACTGGTCCGCCACAGATAGGCCGGAGCGGACGGACGGGATCTTATCGAGCGCCGGCAAAAAGCCAGACGCTTTCACGGGGAATATCCACCCAGACCGGGCCTTCCGGCAACGCCTTCGCGCCAAAGGCCTTGGCGGCGAAGTCGCCGGCCTTCAGGCGGTATTCCCAGCGGTCGCCAAGATAGAGGCAGGCATCCAGATGCATTTCCCTGCGGTTCTGGCCGGGGTTGTCATGCACGGCGATCTGCTCGACGCGGATGACCGCCTTGTCCTCTTTTTCTTCGCTCCTGCCGAAAACAATGCCATCAAGCTGCCAGTTTGGCCCGTGAATGCTGGCATCTTCGCCCAGACCACGTATCTCGCCGCTGGCGACATTGTTTGCGCCGAGAAAGTCCGCCGCATAAAAGCTCTTCGGCTTTGTATAGATGTCCTGCGGTGTGCCTTCCTGAACGATGGCGCCGTTGCGCAGCAGCAGGATATTGTCGGATGCGGCGAGCGCTTCCGACTGATCATGGGTGACGAGAACACCGCATATTTCCAGATCGAGGATGAGCTTTCGGATCCAGTAACGCGCCTCTTCCCGCAGCTTCGCGTCAAGATTGGAAAGCGGCTCGTCCATCAACAGGACACGCGGCTCATAGACCAGCGCGCGGCAGATTGCGACGCGTTGCTGCTGGCCGCCCGAAAGCTGATCGGGATAACGCTCGGCAAGATGGCCGAGACCGATCTTTTCCAGCGTCGCCTGAACACGTTTGCCGGCATCCACCCGGTTCACGCCACGCAGCTTCAGGCCATAGGCGACATTTTCCATCACTGTGCGATGCGGCCACAGCGCATAGGACTGAAACACGAGGCCGATATTGCGGTTTTCCGGTGCAACCGTCAGGCCCTTGCTGCCATCGAGCATCGGTTTTCCGCCGATGCTGATGAGGCCATGTTCGGGCTGCTCCAGCCCGGCAATGCAGCGCAGCAGGGTTGTTTTGCCGCTACCCGACGCGCCGAGCAGGGAAACGATCGAGCCGCGTTCGGCAGTGAAGGATGCGCCCTGGAGAATATGCAGGCCGCCGAGATATTTGTGAACGTCGCGAACAGTAAGTTCAGTCATGGATTTTTGCTCCCAGACGAAGGGCGAGACCGAGGCCTGCGCCGGTAAGAACGATGCTGACAAATGCCAGCGCGGCAATCGTGTCCATTGCGCCGGACTGGATCATGGAAACCATGAGCGAGCCGATGACTTCGGTTCCGGCGCTCATGAGATAGATGCCGGTGGCATAGTCGCGCAGGAAAACGATCATGATCAGCGCCCATGCGCCGACGAGACCGGGGCGCACGATGGGAATGACGACGTCACGCCAGGTCTGGCCGATTGTCGCACCTGTCGTGCGCGCAGCCTCCTCCAGTTCGGGGCTGACCTGAATGAGCGTGCCCTGCAACAGCCGCAGACCATAGGAAAGGCCGACGATGAGATAAGCGATGAACAGGCTTATGAGGGTCGTGCGCAGCGGCACCAGGAACGGAATGAACAGGAACAGCCAGAAGAAGGCGAGACCGATGATCAGGCTCGGCATGGAGCGCGGCAGAAGAACCATGTAATCGAGAACGGTGTTGGACACGTCGCGATTGCGGTGCCCCGCAAGACCGACGACCAGATAAAAGGCGACAGCCACGGCGCCACCAACGACCGCCAGTATGATGGTGTTGAGAACACCACGATAAAGGCTCGGAACCTCGAAAAGCGCATTGAAATGCTTGGTTGTGAGATGAGCGAAAGGATTGACGCCCTGCCCCCACGCATCGACAAAGGCGCGCAGGATAATTCCGCCGATCGGCAGAATGACCGAAAGGAACAGCCAGAAACCGATGATGGAAAGCGCGATGATCTGGCCGGCGCGCCCCAGCCGCATGACGGTGGTGCGCGAACCTTTTCCGCCAAGGGCCGCATAACGGCGGCTGTGGCGCAACAGCCGGCGCTGATACCACACCAGCGGCAGGGTCAGGAGCACGAGCAGGACAACGACGACAGCCATCAGCTGATAGGTGGGGACGCCGAAAAGTGTCGTGAGCTTGTAGATATAGGTGGTGAGGACGTTGATGCCGCTCGGATCGCCAAGCACCAGCGGCACGCCGAACATTTCAAAGCCGATCAACAGGTTGAGGGCGGTGGCGAAGATGAGCGCGGGCAGCACCATGGGTACGGTGACATCCCAGCACACACGCCAGATGGGCGCGCCGGTGATGCGGGCCGCCTCTTCAAGATCGGACGGCAGGTTGCGCATTGCCGCCGACACGTAAAGATAGACATGCGGGACATGCGCCAGCCCCGTGACAAGCACGATGCCGCTCAGGGAATAGATGTTCCACGGCACGAAACCGATGATGTCGCGCACGAGGATCGAGACGAAGCCGGACGGCCCGATGGCGACCGTATACCCGAAAGCAAGCACCAGCGCCGAAATGAACATCGGAACCAGCACGATGATTTCCAGCGCCTTGCGGAAATGCACATCGGTGCGGGTGAGCAGGAAGGAGAGCGCCGCGCCCAGCGGGACGGCGATCGCCACCATGCCCACGGCCATGATGACCGTGTTCCACAAGGCGTCGTAAAACATCGGGTCGACGAGAATATATTCATATGCGCTCAGGCCGAGGCTGGCGCTCGGGCTGAAGAACGGACCATCGAGAAAGCTCTGATAGATGATCAGGCAAATGGGCGTCAGGACGCACAGCGTCAGGAAACCGATGACGAGCCGGCGGAAGAGCAGCGCTTCGCCGGGCGGGCGCGGCGTCTTCAGCCGCGGCTCGCGGGATAGTTCTCGGGGTGGGTTTTGGGTAATGGTATCCACCGGCATGGGTTGTAACCTCCGGGAAACAGACGTTTGTTGAATGGATTTTCATAAGAGTGGCAGGACCGTGGCCCTGGGCCAGACACCGTCCTGTTGCCTTTAAAAAAGCTCGGTGCCTGGCCCCGTCCTGGGGGACTTGCGTGCCTGGGCGCGATCAGCCCTTGAGCGCTGCGCGCCACTCGTTGAGGAACTTCAACCGTTTCATGGGTTCCATGAAACCGAGGAGCGTTTCATCAAGCGCGATCGGCTTCAAATTGCCGCCGACCAGTGCGTTGAGCGTGTCGATATTATAACCTTCGGTGGTGTCCTTGCGCAGAGCCGGCATGCCCTTTGAAGCAAGCGCGTTCTGTCCGTCCTGCGACAGCAGGAAGTCCATGAACAACTTGCCGGCATTGGGGTGCGGCGCGTCTTTCAACAGGCCGGCAACACGCGAGAAGGCAAGCGTGTAGTCCTTGCCGAAAGCAACACCGAGGTTCGGAGCGCTCTTTACCCAATCCAGCGCGTAGGAGCCGATCAGGTTGTAAGCGAGGACATTTTCACCGGAAACCACGGTTTCGCGCATCGAGCCTGTCGAGGAGTAAGATTTGCCCTTCGCCTTGCCGAGCCCCTTGGTCATATCCCAGAAATTGCTGGTTTTTTCCAGGTCACTTGTCTGGATCAGAAATCCGACGCCGGACTTTTCCGGATCGAAGGTGCCGATCCGACCATTATATTCACCGCTGGAAATGAATTTGATCAGGTCTTCGCGTGTCTGCGGCACCTTGTCTTCCGGCAGCGCGGTCTTGTTGTAGATCATGCCGACAGGCTCGACCGAGGTGGCATAAACAATATCCTTGAAGACCGCCCAGCTGGGCAGAGAGGGCATTTCAGGCGACTTGTAGGCCTCCAGATAGCCGTCGGTCGCAAGCTTCACGCCCTGATCCATCGCCGAAGTCCAGAAGACGTCGCCACCCACCTGCTTGGCGGCGGCCTCCGAAATTATGCGGTTATAAACGCCGTTGGTGCCGATATCGTTGTAGTCGACACGGATGCCGGGATATTTCTTCGTGAATGCGTCGAGCGCTGCCTGCGCCTGCGCCTGGTCGGTAGCCGCGTAGATCGTAACCGACCCCTCCTTGCGTGCGGCCTCGACAAGATCGTCACTGGCCGCAAATACCGGCATGGCCAGCAGCAGGGCCGCCGCATTCGCGGTCATCGCATAAGAGAAAAATTGCTTCATTTCTGGTCCTCCCACAATGATTCAAGAAATCCGGGGAAGAGAAGCGATCAAGTTACGACAGATTTTACTTGCCGCCAAACGCCTGAATATCTCGATTATTTTTAGCAAAGCAATAGTATTTCTACTTCTTACGAAGTAGATCAAGCCGCCAATAAAATCGATATCCTCCCACGGATATAGTGAAAATCATCCGATAAACCGAATAGATCGCCACGCTACATAAATTTATCCATGAATCTGTCAGCAACCTGTCACGTTCAAATATGTTTTTGTTGTCATGTTCGATTTTTCATGCAATTCATGGCCCATGCGCATCCTCTTGGTCGAAGACACACGGGATGTCGGGGAGGCAATCAATCAACGGCTGGAGCGGGTGGGACACTCGGTTGATTGGGAGGCAGACGGACTTGTCGCGGCTGAAATTCTCGACTTCACCGATTACGATCTGATCATTCTTGACGTCATGCTGCCCGGGCTTGACGGGTTCGAGATATTGCGCCGTGTGCGGGCCGCCAAAAAAACGGTTCCCGTGCTGGTACTGACGGCCCGCTCGGAAATCGAGGATCGCGTCAGCGCACTTGATCTTGGCGCGGACGATTATCTGGTCAAACCGTTCGATTTTCGTGAGCTGGATGCGCGTGTGCGCGTGCTGTTGCGGCGCAACCGCGGCGAAACCTCCAATATCATCACCTGCGGCAATCTGCAGCTCGATCAGCAGAGCCGCAATGTCCGGATCGGCAAGCGGGAAGTGCAGCTGAAGCGGCGCGAAATTGCCATTCTCGAGGTTTTTGCCACCCGTCCCGGCCGTCTGTTCAGCAAGGACGAGTTGATGGATGCGCTGTTCGGCTTTGACGAGGGCGTCAACCACAATGCGGTCGAGCTTTATGTCAGCCGGATACGCAAGAAGATCGAGGGTTCAGGCGTATCGATCATCACCCAGCGCGGCATGGGTTATCAGCTGGTGATCGATGACAACCCGTGAACCATCGCTGTTTTCACGCCTCGTCATTCGCGTGGGCATGGTTCTGCTCATAGTGGCGAGTATCCTTATTTCCGCCGCCGGTTATTATGCCCAGACGGCCGCAAACAAGACCTATGACCAGCTTCTGCGCGGCGCCGCCATGCAGATTGCCGACGGCATTACCCAGAATGACGGCAAGCTGATCGTCAATCTGCCGCTCTCGGCTTTCGAACTGCTTGGCTTTGCGGAAAGGGACCGCATCTTCTATCGCATCGTCGGACCGGACGGCGCGATCGTCAGCGGTTATCCCGACCTCAATGCCGATTATGATTATGTCGCTGCCCGCTACGATCCGCAGCTCGAAACGGAACAATATCGCGGCGTGGAAGTGCGGGTCATCACCGTTTCGCGCGCGCTTGCCGATCAGGCGCAGGGCGGATGGATCTACGTCATCCTGGCGCAGACCACCGAGGCGCGCCGGGCGCTGGCCGCCGAGATAACCCAGGGCGCCATATTGATTGTCGGCATCATGATCCTGCTTGGACTTGGCGGCACCTTTCTCGCCGTGCGTTATGCGCTGAAGCCCGTTACCCGGCTGGCGCTTGCGCTGCGGCAGCGCAACCCCGAAGACCTGACGACCATGGAAATGCCCGCACCGCAGGAGCTGCAGCCGTTTCTGGGCGCCATCAACCACTTCATGAGGCGGCTGGACGAGCGTGTCGTGCGGCTGCAGCAGTTCATCGCCGATGCCGCACACCAGATACGCACCCCGCTGACCGGGCTTTCTGCCCAGGTGGATATGCTTGATGAAGCGAGCATGATCCCGGAAAATCGCGAGCGTACCCAGCGCATCAAGATACGCACGGGCGAACTGGCGCAGCTGACCAATCAGCTGCTCAGCCACGCGATGGTCATCCATCGCTCCGGCACCATCCAGCTCGAGAACATCAATCTGGTTGCGGTGGCGCGCACGGCCTTCCACCATGCCGTCCCGCTGACCGTCGATCCCGACATGGTGATTTCCTTTGAGGCCGACGAAGCGTTGATGCCGGTCAAAGGCGACCCGGTCAGCTTGCGGGAAGCAATCGCCAACATCATCAGCAATGCGCTGCGCCATGGCGCGGTGTCGCGCCTTGACGTCCGGGTGATGCAACATGACGAGCGGATCTGCGTCGAGGTGGAAGACGACGGACCAGGTATTCCGCCGGAAAAGTGGGATCAGATGTCACGCCGCTTCAACGCCACATCTCCCAATGTCGGCACCGCCTCAGGGCTCGGTTTTGCCATAGCAGCGGAAGTCGCGGTCGCGCATGGCGGCCTGATCCGCTTTCGCGAGAAGGGCGACACGGGTTTCACCGTCATCCTTGACTTGCCCTGCGCCGGGGAGGACAGCGCGTGAAAAAACTTTTCCTGGCAATCCTGTTTTCAGCGCTGGCCACGGGCTCGGCGCTGCCGCAGCCGACGGAGGGCACCTCGACATATTTTCCCGCCCCGGCCGAAGAGACGGGCCGTCTCGTCATCAACGGCGCGGCCGACACATCCGCCCTGAAACCGCTTCTACTCGATTTTCAGCAGGTCGAACCAAACATTGCCATCGACTATACCGATTTCGTCACCAACGATCTCTATCGAGAGGCGGACGCCGCCTGCCGGGAGGAGAAGGATTTCGGCGACCTTCTGATGTCATCCTCGGTGGACCAGATGGTGAAGCTCGCCAATGACGGATGCGCCCTGTCGCATGTGTCCACAGAGACGCGCGCGGTAGAGAACCACGCCAATAGTTGGCGCGACGAGGTCTATGGCTTCACATTCGAGCCGAGTGTCATCGTTTATAATAGCGATTATGTTCCGCCGCAGGACGTGCCGCATACGCGCGCCGAACTTGCCGATCTGCTGCGCCGAAAACAGGAGTTCTACCGCGGCCACGTCGCGACCTATGATCTTCGCCAGTCAGGCGTCGGTTATCTTCTGGCCTTCCTTGATGCGGAACAGAATTCCACCGCCTATGGCCGCTTGCTGGAAAGCATGAGCCGCGTCGACACCCAGCTGCGCTGCTGCAACAATTCCGTGCTGGCCGATATTTCCAACCAGAAAATATATATCGGCTACAATGTCATAGGCTCCTATGCCTATGCAGCGACCCTGCGCGATCCGAAGCTGAAAATCGTCTTGCCGCGTGATTATACCCTTGTTCTGAGCAGGGCAGCGCTCATTCCGCAAAAGGCAAGGCAACCGGCGCTTGCCGGACGCTTCATCGATTATCTTCTTTCGGAACGCGGCCGGCGTATCGCCCGGGAAAAATCCTTCTTCTTCTCGCAGGACGGAACCATGCCGACAGGCGTCGATGGCCCTCCCTCGCTCATCGAAAGCGGTGTCGGACGCCTCATCCGCATCGGCCCCGCCCTTCTGGCGACGCAGGACGCCGCCCAGCGCAAACGTTTCATCGACGACTGGACCGACGTGATGACGTCCGGAAACAATTCCGGAGCGAACTGATATCTTGAAAAAATCGGACGGCACCCGGCGCATTCGGGCCGGCGGTGCGACAATTGCCGCCTCCATGCTGCGATGGACCGGCGCGTGGTTTCGGATGCCCACCCTTCGACAGGCATCCGTCAGATCACCATGAAGCGCTCCGGATAACGCGTCATGTCCGGGAGGCTTTCACCTCCCGGTGCTGAAACATCAATAATGGACCGAGAGGGAATCGATCGGCGTGCCCTTCGACGGGGTGAACTTGGTCAGATCGAT
>Ga0209699_100779_pt1 | contig 11885 bp, 10 predicted proteins | sample SynthPrep_1_END__FD_187204 | JGI IMG/M metagenome (GOLD analysis project Ga0209699, IMG submission 187204) | Synthetic microbial communities from Ohio, USA - SynthPrep_1_END_DS7_MetaG (SPAdes) (version 2) | ecosystem: Engineered > Bioreactor > Aerobic > Activated sludge | place: USA: Ohio...
ATCTGCGGCACCCGGACCGGCGCCGATGAAATGAACCGTCATTCTTCTTCTCCGTATTCAATGGCGCAGTCGCTACCACGTGGCGCGTTGCTCGTCGTTGCGATAGCCACAGTTACATCACCGACGATGAAGCGGGGCGCAACCAACCATGCACCTGCTCCAGCTGCCGCAAGCGCCGAGGCTTCGCTGACGCTGGGCGTTCCGGCGTGATCGAGGCTGGCCTGTGAAAATGTCATCGTCTCGGCGGCAACTGCCTCGAGCCGTTCCTGCGTTACGATTTCAAGCGACAGCGAGAGGGCTTTCGCCGCTTCCGCGAGGCCAGCTTCCCCGGCCTTGAGCGGAGCAGTCGCCAAAGAGTCAACCTTCACGCCAGAGGTCCGCTCGGCGGCGCGTATGGCCGTGATGATCGCGTCCGAAGGAATACCCTTGCGGCAGCCTATACCAGCCACGGTCACCATGGCTTGACCCAGCTCCATTGAGTTACCGGCATGGCCGGACGCCAGCCTGACATGGAACCGACAGCCACTACGCGGGACACCTCCAGCCGGATCATCGAACCGCCAAGCCGCGCATGAGCGGCCAGCAGCACCGCTTCCATTTCCAGCGTCACCGCATTGGCGACCAGCCGACCCCCGGGTTTCAGAGCCTCCATGGCAGCCTCGAACACACCTGCTTCACTGCCGCCACCGCCAATGAAAATAGCATCCGGCGCAGGCAAGCCTTCAAAGGCCGCCGGGGCCACGCCGATCATGACCTCCAGCCCCGGAACGCCAAAAGCATCGGCATTGCGGGTAATTCGCTCCGCTCTTTCCGGATGTTGCTCTATGGCGATGGCGAGCAGCGAAGGATGCGACAGCATCCATTCGATGCCGATCGAGCCGGAGCCCGCGCCAATGTCCCACAGCAATTCTCCACGCCGGGGCGCCAGCGAGGAGAGCGTCACAGCCCGGATTTCACGTTTGGTTATCTGTCCGTCATGTTCGAACAGGCTGTCATCGAGCCCCTGCGTAAACGGCAGGACACGCGCATCCTCATCCGCCACGACATCAATCGCCACAACATTCAGCGGGTCAATATCTTCAAAGGCAAAACCAGCCGCCCTGGCTTGCCGCCGCCTTTCGCGCGCTCCGCCCAATGCCTCGAGCAGGATGAATTCCGACCGACCAAAGCCGGACTCGGCCAGCAACCCTGCGATCAAGGCCGGGTCTCGCTCATCCGAGGTCAGCGCAATGATGCGCGCGCCGGGATGCAGATGCGGCCGCAAAAGATCGATGGAGCGCCCGTGCAGCGAAACGCATGCAGCCGATTGCAGCGCCCAGCCAAGCCGCGCTGCAGCCAGAGAAAAGGCGGAAGGCGAGGGATAACAGACTGTTTCCTCCGACGGAATCCGCCGTAGAAGCGTAACGCCGACACCGTAGAAAAATGGATCGCCGGAGGCGAGCACGCACACACGGCATCCGCGCAATGAGAGAACATCACTCATCTCCACATCGAACGGCACCGGCCATGCGCGCGCATCGCCCTGAATGGCCGCAGCGGCCAATTCCAGATGGCGTTTGCCGCCAAAAACCACATCGGCCGCTTCGATCGCCCGGAGAGCATTTTTGCCGAGCCCTTCAAGCCCGTCCTCGCCTATGCCGACGATGGAAAGCCACGGCTCTTTTTTCTTTTCAGCGGAAACGCTCTTTTCAGTAGAAGCTATCTTTTCAGTAGAAGAACTGGCCGTTCCGGAATATTCAGACGTCATGACACGCTCCATACTCATCCTTGGCGGCACGGCGGATGCCCGCATTCTGGCCGGCAGGTTGGCGGAGGACTCCGGCTACCGAATTCTGCTGTCCATGGCGGGCCGCACGCTCTCGCCGGTCGAACAGCCGGTACCGATGCGCAGCGGCGGGTTTGGCGGCGCAGCAGGGCTGGCGGATTTCATCCGCTCCGAGGGTTTCGATATTCTGGTCGATGCCACCCATCCCTATGCGGCGAGAATTTCCGCCAACGCGGTTGAAGCGGCAAGGCTGGCCGACATTCCGCTTGTCGCGCTTTCGCGCCCCGTCTGGCAGCACCAGCCGGGTGACAGGTGGCAGAGCGTCGACACCATCGAACAGGCCGTTGCCGCGCTCGGAGATGAAAGCAGACGTGTATTTCTGGCTCTTGGCCGTCAGGAGTTGCTTCCCTTCGAAGCCGCACACCGGCACAGCTATCTTATCCGCAGCGTCGATCCTGTGGAGCCGCCGCTGAAAGTACCGGATGCGCGCTACATCACCGCGCGCGGCCCCTTTGCGCTCGATGACGAAATCCGCATGCTGGAGGAAAACCGCATCGAGACGGTGGTTTCCAAGAATTCCGGTGGCAGCGCCAGTTACGGCAAGATCGAAGCGGCGAGACGGCTTGGCCTGCCGGTCATCATGATCGAGCGGCCACGCACTCTCGGCGTCGCGCGCCTGAAAGGCACGACGGTGTCGGACATAGCGACTGCGCTCACCGCCATCCGCCATCAGCTCTCCCTTTTTGAAAACCGCGGTGAATAAACGATCGGCTCCTTGCCGGAACGCTCGATCAGACGGGTTTCCACCGAACCGACGATGACGCAGGTGGCCATGTCAGCCATATCGCTTGATGCTTCCGACAGGGGCACGACCCGAATGCGCTCGTCTGCCCGGCCTGCGGCGCGACCGAAGATCACCGGCACCGAGCCGGGCAGATGCGCGCGCAAAAGATCAAAAGCGGTGCCGAGCTGGTGCGGCCGCGCCTTGCTGACGGGGTTGTAGAAAGCCATCACAAATCCGGCTTCCGCCGCCGCGATCAGCCGCTTTTCGATGATGCCCCACGGCTTGAGATTGTCCGACAGTGAAATGGCGCAGAAATCATGGCCTAGCGGCGCGCCGGCCTTTGCCGCAACGGCCAGCATGGCGGTCACACCCGGTACGACGGAAAAATCGATGTCGCGCCATTCAGACGGGCCATTTTCAATCGCCTCGCAGATGGCGGCCGCCATCGCGAAAACACCGGGATCGCCACCGGAAACCACACAGACCTTGCCGCCTTCGGCCGCAAGTCGCAACGCCTGTTCGGCGCGGGAAATTTCCTCGCGATTGTCGGAGGCATGGCAGCGCTGGTGTGGGCCAAGCGACAGACGGTCTAGATAGGGAATATAACCGAAGAAATCTTCCGAAGCCTCAACTGCAGCCAGCGCTTCCGGCGTTACCTGCGCTGCACTGCCGGGGCCGAGGCCGACGACGACAAGCCTGCCGGTCATGGCTTTTCACCTGTAGAGGGTCTGGTTTTCCAGCCGGGCACCAGAACCAGCGAAAAATAAGGTGCCGGCGATGCGTCACGCTCGACAAGCGGTACCGCATGGCTGTTTGCCATGGTGCCGCGCTCCACATAGAGAGCCTCGCTGAGCTTGCCGGCCCTTTCCAGAGCCCGGCGGATTTTCGGCAGGTTACGCCCGACCTTCATGATAACGGCCCCATCGGTGCCGGAAAGTCGTTCCGCGAGAATATCTTCCGCCAGCGTTCCGGGAAGCACGCTCAATATGTCGTCACCCTGTACCAGCGGCAGCCCGGCCATGGACCAGCAGCCGGACATGGCGGTGATGCCCGCAACCACCTCTGCATCATAGGACGGAGACAGCCGCAGATGAAGGTGCATATAGGAGCCGTAAAACAGCGGATCGCCTTCCGAAAGTACGGCCACATTGCGCCCAGCTTCAAGATGGGTGGCGATATCCTTTGCCGACTGGTCGAAGAATGCAGTGATCGCGCCGCGATAATCCTCGCCGTTCTTGTCGCTTTCAACGGTTACCGGATAGACCAGCGGCATTTCCAGCGTGCCGGGGCGGATGAAAGCTTCAACGATGCCGCGACCATTACCGCTGCCGCCCTTCTTGCAAAAGAAGGCAAGCACATCGGCATTTTCGATGGCGCGCACCGCCTTCAGCGTCAGAAGCTCCGGATCACCGGGACCGGTGCCGACGCCAACCAGTTTACCCTTGGCATGTTCAAAAAGAGCCGCACTCACAGGCCTGCCCTCGCAACCGCATTGATGGCGGCGGCCGTCATGGCCGAACCGCCCATACGTCCCTTGACGATGGCATAGGGAATGCCGAGCGCGTTTGCCTCCAGCGCATCCTTCGATTCCGCCGCGCCGACGAACCCGACAGGCATGCCGATGATGGCGGCGGGGCGCGGCGCACCCTTTTCCAGCATCTCGAGAAGATAGAACAGTGCCGTCGGTGCATTGCCGATGGCAACAAGAGCGCCGTCCAGTTTTTCCGCCCAGAGATCGAGTGCGGCAGCGGAACGGGTATTGCCGATCTTTTTCGCAAGCTCTGGTGTGCGTGGATCGCGCAACGTGCAGATGACGGCATTGTCAGTCGGAAGCCGGGCGTGGGTCACGCCATGGGCAACCATTTGCGCATCACAGAGGATGGGCTTTCCCGCCAGCAACGCACCCCGGGCAGCGGCAACAAAATCGGGCGAGAAACGGAAATGGCTGGCCGCCTCCACCTGCCCGCAGGCATGGATCATGCGAATGGCGATATCCGCCTGCTCTTCGGTAAAGCCGGATAAATCCGCTTCTTCGCGGATAATGGCAAAGGAGCGCTCGTAGATCGCGTTGCCGTCGCGAATATAGTCATAGTCGGTCATCGGTCATCCTGTCGAAGCGCCGCACCAATCGCTTGCCTGCCAAGACGGGCAAGCAGGGTGGCACCGTTTTCCCCGGGCTTATGTTCTTTTTCGTAAAGACGGGCAAGCCGCGAAAGCGCCGTCCTCTGCTGCGCGAAAGGTAAAATGCCGTCCGGCGGGTCGCCGGCGCGGCCGGAAACGGAAAAGGCAAGGCCATCCGCCGTGCCGCAAACGGCCAGAAGCGATGGGGCAGGGTGCGCACAACCTTTGCCACAGCCGGAAATATGCAGCGTGAAAGAACCGTCGAGCAATGAGGCGCATTCCCGGGAAGCAAAAGCCGCCAGTTCATGGGTGGGGAGAAAAGCCGATGCACAGCCCGGCGCGCCGGGACAGACGGCGATGGAAGATCGCGGATCACCGGCCTCGGTAACGAAACCACATGCGCCCGCAGTCTCAAGCAGTGCATCGCAATCGGATTTCGATCCAAAAAATAGCATGCTATGGTTTGGTGACGGCCGTAAGGCCTTGATGCCGAGCATATCGGCGTCCTGGCAGAGACGCGATAAATCAGAGCCTCGGACCTGCCCGAAGGCAGGCGCGACACCAGCAGCAAAAAAACCCGTGCCCGCCGCCATCAACCCCAGCGGCGAAGAAGGTGCCCGGACGGCCTCGGTCTTTATCACCCGATCCAGCAGTAGGTCACCACAAACCGCTTTGATGGTCGATTGGTCCAGATCGCGGCCACGGGCAAGCCGCCCCTTGCCGGCGAGATAAAGGAGAAGCGACAGAACGACATCCGCCGCCACACCCGTCTCGACCAATCCCGCATTCAGCGCCTTGCTTTCCGGCCCACCGACAAGCAATTGCCAGGAAATCCTGCCGTCCAGCCGGATCGCTTTCAGGCGGATATCCGCCAGCAAATCCCCCATGGAGAGATGTCCGCCGCCATCGATGACGACAGAAATTTTGGCGGCGAGCTTTTCATGAAGAGCGAGCCTGTCGGCCGCTTTCCGAATCTGCTCGGCAAGAAACCGTCCATCAGCGATTTCCGCATTATCCCGGCCGGCGAGAGGCGAAGTCTCGACTGCCAGGCCCTCGCGCAGCGGCAGGCCAAGCGCCAGAACATCTTTTTCCAAGGCGCATGCGCTTTCCAGCGTCAGGCCACGGAACTGGAGGCTGCCGCGTGCGGTGATGTCGAGCAGCCCATTGCCGTACCGCTCGGCGAGATCGCAAAGTGTCACTATCGCACGGGGCGAGATATCCGCTTCGAAAGCTACCCGGGACAGAAAACCGTCGCCGGTCCGCATGGGTGCTGAGAGCGCCGGGCAAAGACCGCGGCGACCGAATGGCTGAACGGGATCAGCAGCAGCAGCCATCACGCGCCCACCCTTTCCGTGCGGGGCAGGATCAGCATTTCCAGCTCCGCATCCACCGCATTTCGCCGGCTGTGCCACAGGCCACGACGGCGAGCGGAGAGGAAGCGCTCGGCCATCACCTGGGCTGCTTTCGGGTTTTCCCGCAGGATGAAATCGCGCACCTCCTCATTGCCGAAATAGGCATCATAAAGCGCCTCGATCAGCGAAGAGGAAACCGCATGGGTGGTTTCGGCGAAACCGACCAGCCTGTCCACCGTCTCGGCAAATTCCGCCGCTCCGCGTGGGCCATGCCGCATCTGGCCGGCAATGAAACGCGGATTGACGGCGCGTGCGCGCACCACACGCGTCAGCGCCTGCGTCATCGACCTTGCACGCGGGCGTGCCGGATCTGTCGTATCCAGCGCCACAATATCCGCCACGCCGCCAAGTGCAGCCTTCGCGGCAGAAAAGCCACCGATAAAGGCGACATCGGAAGAACCGTCGAGAAGATCACGGCCGGGATCATCGCCGGTATGGACAAGAAGATCGGCCCGGCGCACCAGTTCCACAAAACCGGCATCCTCGAAAATCTCCAGCCCGTCCGCGCCGCCAAAAGCATGGCTTGCAGCGTCGAGATAGGCCTGCCCCAGTTCTTCGCGTTCGTCCCATTTTCCGCTGGCGAGTTTTTCTTCGATACCCGCGCCATAGGTGCCGGGCGCGGAACCGAAAATGCGCGCCGGAATGTGCCCCAGCGCAGCCGCTTCTTCTGCCAGCGGGTTATCACCCGGTGCTTCGTCCCGCCGCGCCACGGCTTTGGCGGCGGCATCAAGGAGCGCGATCAGCGCCGGGAACATGTCGCGAAATAGACCGGAAATGCGGAAAGTGACGTCGACACGTGGCCGCCCGAGGCTCGCCGGCGGCAGAACCTCAATGCCGGTGACGCGGCCGGTAGCAGGGTCATGGATCGGTCTCGCCCCCATCAGATGCAGCGCCTGCGCCACATCCTCGCCACCATTACGCAGGCTGGCGCTGCCCCAGAGATCGAAAACCAGATGTTTCGGCCAGTCTCCATGGCTTTGCAGATGGTGGCGAAGTACCTCTTCGCCCGCCATGCGGCCAAGCTCGAAGGCCGTCGGCGTCGGCATGGTGCGTGGATCGGCGGCATAAAGATTACGCCCTGTGGGCAGCACATCCAGCCTTCCGCGTGCGGGTGCGCCGGAAGGGCCGGGGGAAATGTGGCAACCGTCGAGCGCGGCGAGCAGCGCGGCTTTCTCCGCTTTCGCACTTTCAAGCCTCAACGGATCGGCTTCACCTTCCGGGCAACGGCCGAAAATATGCTGACCATCCTTGATGGCGAAATCCTTGAGGTCGCAGAGAAAGGCGTCGATGCGCGACAGGGCCGCGTCGGCATCGTCCTTCGCCCCTATGCCTGCCTCCGCCGCAAGCCCGGTTTCCAGCGCCTTTTCGACGATGAGTTTCGCCAGTCGATCGCGACGGCGGCGATCCAGCCCATCCGCCTGCGCATATTCGTCAACCAGCTGTTCCAACGCCGATTGTTCCGGCGAAAGCCCGGCATTGACCAGCATTGGCGGAATATGACCGATGGTGATGGCCGCAATCCGCCGTTTGGCCACCGCTGCCTCGCCGGGATTGGAAATGATAAACGGATAGATCACCGGCAGCGGGCCGGTGACGATTTCGGGAAAACAATTGCGCGAAAGCGCGACCGTCTTGCCTGGCAGCCACTCCAGCGTGCCATGTGCGCCGACATGCACGATGGCATGCGCCGCCGCGACCCGCTGCATCCACGCACCGAAGGCGACAAGTGCATGGCGGGGTGGCAAGGCGGGGTCGTGGTAGTCCACCCGTCGATCCTCGTTTCGCCCACGGTCCGGTGCGAGCGCCGCGAACACATTGCCAAAGCGGGCAACACGAAAGCGGAATGCGCCATCGGCAAGCGCATTGTCATTTTCCGCAGTTCCCCACGTGGCATTCACGGATGCGGTGGCCGTTTCCGGCAAAGCCTCAAGAAAATCTCGATAGGCGGAAAGACCAATCGCCGCTTCCTGGCGCTCGACACAATCCAGCAGAGCCCGAGCCGTGTCTGGAATATCCGACACCGCATATCCCGCATCGGCAAGATCGCGCAACATTTCAAGCACGCTTTGCGGCACATCCAGACCGACGGCGTAACCCGTGCGCCCCGGCGCGGCGCCCGGGTAATCGGGCATCAGAATGACGACACGGCGATCCTGTTTCGGTGCCTGTTTCATTCGCAGGAAGGCGGAGATGCGGTTCGCCACCTGCTCGACACGATCCACCTCCGGCACGTTCAGAAGGCTGGCCCCGCCATCCGCCCGCGCCTGTTTGAACGAGATCGCACCGGCGAGAATCCGGCCATCCAATTCCGGCAGAACCACATGCATGGCAAGATCGGACGGGTTGAGGCCGCGCGCATTTTCCGCCCAGCCATCTCGCCGGGTCGTTGCCATGACCACCTGAAACACCGGAACGCCAAGGCGGTCGAACACTGTTTTCCCGACTTCATCCGTCTGGCTGGCAAAGGCGGTGGCGGCAATGATGGCGGCAGGCTGGAGGTCAGGCAACACGGTTTCGAGAAAGCGGATGGCCTCGCCATCCTTCAGGCCGCTGACGAAAATCGGCATTGGCGCAAAACCGCGCCCGGAAAGGGCGTGGAACAGCGCATCAACGGGTGCTGCATCATCTGCCAGCAGCATCGAGCGGTAAAAGAGAATGGGCAGTCTGACTGTATCGGCTGAAAAAGCGGCACTGCCCTCCGCTTGACTGACGACGCCCTGCCCGGGCCGGTAAAATCCGGCCTTCGGCAATGGTTCAGCCTGGATATCCGGCCACGCGCTATCCTTTGCCAGAGCCGCAAGACCAGCTGCAAGGCTGCCCATATTCGCCCTTCCTCCTTCACGAAAAAAGGAAAGGGCAGAGGCCAGTATCTGAATGTCCACGGTCGACGCCGCTTCGAGTTTTTCGTCCCTGTCGCTGCACTCGCCCGGCAAAAATAGAAGCTTGATGCCGCGCCGGCGGGCCATAATGGCAAGCTGATCGACGCCATAGCGCCATCGATCCGCCCCGCCGAGAATCCGGATAAGGATAACGCGGGCGTGCTCCGCCGTCTTTTCGATCCACAGATCGACCGACATGGGGTGGCGAAGCTCGGAGAGGTTGGCGGCGGAGAGCGCAGGGAGAGTATCTCCAGCTTCCCGCCACGCCCGCTCCAGCCCGGCAAGATCGCTTGCCGAAAAAGACAGCACCACCACATCCGAGCGGGGCTGGTTGAGATCAACCGGCTCGATCAGATCGTCCAGAGACGAGGATGTGGTGGCGAGAATATGCATCTACAGCATTTCCATTAAAAAGTGTCAGGCGGCCAGCATCCGTTCGATCTTTTCGCGGTTGATGCCCTTTTCACCAATGATAACGAGCCGGCTGCGGCGCTCCTCACCCACCGCCCATGGGCGGTCGTAATAATGATTGACGCGGCTACCGACAGCCTGCACCTGCAGGCGCATCGGCTTGGCGGAAACCTCGATGAAACCCTTGATACGCAAAACATTTTCCGCAGCCGCCGTCTCGGCGATGCGGGCCGCCAGCGCTTCCGGATCGCTCACGGCCGGCAGGTCGATGACGAAGCTGTCGAAATCGTCGTGTTCATGGTCAAACGCGCCATCATGATGCGTGCGGCGGTTTTCAATATCCTCTTCCACCGCAAGACCCAGGCCGATCAGCACAGCAGGGTCGATGGCGCCATTCGAAGCGACGACGATCTTCGCCGCCTTCGGCAGATGCTCAAGGATATGGGCCTTCGCCTTGCCGAGACCGGCATCATCGAGAAGATCGGCCTTGGTCAACACGATAAGATCGGCGCAGGCAACCTGATCCTCGAAAACTTCCTCCACCGGATCATCGTGATCGAGCGCCTCGTCATTGGCCCGCTGGGCGGCAAGCGCTTCCATGTCGTGGGCAACCTGTCCTTCGGCAAGGGCGGCGCCATCCACCACGGCCACCACTGCATCCACCGTCACGCGGCTCTTGATCGCCGGCCACTGGAAGGCCTGCACCAGCGGCTTCGGCAGGGCGAGGCCGGACGTTTCGATGAGGATATGCTCCACCTTCGGCTGGCGGCTCAAAATCTGTTCGATAGCGGGTTGGAAATCATCCGCCACCGTGCAGCAGATGCAGCCATTGGCCAGTTCGACGATGTTTTCTTCCGGGCAGCTTTCAATGCCGCAGCCCTTCAGGATTTCGCCATCGATGCCGATATCGCCGAATTCATTGACAATGATGGCGAGCCGCTTGCCATCCAGCTTTTCGAGAAGGCCGCGCAGCAGCGTGGTTTTTCCAGCCCCCAGAAAGCCGGTGACGATGGTGCAGGGAACGCGGTCCAGAAGGGTGCTCATGATCTCTCCTCGGTAAAATCGAATGGGGGAATGCGCGCCACCATGCCGCGCTTCAATGGTTCGGGGCGGCCGCGCCAGGGCATCAGGCCGTCTGCGGAGGCGGCCAGCATATGCGCGCCTGTCAGCAGGTCTTCCGCGTCATCGGGCGTCAGCCCGCCAAACACATAGGACCAGCCGTCGGCACCGCGAAGCACGGCGCTGAGGCCGCGCTTACAATTGGCAAGGCAATTGACGGAACGAACGACGACGCCGGATTCTTCCGCCTTTGCGATAACGGCATCAGCGAGACGCGAACCGGCGCGCGGTTCGGCATTGGGATCGGCTTCATCGCGACAGCTTCGGCAAACGAAGACGACAACACCAGATGCCGTGTTAGCCTGCGTGTTTCCGCCTGCACATGGAGATGTCGCTGAAATATCCAAACCGTTTCGCTTCCCGCGCCTTTAAAAAATCGTCGGGGTGCGGATATCGAAAACGGCGTGCGCAGATGCGCAAACCCAATGTTCGATCTGACCGACTAACCGGAGCACCCCGCCCGGCAGACGTTTTTTTCTGAAACGGCAGGTCTCCTGGCTTGCGGCTTCAAAACACCCGGACACCGCCTTCCCGAACCCATCTTGGAGGTCCAGTGGCTTTACGGTGCGGGCTTACCGCTTACAGTTGCGGGGGCAGCCACGGAATGACCCATTGTCCGGGTGGAACCGTGTTCCCTCTTAGCTTTTCCCGTTGCCGGGAAAAGACCGTCAGTCCGATACCATTAGGCTGAACGGGGGTGAGGGTCAATGCCGTGGCCTGCCCCTCATACATTGCCGGGTGCGGCAAATTGGGTATAGTCGCCGCTCCGAATGGCAGGGGCATCCGGTCCCGCACCGCAGGATGAGAAGGAAAACGCGATGACACGCGACATCAGCGACAACGAAGCCGAACGTCACCGGCAGAAAATGGTCAACCGCAAGACGGTGCAGGATGCCGAAGTTGCGGCAAAGACCATCGAAAAAGGTCTGCTGATGATCAATACTGGCCCGGGCAAAGGCAAGTCCACGGCGGCCTTCGGTCTTGCCCTGCGGATGCTCGGCACCGGGCGGCGGGTCGGCGTCGTGCAGTTCATCAAGGGCGCATGGTCGACGGGCGAACAGCAGGCGTTGACGCTTTTCGGCGACAGTGTTGTCTGGCGCACCATGGGCGAGGGTTTCACGTGGGACACGCAGGATCTGAAACGCGATGTTGCCGCAGCCACAAAAGCCTGGGAAGAAGCCAAGGTCCTGATGGCCGATAAAACGATCGGCCTCCTGATCCTTGATGAGCTGAACATTGCGCTGCGTTACGACTATCTGCCGCTGGAAGAGGTTGTTGAAACCCTGTCCAGCCGCAGACCTGATCTGCATGTCGTCGTCACCGGCCGCAACGCCAAGCAACCGCTGATCGAGGCGGCCGACATGGTAACGGAAATGACGCTGGTGAAACACCAC
>Ga0209699_100786_pt1 | contig 11818 bp, 8 predicted proteins | sample SynthPrep_1_END__FD_187204 | JGI IMG/M metagenome (GOLD analysis project Ga0209699, IMG submission 187204) | Synthetic microbial communities from Ohio, USA - SynthPrep_1_END_DS7_MetaG (SPAdes) (version 2) | ecosystem: Engineered > Bioreactor > Aerobic > Activated sludge | place: USA: Ohio...
CGCCCAGACCAGCAAGGGCAAGATCGCCCGCCAGTTGATCACCCTTATCGCCGAACGACTGAACAAGAACTGACCATGCACGCTCTGCAAGCCAAGATCCTCGACCCCCGCCTCGGCCAGGAATTCCCGCTGCCGCACTACGCCACGCCCGGCTCAGCCGGCCTCGACCTGCGCGCCATGCTCAAGGAGGACATCGTCCTCGAACCGGGTCAGACCGTGCTGATTCCCACCGGTCTGTCGATCTACATCGGCGACCCCGGCCTGGCCGCACTGGTTCTGCCGCGCTCGGGCCTCGGCCACAAGCACGGCATCGTCCTCGGCAACCTGGTCGGCCTGATCGACTCGGACTACCAGGGTGAGCTGATGGTGTCGTGCTGGAACCGTGGCCAGACACCGTTCACCATCGCCGTTGGCGAGCGCATCGCGCAGTTGGTGCTGGTGCCAGTGGTACAGGCGCATTTCGAGCTGGTCGAACAGTTCGACGAGACCCAACGTGGTGCTGGCGGCTTCGGCCACTCCGGTAGCCACTGACTCAATTCCCACAGGACGACCCGCCGAGGAGCACCTGCGTGAAACTCTTCAAGCGTAACGCCAAGGAAGCCGACACCTCTCCTGCCAGTCTCGCGCCAGCCACGACGAGCAAGGCCGCCAGGCCTTCGCTTGGCCCGCTGCTGCCAGGCCTGCTTGCCGCCCTGATCGGCGTGGGCGCTGGCGGTGCGCTGCTCTGGTTCGTCCAGGACGCGGGCGAACAGGCCCGTCAGGATGAACTGGCCCAGGCCATCGGCAGCAGCCAGGCCGCCGCCCTACAGCAGGCGCTCAAGCAGTTGCAGGCCGACAGCCTGGCCGCGGCGCGCAACCCCGAGTTGCTGCAGGCACTGCAAAGCGGCGACAACCTGCAGGTCAGCGAAGTCGAACGCCGCCTCGGCTACTGGGACGGCGTGATCGACGCCCACCTGAACCGTCGCGGTGAAGCCGTGCAGAACACCACCCGTGCGGCGCCGATGAACTTCGCTGGTCTGGACATGCTGCGCCGCGCAGAAAGCGGTCAGCAACCGGCTGTCGAGGCCTACCGGGTCGGCCAGCGCTGGCTGGCCTACAGCGCCGTGGCCCTGCGCCCGAGCGACAACCAGCCGGCCCAGGGAACCCTCCTGTTGGCCGTCGACCTGCAACGACTGCTCGCGGCGCTGCCACCATTACCAGCCGAATACGGCCAGGTGCAGCTGGTGCAGCAGTTCGCCAATACCTCGCCGCAGGTACTGCTGCAACGCGGCCAGCCCGGCGAAGGCACTGCGCAGACCTTCGCCACCGGCAACCCGTACTGGAAGATCAGTTTCACCGCCGGCCCGGGCCTGACACAGGGCGGCATACCGCCGATGATGCTCGGCCTGAGCGCACTGCTCGCCCTGGGCGGCGCCCTGGTCGGCCTGATCCTTCTGCAGGGCGCACTGCAACGCCGAGTCAATGGCGATGCCCGGCAACTCGGGCAAATGCTCAAAGAACTCTCTGCGGGCAAGAGCGTCAAAGCCTTCAGCCTCAGCGTCCCGGCCCTCGATGCCCTGGCCCAGAGCCTGGCCCGTTTGCCGCGCCGCAACAGTGAAGGCAGCAACACCCCCGCGAAAGGAACAGATGCGTCTCCTGTCGCTCAGCCTGCTACCAAGCCTGCCGAGCTGGCCGACCCGCTGTTCCAGGACACCGATATCCTCGATATCGACATTCTCGATGAAGACCAGGATCTCCTGGGACTGGAGCAGAGCCCCGCAATGAGCAACAGCCAAAGCGCCCCGAAACTTCCCGCCGACATTTTCCGCGCCTACGACATCCGCGGTGTGGTCGGTGACACCCTGACCGCCGAGTACGCCTACTGGATCGGCCGCGCCATCGGCTCGCAGAGCCTGGCCCAGGGCGAGCCCAAGGTCATCGTCGGCCGTGACGGCCGCCTGTCCGGCCCCGAGCTGCTGCAACAACTGGTGCAGGGTCTGCTCGACTGCGGTTGCGAGGTCACCGATATCGGCATGGTACCCACTCCGGTGGTCTACTTCGCCGCCAACGTGCTCGAAGGCCGCTCGGCCGTGATGCTCACCGGCAGCCACAACCCACCGGACTACAACGGCTTCAAGATCATCATCGCCGGCGACACCCTGGCCAACGAGCAGATCCAGGCGCTGAAGACCCGCCTGGACAACAACGACCTGGCCACTGGTGTCGGCAGCGTGCAGCAGGTCGATGTACTGCCGCGCTACTTCAAGACCGTCCGTGACGACATCGCCCTGGCCAAGCCGCTGCGCGTGGTGGTCGACTGCGGCAATGGCGCGGCCGGCGTGATCGCTCCGCAACTGATCGAAGCCCTGGGCTGTAGCGTCATCCCCCTGTTCTGCGAAGTGGACGGCACCTTCCCCAACCACCACCCGGATCCGGGCAAGCCGGAGAACCTGGTCGACCTGATCGCCCGCGTCAAAGCCGAAAACGCCGACCTCGGCCTGGCCTTCGACGGCGACGGTGACCGCGTCGGCGTGGTGACCAACACCGGCAACATCGTCTACCCGGATCGCCTGCTGATGCTCTTTGCCAAGGACGTGGTGTCGCGCAATCCGGGCGCCGACATCATCTTCGACGTCAAATGCACCCGCCGCCTGACCCCGCTGATCAGCGGCTACGGTGGTCGCCCGGTGATGTGGAAAACCGGCCATTCGCTGATCAAGAAGAAGATGAAGGAAACCGGCGCGCTGCTGGCCGGCGAAATGAGTGGCCATATCTTCTTCAAGGAACGCTGGTACGGTTTCGACGACGGCATCTACAGCGCCGCTCGCCTGCTGGAAATCCTCAGCCTCGACAAGCGCGACGCCGAGCATGTGTTCAGCGCCTTCCCGAGCGACATCTCCACGCCGGAAATCAACATCAAGGTCACCGAGCAGACCAAGTTCGCCCTGATCGACCGCCTGCAACGCGAAGGCCAGTGGGGTGAGGCGAACATCACCAGCATCGACGGCGTTCGCGTCGACTATCCCAAGGGCTGGGGCCTGATCCGCGCCTCCAACACCACACCGGTGCTGGTGCTGCGCTTCGAGGCCGACACCCAGGAAGAGCTGGAGCGCATCCAGGATGTGTTCCGCGCCCAACTGCTCAAGGTCGCCCCCGACCTGCAACTGCCATTTTGATCGATCTGTTCCAGGAGCCCCTGCATGACCCTCGAGCGTGAAGCCGCCGCCCAGGTTGCCAAGGTACTGTCCGAAGCCCTGCCCTATATCCGCCGCTTCGTCGGCAAGACGCTGGTGATCAAGTACGGCGGCAACGCCATGGAAAGTGAGGAGCTCAAGCAAGGCTTCGCTCGCGACATCGTGCTGATGAAAGCAGTTGGCATCAACCCGGTGGTGGTGCACGGCGGCGGCCCGCAGATCGGTGATCTGCTCAAGCGCCTGTCCATCGAGAGCCATTTCATCGACGGTATGCGTGTCACCGACACCGCCACCATGGACGTGGTGGAGATGGTTCTCGGTGGTCAGGTCAACAAGAGCATCGTCAACCTGATCAACCAGCATGGCGGCAGCGCCATTGGCCTGACCGGCAAGGACGCCGGGCTGATCCGTGCGAAGAAGCTCAAGGTCAGCCGCCAGACGCCGGAAATGACCCAGCCGGAAATCATCGACATCGGCCATGTCGGCGAGGTCACCGGGGTCAACACGGATCTGCTCAACATGCTGGTCAAGGGCGATTTCATCCCGGTCATCGCGCCCATCGGCGTCGGTCCGGACGGCGAGTCCTACAACATCAACGCCGATCTGGTGGCCGGCAAGGTTGCCGAAGCGCTGAAAGCCGAAAAGCTGATGCTGCTGACCAACATCGCCGGTCTGATGGACAAGCAGGGCGAAGTACTCACCGGCCTGACCACCGAACAGGTCGACGCACTGATCGCCGACGGCACCATCTACGGCGGCATGCTGCCGAAGATTCGTTGCGCGCTGGAAGCGGTACAGGGTGGCGTGCACAGCGCGCATATCATCGACGGTCGCGTACCCAACGCCGTGCTGCTGGAGATCTTCACCGACAGCGGCGTCGGTACCCTGATCACCAACCGCAAGCGCCCCTGACAGCGGCCGCGACGTGGCTTTGTGCTGCCCTCTCCGACAAGTCGGAGAGGGCAGCACACCACCAGACCGGTGCGCCCGGATTCATCCCAGGCCATTACACAGGCTTATCGCGGGCCATCCGCACGCCAACTCGAACTTGCCACGCGCCTCGCCAGCAACGACGCTCACCCGGCAACCCTTCATGTCGGAGTGCCCATGAGCAGCCTGCCCGAACTCAGCCAGTTCGCCTTCTTCCACGCCTTGCGCGTACGCTGGGCCGAAGTCGATCCACAAAGCATCGTCTTCAACGGCCACTACCTGACCTACGCCGACGTTGCCATCACCGAGTATTTTCGGGCCATGGGTGTCATCTATCCGGCCGATCTGGTGCAGGACGGCGGTGACTTCTTCGCCATCCGCACACTACTCGAATACCGCGCCCCGGCACGCTTCGACGACCAGTTGCAGATCGGTATCCGCAGCGCGCGCCTGGGTCGTTCGAGCCTGACCTTCGCACTTGGCATCTGGCGTGACGGCGAGTTGCTGACCAGCGGCGAGATCGTCTACGTACATGCCGACGGCGCGACACGCAGCAGCGCACCGCTACCGCAGTGGCTCAGAGAGAAGATCGTAAGCTTCGAGGCAATGCCCCCGCAGAGCTGAAGTAAGGAGGACTGCTCAGGGCCGGGGCTTGGCCTGAGTATCGCCGAACAACTCGGCCAGCCGCGCGCGGTCAGCGGCGAACCCTGCCTCAGCCTGGGTTCGTGCTTCCTTGTAGCGGGCAATGTCACGCTTCAGGCGCTGCTGTTCTTCCTTGAGGTCGTTTATCTGCGTCAGCAGGTGCTCCGGCACCTGGCGACCAGCACGTTCATGGTCGGCGGCCTGGCTTTGCAGGTTGGCCTGCTGGGTGCGTACCGACTGCAAATTGCCGCGAGCGACACTGGTGACACCATCGAGCTCAGCCAGCTTGCGTTCGCGAGCACGATCGACATCATCGAGATTGGTGTACAGGCGCAGCAACTGCGCATCGCTGTTGGCCCGAGCCTTGTCCGCCTGCATGCGGGCACGCTCCTCGGGCGTCGGAGCTGGCGGGATCACCCGCACCACACGCCCCTGATCGTTGAGCACTTCGTAGCCCCTGGCAATGAACTCGGGCGGAACCCCCTGACGACTGAGAACCGTCACACCCTTGTCGTCGACGTAGCGATACAACTCGGCAGCCCCTCCAGATAACGGCAGCAGCAAGCTGAATAACAGCGTACAGCGGGTCAGGAGTGGTACTGGCATAGGACTACCTTGTGCTGGGGCTAGATTCCGTACTCGGCGCGATAGGCTTCGACAGCCGGGAGATATTGCTTCAGTTCAGCATCACCTGCCAGATATTCCAGTACCTGTTCGAGTGACACGATGCTCACTACGGGCATGCCGAAGTCGCGCTCGACTTCCTGAATCGCGGAAAGCTCGCCCTGGCCACGCTCCTGACGGTTCAACGCGATCAGCGTACCGGCGGCCTGAGCGCCCTGCCCCTGGATGATCTGCATCACTTCACGAATCGCGGTGCCGGCGGTGATCACGTCATCGACGATCAGCACACGGCCCTTGAGCGGTGCACCCACCAGGGTACCGCCCTCGCCATGATCCTTGGCTTCCTTGCGGTTGAAGCACCAGGGCAGGTCACGTTCATGGTGTTCGGCAAGCGCCACGGCGGTGGTCGCCGCCAGCGGAATGCCCTTGTAGGCCGGGCCGAAAAGCACATCGAAATCGATACCGCTGTCGACGATGGCAGCCGCGTAGAAACGCCCCAGTTGCGCCAGTGCCAGGCCGCTGTCGAACAGGCCGGCATTGAAGAAGTAAGGGCTGGTACGCCCGGACTTGAGGGTGAACTGACCGAAACGCAGAACCCCGCGTTCAATGGCAAAACGAATGAAATCGCGCTGGTACGCTTGCATGAAAAGTCTCGAACGGCACGGATTTAGCTAATTGAGGTGAGCTCGGGTATCATACATGCATGTGTTTTTGGGGGCCATTTATGCGGATCATCAGTGTGAACGTGAATGGTATTCAGGCTGCGGCCGAGCGAGGTCTGCTCAGCTGGCTACAAGCCCAGAATGCCGACGTGATCTGCCTGCAGGACACCCGTGCCTCCGCCTTTGAACTGGACGACCAAGCCTTCCAACTGGATGGCTATTTCCTCTATGCATGCGATGCAGAAGTACCCAGCCAAGGCGGCGTGGCGCTCTACTCGCGGTTGCAACCCAAGGCGGTAATCAGCAGCCTAGGCTTTGAAATGGCCGACCGCTACGGGCGCTACCTGCAGGCCGATTTCGACAAGGTAAGTATTGCAAGCCTGCTCCTGCCATCGGGACGGGACGGCGACGAGAGCTTGAATCAGAAATTCAAGTTCATGGACGACTTCACCCATTACCTGGACAAGCAGCGCCGCAAGCGTCGCGAGTACATCTATTGCGGCTCGCTGCATGTCGCGCATCAGAAGATGGACGTGAAGAACTGGCGCGACTGCCAGCAGTCACCGGGTTTCCTGGCGCCTGAACGTGCCTGGATGGACGAGGTGGTCGGCAACATGGGCTATGTCGATGCCCTGCGCGAAGTCAGCCGCGAAGGCGACCAGTTCAGCTGGTGGCCGGATAACGAGCAGGCGGAAATGCTCAACCTCGGCTATCGCTTCGACTACCAGTTGCTGACCCCCGGTATGCGCCGCAGCGTTCGCAGCGCCCGCCTGCCGCGCCAGCCACGCTTCTCTCAGCATGCACCACTGATCGTCGACTACGACTGGATTCTCAGCGTCTGACCGACAGGCATGAAAGCCGGTATCGAGCCTGGTTCTGTTCACTCAGGGCTCACATGACGGGCTCCCCTCTCCAGTTATTGGGGGCACGCTCAGAGATGATCTGAAGTGGTCGTCATCCTGCGGATGCGGGACAGCGGCTTCATTGCTGAACAGCGCTTGCGTTGACCCGAAGGGGACTCATCCGGAGGCCACGATACTTCTGGACTCCCGCCTTCGCGGGAGTGACCAGAAATAGCTTTCTTCAGGGTATCCGTGCTGGAGCAGGATTGGGGGCGCGGGCCGAGAATACCGTCTGGCTGTCGCCCCCTCCGAACGCGCCCCGCCCCGGCCCTCTCCCCGAAGATCGCGCAAGACCTTTGCTCATACGAACAGCATTCCGGCATCGAGCCCACCTGCCCATGTACCTCTGCTGGCGCCAGTCGCGCGGATAGCGACAGGGCTGGTACGCCCCAAGTCGCCCTGACCAGACGCAGAACGCCCGGTGCATGGCACCGGGCGTTTCGCTTTCAGGTGGATCGGATCAGGCGCCGAGCATTACCAGCTCACGCCCAGGCTGAGGTTCACCGCACCGTCGTCACCGACCTCCGCCTTGGCCCGCATCAGGCTCTTGCGAACCTCCAGGCCCAGGCCGAAACCGGCACCGCCGCGCTTGTCGGTCGCCCCCGGCTGACGCCAGCTCGTGTCGTCGTACGCCACCTTCACCGACTCGGGATTGCTCAGACGGTACTGGTACTGGGCCGACAGCTCCGGCTTGAGCATCCAGCCCTCCAGCTGGAAGTTGCGACTCAGGTTAAGGCCGGTCTGGGCGAATGCACTGTTGTGCACCTGACTCTTGATGCGCAGGCCCTCGTTCTTCTCCCGGGTGCCCTTGAGATGGGTCTGCACACCCATCAGCCCGAGACTCGGCTCGAAGATCCAGTCGCCCACGTCGATGTCGCTGCCCAGCTTCACCGAGGCATGGAACTGCGTGGCCGAGGTCTTGCCCCTGGCGGTCTCGCCCTCATGACTGCGCTTGGCCTGGATGCCGGCATGCGCCGCCCCCAGACCACCGCCCAGGTACGGACCGCTGTCCTGGCCATTGAGGCGATGCAGCCCGGCCACAGCCACCTGGGTCAGGTCGAGCTTGGCCTTGCCGTCACTGCTGACCTTGCCGACAGTCTGGCCGAGCGCCACGCCCAGGGTCAGATCGTCACGCAGCTGGAACACCACCCCGGCGGCAACGCCCTGGCTACGCTCCTTGCTGTCTTCGCGATCGCCACTGCCCGCGATGCTCTCGCTGGCACCGATGAGGCCGGCCCAGAGGCGCGAATCACCGGCGGCCAGCCCATGATCCTGACCCAGCTCGTCGAGCAACTGACCGTCGAAACGGCTCGCGGCACGCCCCATGTAGGCCAGGGCATCGGCGTAGGCCTGGCGGCGCAGCGCCGGATTGTTCAGCCCCGGAACCTGCGCCGCCTCCAGCATGGCGAGCGCCTGCTCGGCCTCTTCGGCGACTGCGGCCGGTTCGGCGGCTGCGGCATCCGCGGCCGAATCAGCATCGACCTTCGCCAGCTCGACAGCGGGCACCTTGTCGCCATCGACCTTCGCGACCTCGACAGCGGGTACCTTGTCGCCATCGACCTTCGCCAGTTCGACAGTGGGCACCTTGTCGCCATCGACCTTCGCGACCTCGACAGCGGGCGCCTTGTCGCCCGCGGCTTTCACGGCATCGGCTTCGACCTCGGCGATGGCGGCGATCACCTCCTTGCCGGCCTTCAGTGCGGCCTCGACCTTGGCGAATGCCTCCTCAGGCAGGTAGCGCACGACGCTGAGACCGCCTTCGGCTGTGGCGTCAGGTTGCAGACCGTAGATGGCCTTGACCTTCCAGCCGGCGGCATCGGCCTGGGTCAGCAGGGCATTGACCGTCTCGCCGCCCAGCGTGCCCTTGGCTCCGGCCTTGCTCATGTCCAGCAGGCTTCGCGCTTGCGTGGGGCTGACCAGTTTCAGCCCACCCTCCTCCGTGCGTTGCAGGCGCTGCAGCAGGGTGTTGCCGTCCGGCTTCTCGATCACCACGACATAGTCGCGGATGTTCTCGGGCACCTGGCCGCCGACATCGAGCCTGGCCACCTGGAGCGGCGCCTTGCTGCTCTGGATCAGCGACTCGAGGCCCTTGCTCGCCGTCCCCGCCTTGCCCAGCAGCTCGCCGCCATCCTTGAACAGCTTGGCAACGGCCTGGCGGTAGTTCTCCACCTTCGTCTCCGACAAAGCACCGGAGGAGGAACCGCCGCTACCGGTGTCCACGACTTCGAGCGCGCCCGAACCACTGTCGATGCCATTGCCGGTGCCGACGACAGCCGAACCGGTTGCAGAACCGACATCCGGTACCAGGGTGGTGGAGGTCATAAGGTCGTTACCTGACCCGCTCTTGCTCGAGGCATCCACCAACGATGACGTGTTGCCTTGCGGCAGGGTTTCGGTCAGTTGGTCGGACGTGACGTCGTGTGGCGCGTCACCGGTAGGCCCTTTCGATATAGGCAACTCGATGATCGTTTCCTTCGCCTTGAACGCCAGATAGTCGCTGAATGCCTTTTCCTGAAGAGTGATATGAGTAACGCCGTCCTTTAACTCTTCCTTGAAAAGATAATATTTGCTCAGTTTCCTTTCTTCATCACCGTCAACGACGATGGCAAGTGCATGAGCGCTTCGCGACTTGCTGTCCTTTTCTTCCGTGGCCACCAGGTCAAGGGAGAACTTCTTGTCTTTATATTCTTCCTTCTGCGCAAGCTCACCGAGAATCTTCATGGTCGTTCCGGCAAGGTGCTCAGCTATTTTGGATCCGGCAATAAGGCTTCCCAGGGCCTGCTGCCCATCCGACTTGAGCGGCCCGTCCGTCTCGGTCTTCGTGCCTCCCCCGACCGTTCCTACGCTCTTGATGCCAGCGTCAGCCGGGCCGCTCACCTGGGTGGGCGCTTCGTCGAGCGCACGCCCCGCACTCCCGGTGTTGCCATGCGGCGTTGCAGAGGTGTCCGCCGTAGCGGCAGTACCTTTGGTATTGGCAGCTGCCTGTGCGGGAGGAGCTTCACCACCGGCACCTGTTGTTGTGGTGCTCGGTAGTTCCCTTGTACTCGAATCGTCTGTCGTGGTGCTGGTGACAGTGGTACCGGTAGTGCCCTGTTCCTTGGCGGCATCGGCGGTGCTGGTTTGCCCTCCCTCCCCGTTCGATTGCGCCGTGTTCGTGACAGAGGCGTTGTTCGTGACTTGCTCTGGGGTCTGAGTGGTCGTTGGCTCGCCAGTCGTAGCAGCACTTTTCTGGGTGTCGCTCTTCGACGAAGAGGTGTCGAGTACCACCGCGTTATTATTGTCCGTCGAAACATCGCTCTGAACGGTGTTCGGACTTTCAGAAGTCGTTACAGGCGCTGACGGCACAGCATCGGTACTTGCAGTCGTAGTTCCCGAGGTTGTTTCTGGTGTTTTTTCTTCCTTCGTTACGTTCCCCGCCGCCTCCTGCTCCTTCGGTAGCTCATCACCCTCTGTGCCCGTGCTCAGCACTTTGTTGAGGACGCCCACGATGCCTGCAAGCACGCCTCCACCCGCAGTCGTCCCGCCGTTTTCTTCGCCCTCGGTCACTTTACCGAGAGCGGTGTCAACCACGCCTTCGACGATGCCACCTGCATCTTCAGTGATCTTGTGAGCGAGCCCCTTGAGGTCGAGACCTTCGGCAAGATCATCTACGGCCGGAACATTTTCCAGCACGTCGCCCACCTTTTCGATCACCGTGTGGGTGACTTCCTGCACCACGCCTACGCCTTCCTGAATAGTACTCTTCAACGAAGAGTCTTCATCGACCTGCTCGGTGCCCGTGTTGTCAGAGACTTCTACTTTTACAGTATCCGTATTTTTTTCTGACGATTTTTCGCCGTCGTCCTCGTTCACGGAAGAGACTTCCTTGACCGGCTCGGCGCTCGTGCTGTCAGAAACGTCTACTTTTGCAGTCTCCGCTTTTTTCTCTACCGTTTTTTTGCCGTCCTCTTCATCCGAAGTATCCGAAGTATCCGAGCCAGTACCGAGCACATTGCCGATGACACCAGCAATAAAACCCGCGGTGCTTGTCAAAATGCCGCCACCTGCAGTCTCGTCGCCCTCGTCGTCCTCGTCCTCGTTCGCGTCACCGAGAACGGCCTCAATCACGTTCTCGGTGACGTCACCTAGATATTCAGTGATGCCGTGAGCGGCACCCTCGAGGTCGAGAACTTCGGCAAGCTCATCCAAGACATCGACATGATCCAGCACCTCGGCCACCTTATCGATCGTAGTGTGGGCTACGTCCTGCACCGCATCCACCAGACCCTTGAGCTTCCGATATTCACTGAATGGCTTCTCTACAGCGACCAAATTGGTAGCGCCGTCCTTCTCCTGCTCCTCGAAAGCATAAAATTTACTCAGCTTGCCGTCCTTATCGTCCTTGACGAGGAAGGCAAGTCCTTCAGGGGCCTTCTGCGAACCGTCTGCTGTCCCTTTCAGCATCACCTCGACTTCGATTGTTTTTTCTTTATATGCATCTTGAGCCATAAGCGACTGGAGAATTATCTGGGCCATGTCGGTCATCAACTTTACAAGGCCTTGATCCAGCGTCACGTCGCCTGTGACATCTTTCGATTCCATCTTTGGTTTTTCACTGACTTGCTCGGATGCCTGAACAAAACTCGCGGCACTGCTGGCAGCAAGGATAAGAGGAACCGCCCCCACCCCTCCCATCGCGACACAGATCGATAAACCCAGATTACGGGCAACAGCATTCTTGCTCTTCTTCATGTCCCAGCCCTGTACGAAATTATCGTTTAGGCCCCAAGGCCCCAAGGCCCCAAGAAAAATGCCGAACAAGCGCTGAATGAACACTGAACAGGCAATGAAAACCTGCCTGTTATTTACCTGTAATACCGATAAGAAATGGCGCAAACCCATTTAA
>Ga0209699_100788_pt1 | contig 11808 bp, 10 predicted proteins | sample SynthPrep_1_END__FD_187204 | JGI IMG/M metagenome (GOLD analysis project Ga0209699, IMG submission 187204) | Synthetic microbial communities from Ohio, USA - SynthPrep_1_END_DS7_MetaG (SPAdes) (version 2) | ecosystem: Engineered > Bioreactor > Aerobic > Activated sludge | place: USA: Ohio...
TCGATTTGGTAGGCACAATTGGACTCGAACCAACGACCCCCACCATGTCAAGGTGGTGCTCTAACCAACTGAGCTATGTGCCTTCGATGGGTGCGCATTCTACGCAGATCTTTTTGGCCGTCAACAGATTTTTTCGCTAACTCACTGAAATAGGCCAATTTTTTATTAGAAGCAGGAACGTTGAATATTTTGCACGGGCACTAGCCGGCCATTTTCAACTCAGGTAGCATCGAATCATTCGTAAAAAATAAAGAACAGAGGTTCAAGATGGCGCACACGGCATATCCACAATCCTATTACGCCGCCTCAGCCAACCCCGTCCCGCAGCGCCCTGCCCTCCAGGGTGAGGTGGAAACCGATGTGTGCATCATCGGTGCCGGCTACACCGGCCTGTCCACTGCACTGTTCCTCCTGGAGAACGGCTTCAGGGTCAGCATCGTCGAGGCGGCCAAGGTCGGCTTCGGTGCATCGGGCCGCAACGGCGGGCAGATCGTCAACAGCTACAGCCGCGATATCGACGTGATCGAGCGCAGCGTCGGCCCCAGGCAGGCGCAACTGCTCGGGCAGATGGCCTTCGAAGGCGGGCGCATCATTCGTGAACGCATCGCCAGGTACGACATTCAGTGCGACCTGAAGGACGGCGGCGTGTTCGCCGCGCTGACCAGCAAGCAGATGGGCCACCTGGAATCGCAGAAGAAGCTGTGGGAACGCTACGGCCATACCCAACTGGAGCTGCTGGACGCCAGGCGCATTCGTGAAGTGGTCGCCACCGACAACTATGTCGGCGGCATGCTGGACATGAGTGGCGGGCATATTCATCCGCTGAACCTGGCACTCGGCGAGGCGGCAGCGGTCGAGTCGCTCGGCGGCGTGATCCATGAGCAGTCTCCTGCCACGCGTATCGACCGTGGCGCCAATCCGGTGGTGCATACCCCCGAAGGCCGTATCAAGGCCAAGTTCGTGGTGGTTGCCGGCAACGCCTACCTGGGCAACCTGGTGCCGGAACTGGCGTCCAAGTCGATGCCGTGCGGCACCCAGGTGATCACCACCGAGCCTCTGTCCGATGAGGTTGCGGCCAGCCTGCTGCCGCAGGATTACTGCGTCGAGGACTGCAACTACCTGCTCGACTACTATCGCCTCACCGGCGACAAGCGCCTGATCTACGGCGGTGGCGTGGTGTACGGTGCGCGCGATCCGGCCAATATCGAGGCAATCATTCGTCCGAAGATGCTCAAGACCTTCCCGCAGTTGAAAGACGTGAAGATCGACTTCGCCTGGACCGGCAACTTCCTGCTGACCCTCTCGCGCCTGCCCCAGGTCGGCCGCATCGGCGACAACATCTACTACTCCCAGGGTTGCAGTGGCCACGGCGTGACCTACACGCACCTGGCGGGCAAGGTGCTGGCCGAGGCACTGCGCGGCCAGGCCGAGCGCTTCGACGCCTTTGCCGGCCTGCCGCACTACCCCTTCCCGGGCGGTCGCCTGTTCCAGGTACCGTTCAGCGCCATCGGCGCCTGGTATTACACGCTGCGCGACAAGCTCGGCGTCTGACTCTGGCCATCAACGAAAACGGCGCCCTCGGGCGCCGTTTTCGTTTGCGTCACGGGCAGACCGGCAAGGCCTGGCACTGCCCGGCAGAACCGCTGATCCCGGGCGGTACGGCGAATCGTGAATCCTCCGGCGCCAGACGCTGTGCGCACGCCTGAGCCTGCCGTGCCTCGCGAGCGCAGCCCTGCTCGCCCAGTACCTGAGACAGGTTGAACCAGCCGGCGGCGAAACCTGGCTCGCGCTTCAGGCTCTCGCGCAGCGCCTGCTCCGCACCCTTGCGGTCACCGTCGGCATAGCGGCTGTTGCTCAGGGCGAACCAGGGCAGCGCCTGCTCCGGCCAGGCCTCGGTGGCACGCCGATAGGCGCGCCGTGCCGGCTGGGCATTGCCGGTCTGTTCCAGATCGTTGGCAGCCTTCATCCAGACATGCACGTCGGGCTGCGCCGGCAAGCGCTCCGGCGGCAGGGTCAACACCGCCCAACGGCCAGCTCTGGCCCAGCTTCTGTCGAAGCTGGTGAAACTGTCTTCGAGACGGCGTGTGGTGGCCGAGCGCAGGATCAGCGTGCGCTCGCGGCGGTCGTAGCCAACGACCACCGCGAAGTGCCACTGCGGGTACCAGTCGAATGCCAGATTCTGCAACACCAGCACCGGGTTGCCTGCCGCCACTTCGGCCAGGATGGCTTCTAGTCGTGGTTGCAGCGGATATACCAGCATTTCGTGACTGCGTGCGGCAGCGACCATCTCGACCTGCAGGCTGCCTTCGCGGCTGGGGATGTAGACCTTGTCCTTGAGCGTACCGGGCGTGGTCAGCACACCACGCTGGTTGAGCATGGTGGCCAAGGCCGCTGGCCCACACTGGTAGGCGTCCTGGGGGAAGAAGGGAACGTCGGTGAGCTCCACCCGTTCAGGCAGGCGCTCGCCCTCCGGTGATAACACCGGGGAGCGAGCGCAGGCTGTGAGTAGAACGATCGATGCGATACAGCAGAGACGAATCAGCGATTGATGCATTTTACGAAACTGAAGATGTTGGTGGCGCACAGCATATCAGTGATGATGAAGATCACCAGAAACAGCACGATGATGCCGACCACACCGGCACCGGCGGGCGCCTGATCCAACTGCTGGTTGAACTGCGCCAGTTCGGCCGGCGTCAGGCTGGCGATACGCGATTCGACCTGATCGCGCTCGACGCCCATGGCGACCAGTTTCTCCTTCACCTGCTCGTCATCGAGCATGGCCATCAACTGCTCCTGATCCACCTTGTGCTGCTGCTCGGCGATCACCTCGTGAGTGCCGACCATCGCCGCGTTCGCCGCCGGAATCTGCACCACCAGTAGCAGGTGGAACAGTGCGGTAATGGCTGCCAGGCGACGCATGAAGGGATTCATGGAAATTGTCATTGTGGTTGTCTCCTGAGGGTTGAGGTAGCCAATAGACAGCACCCAATTCCCTCAGGTTCAGCCCGCCGATCCACCGCCGCTCAGGTGTCCTGCAGAAGCTGGCTGAGCACCGCGCGCAACTTGCCCGGCTTGACCGGTTTGTTCAGCAGTGGCGCGCCCAGAGACTGTAGATCGCGCCGGCAGGCATCACTGCGATCGGCACTGATGATCAGCGCCGGAATCGGTCTGGAAAATTCGTTGCGCAGTTGCTGGATCACCTGGCAACCCAGCACGCCGTGATCGAGATGGAAATCGGCCAGGATCGCTTCGGGTGCCCGACCTTCGAGCCTCTGCAAGGCTTCGGGCAGATCCAGCGCGGTGATCACCTCGCAGCCCCACTGCCCGAGCAGCGCTGCCATGCTGTGCAGGATGTCGATTTCGTTGTCGATCACCAGCAGGCGCCGCCCGGGCAACGGATTGCCAAGCACCGGCTGCGCCACTACCGGTACCTGATGCCGTGGGCGGGCCTCGGCCAGTGGTACACGGATGCTGAAGACCGAACCCCGCCCGGGCTGCGAGCGCACCTGCACCGGATAGCCAAGCATGCGTGCGATGCGCTCGACGATGGCCAGCCCGAGGCCGACGCCCTTGCGCTCAGCGGCCCGCCCCACTTCCAGTTGGCTGAACTCGAGGAAGATCTTGTCCAGTTGATCCGCCGCGATGCCACGCCCGCTGTCCCACACCTGCAGCTCGACGAAGGCGCCGCGCCGCCGCGCGCCGAGCAGCACGCCACCGCGCTCGGTGTAACGGCAGGCGTTGCTGAGGAAGTTGCGCAGGATGCGTGTCAGCAGACGAAAATCGGTGCGCACCGCACAATCGGCAATATGCGCTCGCAGACGCAGACCATTGGCCGTGGCCACGCTATCGAATTCCGAGGCCAGGGGCATCAGCAGTTCTTCGAGGCGATAGACATCGACATCCGGCTTGATCGCGGCCTGATCCAGCTTGGAGATATCCAGCAGGTCGGCCAGCAGATCTTCCGCCCCCTCCAGTGCCAGGTGGCTGCGCTCGACGAGGTTGTGTTCGGCACTCGGCAACTCGCGTTCGCGCAGCGTGGAGATCAGCAAGCGCGCGGCGTTCAGCGGTTGCAGCAGATCATGGCTGGCCGCGGCCAGGTACTTGTCCTTGCTGCGGTTGGCCGCCTCGGCTGCGTCCCGCGCCTCACGCAGGGCCAGTTCGATACGCTCGCGCTCCTCGATCTGCCGCTGCAGGTTGCGGTTGGATTCGAGCAGCTCGAAGGTTCGCGCGGCGACGCGGCGCTCCAGTTCGTCATTGAGCTGTTGCAGACGCTGCTGCGCCTGCTTGCGCTCGGTGATATCGGCGACGAAGCCTTCGAAGACCCCTTCCCCCTCAGGCTTGAGCAGCAGGTTCATCAGCACGTCGATGGTGCTGCCATCACGCCGACGCAGACGCGTCTCGTAGCCGAGCAGTGCCTGGCCCCGACTCAGGCGCTCGCGAATCACCGCCAGTTCGTCGAAGCCGCCGACGAACAGATGCCGCGCCAGATCGCCCAGCGACCACAGCACCTGTTGCGGGTCGTCATAACCGAGCATGCGCGCCATCGCCGGATTGGCGGCCAGCACGCCGTCCTGCAGGCTGGCCTGGATGATGCCGTGCACCGCGTGCTCGAACAGCCATTTGTAGCGGTTGCGCTCGGTTTCCAGTTCTTCCAGACGCGCCAGCAGCTCCGGGTAGTGGCTCTTGCGCGCCGACTGGCTGCCGAGCCCCAGCAGCCCGGCCAGCGCTTCGTCAGAGCGCCTCGCCATAGACCACCTCGACGTCACGCTGGGTCGACTCGCGCGGATTGGTAAGGATGCACGGGTCGTCCATGGCGTGACTGGAAAGGAACGGGATGTCGGAGGTGCCGACGCCATGCGGGCCCAGGGTTTCGTGGAATCCCACGGCATGCTTGAAGGCGATCAGGTGCTCGACCAGGCGCTGGCGAATCTGCGCATGATTCAACCCGCGGCAATCGATGCCCAGGGTTTCTGCGATCACCTTGAAACGTTCCGGCGCCGCGCTGTAGTTGAAGGCCACCACGTGCTCGACCAGCACGGCGTTGCACAGGCCATGTGGCAGGTCGAGGAAACCGCCCAGGCTGTGGCTCATGGCGTGCACTGCACCGAGGATCGCGTTGGAGAAGGCCAGACCCGCCTGCATGCTGCCGAGCATGATCTTCTCGCGCAGGGCGATGTCGGCCGGGTTGGCGATCATCTGCACCAGGTTGCCGTTGATCAGGCGCATGGCCTCCAGCGCATGAGGGTCGGTCAGCGGGCCGTGGCCGGTGGACACGAACGCTTCGATGGCATGCACCATGGCATCGATGCCGGTACAGGCGGACAGGAAGGGATCCATGCTCAGGGTGGTTTCCGGGTCGATCAGCGACACGTCCGGCACCACGGCCTTGCTGACGATGGAGAACTTCATCCGTTCCTGCTGGTTGGAAATGATCACGAACTGGGAAACGTCGGCCGAGGTGCCGGCAGTGGTCGGGATCAGGATCAGCGGCGGGCTGGGCACGCGAATGGTGTCCACCCCCTCGAACTCGAGAATGCTGCGGCCGTGGGCGACGACGATACCGATACCCTTGGCGCAATCCATCGGGCTGCCGCCGCCGACCGCGACGATGACGTTGCAGCCTTCGCTGCGATACAGCTCGGCGCCCTCCATCACCTCCTCGACCCGTGGGTTGGGCGACACCCGCGTATACAGGCAATAGGCGATGCCCTGGGCCTGCAGACTGGCCTCGACATCGCCAGCCCAGCCGGCGGCGACCACTCCGGGGTCGGAGACGATCAGCACCTTGCGCGCACCGAACGTCTTGGCATAGTTGCCGACATTGTGCCGGGAGCCGGCACCGAAGATGATCTCGGGGGAAACGAACTTTCGCAGCTGATTCAAATCGTGGCTCATACAACGGCCTGAAATTTCTTGTTATGGAATGGCGATCAGCCTACTTCATTGCTCGGTTAATGCAATGCGACCTGCGTTCAGCTCAGTTGGCGATAGAAGGCATGTTCGGCTCGCAGTGCCTGGGCCAGGTTGGCAGCCAGGCGGAAACCGTGGCGTTCTTCGGCGAACAGGTGGTATTCCACCGGTAAACCACGCTGGCGCAGCGCCTCGACCATCACCTGCGTCTGACTTGGCACCACCACGGCATCCAGCCCGCCCTGGAAAAAAATCACCGGCGCCCTGATACGCTCGACCTGCAACAAGGGCGTACGGTCTCGGTAGCGCTCGGCATGCTGCTCAGGCTCACCGATCAGCCAGTCGAGATAATCCGCCTCGAACTTGTGGGTGAGCCTGCGCAGTGCCAGCGGATCACTGACCCCGTAGAGGCTGGCGCCGCCACGCAGCTGCGGCAGCTCGACCAGTGCGCGCAGCGCGCTGAAGCCGCCGGCACTGCCACCGCGCACGAACACGCGCTGCGGATCGATACGGTTCTCGCCTCCCAGCGTGTCGATGGCGGCGCGAATGTCTTCCACTTCCAGATCGCCCCACTGCCCCGCCAGACGCAAGCGATAGGCCCGGCCGTAACCACTGCTGCCGCGATAGTTGAGGTCGAGCACGGCATAGCCACGTAACGTCCAGAAGGCGATGCGGGGATCGAAAACCGGATAGCTGACCGAGGTTGGGCCACCATGCAGGAAGATCACCAGCGCTGGGCGCTCCCCGGCTGAAACCGGTGAGTAGAAAAAACCGTGGCTACGTTCGTCCCCGCCCACCGGGCAACTGAATGGCTGAGGTCGCGATAGCTGCTCCTCACGCAACGGTTGCTCACCGCCAGTCAGTATTCGCAACGCGTCATCGCTACGGCGAATGGCAAGCACCGCCGGCAAGCGATCCGGCGCGGCAGCGATGCAATAGAAATGCTCGCTATCGGCAGCCAGGCTGCGGAAACGCGTAAACCCTTCGGCCAACCGCCGCTCTGCGTTGGGTGTCGCGAGGCCGCCCAGGCTGTACGCACCGATTGCTTTGCCGCCGGGATCGCAGGTGCGCGCGGCACACCCTACGAGCACGCCGACACCCTGCTCGAAACGCGTCAACAGAAGCTCATCACTCTCCAGCGGCAGGTAGGTTCTACCACCCAGTTGCCAGGGCGCTGGCGCGTGGTCGCAGGGTGCGACGTCACGCTTCGTGTCGTCATCGACGCACTCGGGCTGCCACCAGCCGGCCTGGTCGCTCAATACCCACAGCCGGCCCTGCACATCGAAACGCGGCTGCTGCAGAGATCGATCCCCCGCCTCACCCGACAGCACCCGGGTACGTTCGCCGGACTCGCGCTGACACAGTCGCGTGGCGACCCAGGGTTGATGCGGGCGATCCCATTCGATCCAGGCCAAACGCCGGCCGCTGGGGTCAACCACCGGCGACGCGTAGAAATCGGCACCTTCGACCAGCGCATGGCGCTTGCCATCAAGGCCGATGCGCACCAGACGGTGCACCACCGCATCCCCCTCATGGCTTTCCTCTACCGCCAGCAACGCCTGCCAGGCGGACACGAAGCACAGGTCGCCATAACGGCAGTTGGGCTCATCGGTAATGACGTAGGGTGCGCCGTGCGCACCGCAATCCATGCCGAAATCGATGCAATAAACCTGCTGATCCCCTTCATTGACGAACGCCACGCCCTGGTCGGTGGCACAGCAGGCGCCGCCACCGTATTCGTAGACACGGCTGCGTACGGAAAAACCCGGCGGAGTCAGCTCACTCACGACGCCTTCACGGCAGAAGAACAGCCCGCAGCGCGCCAGCAGCGGATCGAACGCCACCCACAGCACGCCACCGTGGGCGGCATGCAGCTCGGCGAAGTCGGCACTGGCGGCGGCGGCCTGTTCGGCGCTCCAGATCGAGTCGGGATCGGTCAGGCCTTGCATATGATCCGCGAGGCCTTCTCGTTGCGGTATTGCAGTGCGTCCAGGCCCAGTGGAGCGTCTTCAGCCTGCTGGCGTGCGGCGAGAATCACACCGTGATGGGCCGATTTGCTGCACACCGGATCCGCAGCGCTGGCGTCACCGGTGAGCATGAAGGCCTGGCAGCGACAGCCGCCGAAATCCTTGTCCTTCTCGTCGCACGAACGACACGGCTCGGGCATCCAGTCATCGCCGCGAAAGCGGTTGAAGCCGAACGACTCGCGCCAGATGTACGAGAGGCTGTGCTCGCGCACGTTGGGAAACTGCACCGGCAGTTGCCGCGCACTGTGGCAAGGCAGCGCCGTGCCGTCGGGAGTGATGTCGAGGAACAGGTTGCCCCAGCCGTTCATGCAGGCCTTGGGACGCTCCTCGTAGTAATCCGGAGTGACGAAGATCAGCTTGCACGGGTGATTTTCCGCCGCCAGCTTGTCGCGCCACTGATTGGTGATGCGCTCGGCACGTTCCAGTTGTGCCCGGGTCGGCAGCAGCCCAGCCCGGTTGAGCTCGGCCCAGCCGTAGAACTGGCAGGTGGCGAGCTCGACGAAGTCCGCTTCCAGCTCCAGGCACAGCTCGATGATGCGCTCGATATTGTCGATGTTGTGCCGGTGGGTGACGAAGTTGAGCACCATCGGATAACCATGAGCCTTGACTGCGCGGGCCATCGCCAGCTTCTGGGCGAAGGCTTTCTTCGAGCCGGCCAGCAGGTTGTTCACCTCTTCGTCGGCGGCCTGGAAGCTGATCTGGATATGATCCAGGCCGGCATCGGCGAATTCGGCGATGCGTGCTTCGGTCAGACCGATGCCGGAGGTGATCAGGTTGGTGTAGTAGCCCAGACCACGCGCCGCGGCGATCAGCTCGGCCAGATCCTGGCGCACCAGCGGCTCGCCTCCGGAGAAGCCCAGCTGTGCCGCTCCCAGCTCGCGGGCCTGGCGAAACACCTCGATCCACTCGGCGGTCGACAGCTCGGCGCCCTGTTTGGCGAAATCCAGCGGGTTGGAGCAGTACGGGCATTGCAGCGGGCATCGATAAGTCAGCTCAGCCAGCAGCCACAACGGCGGACCGGCCTCTACGGATCGCTGCTGGGCTACCTGCGTTGCCGAGGCGTCGTCAAGAACAGGCTGGATCGCCAGCCCGGTCGAATGCTCATGTGCGCCTTGCACACCGCACGTCTTCGCCTGCTCCTGCCTGGTCTCGGCTGCCTCGCCTACGCCTTGCAACGATCCTTTCTCAACGGAGTTCGATCCAGAACTGAGCATGGGCCACCTCCATGAAGGCGAGGATGTCTTCGTCGATACCGGGCACATCGGGGAAGCGCTGGTGCAGATTGCCGATGATCTCGGCCACCGAACGCTTGCCGTCGACCTGCTGGAGAATCTCGCTGGCACTGTCGTTGAGCTTGATCATGCCCTCCGGATAGAGCAGCACATGGCAGCCCTGGGCCGGCTCGAATTGCAGGCGAAAGCCTCGGCGTATGGCGGGGATATTGGGCAGGATGGCGGCGGTCATGCTTCTGTCTCCTGGCTGGTGCGCACAGCGCACCCTACAAAGGGCTCAACCGTAGGGTGCGCCGTGCGCACCGATGCATCGCGGTTCATGGCGCGATCCCCCGGTGCCAGACACGCTCGGCAGTCACCGTGTGATAAGGCGGGCGCTGCAGCTCGTAGGCCATGCTCATGGCGTCGAGCATGCTCCACAGGATGTCCAGCTTGAATTGCAGGATCTGCAGCATGCGCTCCTGTGACTCGCGAGTGCGATAGTGCTCGAGGGTGATACGCAGGCCGTGCTCGACGTCGCGGCGCGCCTCCTTCAGGCGCTTGCGGAAGTAGTCGTAACCGCTGGTGTCGATCCACGGATAGTGTTGCGGCCAGGCATCCAGGCGCGATTGATGAATCTGCGGGGCGAACAGTTCAGTCAGCGAACTGCTGGCCGCTTCCTGCCAGTTGGCGCGGCGAGCGAAGTTGACGTAGGCATCCACGGCGAAACGCACGCCGGGCAGCACCAACTCCTGCGACAGCACCTGCTCGCGGTCGAGGCCAACCGATTCGGCCAGGCGCAGCCAGGCCTCGATACCGCCCTCCTCACCGGGTGCACCATCGTGGTCGAGAATGCGCTGGATCCACTCGCGACGGGTCTCGCGATCCGGGCAGTTGGCGAGGATCGCCGCATCCTTCATGGGGATGTTGATCTGGTAGTAGAAGCGGTTGGCCACCCAGCCCTGGATCTGCTCGCGGGTGGCGCGTCCTTCGTACATGGCGCGATGGAACGGGTGATGGATGTGGTACAGCTCGCCCTTGGCGCGCAGCGCCTGCTCGAACTCGGCAGGACTCATGGCAGGTTGGCTCATCAGGACTCCCCGGTACGAATTGTCGTAGGGTGCGCCGTGCGCACCCGTGCTAGCCATCTGAAGTACTGGTGCGCAAAGCCCAGGCGGCCCCGCACACCCTACAGATTGATGCTCATGCCATCGAACGCGACCTCGATGCCGTGCGCGTCCAGTTCGGCGCGCTCGGGCGAGTCCAGGTCGAGAATCGGGTTGGTGTTGTTGATATGAATAAGGATCTTGCGCGCCGACGGCAGGCCGTCGAGCACCTCGATCATGCCGCCCGGGCCGCTCTGGCACAGGTGGCCCATCTCGCTGCCAAGCTTGTCGCCCACTTCGCACACGCGCATCTCGTCGTCGCGCCACAGCGTGCCGTCTACCAGCAGGCAGTCGGCGCGGCGCATCCAGCTCAGCAAGTGCTCGTCCACCTGGCCAAGGCCGGGGGCATAGAACAGGCTACGGCCAGTGCGTCGATCTTCGATGAACAGACCGATGTTGTCGCCCGGATGCGGATTGCCCCGATGCGGCGAATAAGGGGGGGCGCTGCTACGCAGGGCGATGGCGGTGATGCTCAGCCCCGGGCAGGCCGGAATCTCGAACGGCCTGGCGTCCAGTTCGATCAGACGATGCTGCAGACCACCGTTCCAGTGGCTGAGCATGTTGAACAGCGGAAAGCCGGTGGTCAGATCCTGATGAACCATCTCGGTACACCAGACCTGATGCGGGCAGCCTTCACGCAGAGTCAGCAGCCCGGTGCAGTGGTCGATCTGGCTGTCGAGCAGGACGATGCCGGCAATCGCCGTGTCGCGCAGCTTGCGCGCCGGTTGCAGTGCCGGGAATGCTTCGATCTGCGTGCGAATGTCCGGGGAGGCATTGCACAGAATCCACTGCTCGCCATCATCGGAAATCGCGATGGACGATTGCGTGCGCGGCTGCGCCCGCAGAGTACCGGATCGCACGCCACGGCAATTGTGGCAATTGCAGTTCCACTGGGGAAAACCGCCGCCGGCGGCGGAGCCGAGAATCTGGATATGCATGGAGGTCACCAGCGGGATGCCCCGGACGAGCCGGGGCCAGGAGCGATCAACGGTTGGCGAAATACATCGTCACTTCGAAGCCAATGCGCAGATCGGTGTAGGCGGGTTTAGTCCACATGGTGCGGTCCTCTTGTTATTGAGCCGGGGCATTCCGGCAACCCCATTAAGCCCCCGCCGGGCAAGTGACCAAATGGTACTTTGGGAGGAGATTTGGCTGACATTGGTAGGGTGATCGATCCCCCCAAGCTGCCATACGCGCCCGCTTGCGTGGGCTCGCAGCGCGCGCAGTCGCGTAGCGAAAATAAAAAACGCGGCCGAAGCCGCGTCGCGATAAGGAATCTGCTGCCGTTCAGGCCCATGGCTGCCCGCAGATCCACCCGGGTAGGGTTCCTCGCCTGACAATAAGCGACGCGCCGGAGCGAGCGCGCCACTTTTGATGCAGCGTCGGCTTCAGAAGAAGCCCAGCGGATTGATGTCGTAGCTGACCAGCAGGTTCTTGGTCTGCTGGTAGTGGTCGAGCATCATCTTGTGGGTTTCGCGCCCGACCCCGGAC
>Ga0209699_100790_pt1 | contig 11801 bp, 10 predicted proteins | sample SynthPrep_1_END__FD_187204 | JGI IMG/M metagenome (GOLD analysis project Ga0209699, IMG submission 187204) | Synthetic microbial communities from Ohio, USA - SynthPrep_1_END_DS7_MetaG (SPAdes) (version 2) | ecosystem: Engineered > Bioreactor > Aerobic > Activated sludge | place: USA: Ohio...
GCTACCCCGGCGTCTACATCGAAGAAATCCCCGCCGCGCTATCGCCCCCGCCAGGCGGCGCGACCACCACCCTCGCCGCCTTCATCGGCGCCGCCCGCCGCGGGCCGGTCAATACCCCGCTGAAGGTCGGCAGCGCTCATGACTACGAGCTCCACTTCGGCAGCCCGCGCGCCGAGGACACCCTGGGCCACGCGGTGCAACACTACTTCCGCAATGGCGGCCGCGAAGCCTGCATCGTCCGCGTTTTCAATGGCGATCCAGCCGCCTGCACCGCCACGCTCGCGCTGCCCGCCGGCGACGGCCAACTGACGCTGGAAGCCGCCAGCCCCGGCAGCTGGGGCCGGCACCTGCGCGCCACGGTGGACCACATGACCGGCGGCGCGGCGGACGAACCCTACTTCAACCTCACCCTGGAAGAACTGGGCGCAGGCGGTAACGCCATAAACACCGAGGTGTTCCGCGACCTGTGCTGCAACCCGGACAGCCCGCGCTTCATCGATGCCGCCCTTGCCCGCAGCTCCCGCCTGACGCGGGTCCGGCACGGCCTGCCGGCAGGCACGCGCCCCGATCCGGGAGCGGTCGCCATCCTGGACGGACGAGGCCAACCCACCAGCGCGGCGACACCCGGCAGCGACGGCGCCCCGGTGGGCGACGCAGAGCTCGTGGGTGAGCGCCATGCCGGCACCGGACTCCACGCACTGGAAGGCATCCCCTTCAAGCTGCTCTGCCTGCCGCCGCCGCAGCGGGACACCGAGGTGGCGCCGGCAAGCTGGGCCGAGGCCGCCGCCTACTGCCAGCAGCGCCGGGCGATGCTGGTGATGGACGCCCCCGCGCACTGGAGCACCCCGCCGCTGGGCGCGGAACTGCGCGCGCTGCGGGAACGCATCGGCCTTACCGCGGCAGCCAACGTCGCCCTTTACTTTCCGCGCCTGCTGTTCGCCGACCCGCTGGCCGGCAACCGCGCCGCCGCCTTCGCCCCCTGCGGCGCCATCGCCGGCGTCATCGTCCGCAACGATGCCGAACGCGGTGTGTGGAAAGCCCCCTCCGGCGAGTCGGCCCAACTGCTCGGCGCCCTGGACGGCGCGCAGCGCCTGGACGACGCCCAGCAGCGTCAACTCAACCAGCAGGGCCTCAACTGCCTGCGCAGCCTCCCTGGCCGCGGCTGGGTGGCGTGGGGAGCACGCACCCTGGCCGGCGCCGACGAGCTCGGCTCCGAGTGGAAGTACATCTCGGTGCGCCGGCTGGCGCTCTTCATCGAACAAGGTCTGGAGGAAGCCCTCGCCTGGGCGGCATTCGAGCCCAATGGCGAAGCGCTGTGGGCCCGGCTGCGGCGGGAAGCCGGCGGCTTCATGCTGGCCCTGATGCGCCAAGGCGCCTTCCAGGGCGGCAAGCCGGAAGAAGCTTTCTTCGTCCATTGCGGGCGGGAAAGCACCAGCCCGGCCGAACTCGTCGAAGGACGCATCGTCCTGCAACTCGGCTTCGCACCGATCAGGCCGGCGGAGTTCATCCTGCTCCGCCTGCGTCTGCCGACGGCGGACCTCGACGCGTGAAGGCGGCCTCCGGCTTGGCCTCGCCCCCAAGCCTCGGTACCATCCACCGCCATTCGAATACGCCCCTGCCCCAATGAAAATCGCCACCTGGAATGTGAACTCGCTGAAGGTCCGCCTTCCCCATGTGCTCGACTGGCTCGCCGCCAACCAGCCGGATGCGCTGTGCCTGCAGGAGCTGAAGATGGAGGACAAGGTCTTCCCGCTGGCCGAGTTGCAGGCGGCGGGCTACTACGCGGTATACAACGGCCAGAAGACCTACAACGGCGTTGCCATCCTCAGCCGCGCCGAGCCCACCGAGGTGCTGCGCGACATCCCCGGCTTCTCCGACGAGCAGAAGCGCATCATCGCCGCCACGGTGGACGGCGTGCGGGTGATATGCGGCTACTTTCCCAATGGCCAAGCGGTGGGTTCGGAGAAGTTCGCCTACAAACTGCGCTGGCTGAGCGCGCTGACCGAATGGCTGCGCGAGGAAATGCGTCAGCACGAACGGCTGGTGCTGGGCGGCGACTTCAACGTCGCGCCCGAAGACCGCGACGCCCACCCGGACTGGAAGGACGAGATCCACGTCTCCGAGCCGGAGCGTGCCGCCTTTGCCGCCCTCCTCGGCCTCGGCCTGGTCGATACCTTCCGCCTGTTCGAGCAGCCGGAGCGCAGCTACTCCTGGTGGGACTACCGCCTGTTCGCCTTCCGCCGCAACTTCGGCCTGCGCATCGACCACCTGCTGGTCTCGCCGGCCTTGACCGCCGCCTGCCGCAGCTGCGTGGTGGACAAAACACCGCGCGCCCTGGAACGCCCCTCCGACCACGCCCCGGTGGTGCTGGAGCTGGCGCTCTGAGGCCGCGCCCCGCGCCATGAAACGGCTGGGCATCGTCCTCGCCCACGGCAAGTGGGACAAAGCACCCTACGCCATCGGCGCGCTGACCGATGCGCTGCAGGCGGCCGGCTACCCGGTGCTGACACCCGAACTGCCCTGGTCGCTGGCCCGCCTGTACGACGCCCCCTTCCACGACGCGCTGCAGACGCTGGACACCGCCACGCAGACCCTGCGGCGGCAGGGCTGCGACCAGGTGCTGCTCGGCGGCCACAGCATGGGCGCCAATGCCGCCATCGCCTGCGCCCGCCGCCATGCCTCGGCGGACGGCCTGATGGTGCTCGGCCCCGGCCATTTCCCGGACTGGTTGCACCAACAGGGCATCAGTACCGATTCCCTCGCCCGTGCCGCCCACGCCGTCGCCAGCGGCGAACAGGAACGCCTCACCCTGACCGACGTCTTCCAGGGTCGCCCGCGGCCAGTGCGTATCCCGCCTGCACACTACCTTGAGTACTTCGCCCCGGATGGCCCGGCGGTGATGCCGGACAACTGCCGCCATCTCGAACCGCAGCCACTGCTGTGGGCGGTCGGCCGCGCCGACGCCCACTTCGACCTCGGGCGCGGCTACGCCTACGCGCTGGCGCCGGCGCACCCCGCCAGCGCGTACCACGAGCTGGAGGCAGACCACATCGGCACGCCGCAGGCGGCCACCGCGCTGGTGCTGGCCTGGCTGCAGCGCACTTTCCCGGAGCCGACATGAACGACGTCGCCACCTTGCTGACACGCTACCCCGCCATCGCGGCGCTGGGCGAAACCGACCGCGAGCGCCTGCTGGCGCCGGCCCGATGGATGGCAGTTCCCGCCGGTAGCGTGCTGTTCGACGAACGCCAGGGCTGCGAGGGCTTTCCTTTCCTGCTCGAAGGCTCGGTACGGGTGAGCAAGCGCTCGCCCAGCGGCCGCGAGCTGCCGCTCTACCGCATCATCGCCGGCGAGACCTGCATCCTCTCCGCCTCCTGCCTGCTCGGCCGGGAGGACTACAACGCCCGCGGCGTGGCCGAGACGCCGCTGCGGCTGATGCTGTTGCCGGCACCGGTCTTCGACCAGCTCCTCACCGTGGCCGCCTTCCGCGATTTTGTCTTCCACCTGTTCGCCGAGCGCATCGCCGACCTGATGCAGCTGGTGGAGGAAGTCGCCTTCCGCCGCCTGGACCAGCGCCTGGCCGCTGTTCTGCTGGGCAAGGGCCGGGTGCTGCATGTGACCCATCAGCAGCTGGCGGACGAACTGGGCAGCGTGCGGGAGATGGTCAGCCGCCTGCTCAAAGGCTTCGCCGACCAAGGGCTGCTGAAGCTGTCGCGGGAACAGGTGGAGATCCTCGACCCGGCGGGCCTGCGGGCATTGGCCGGCGGGGCGGGCTGAAGCTTTCCTGGCGCATCCAGGCCGGCAGCGGGGGCAGCACCAACCACGAACGGGCCGGATGCCGGCGATTGCCGGCGTGCCACGGCGCCCGGCCCTGTGTAACCCAGGTCACAGACCCGCCCCTCCTCCGGCTGGTGCAATCGCAAGCATTTGCCAACGACCGAAGGAGAAAACCATGAAAGCCAATGTCGGCGGAATCGACCGGATGCTGCGCATCCTGGCGGGCCTCGCACTGATCGCCTGGGCCCTGCTGGGCGGACCGCTGTGGGCCTGGATAGGCGTGGTGCCGCTGGCCACCGGCCTGGCCAGTCGCTGCCCGCTCTATCCCTTGCTGGGGCTCAGCACCTGCGCGGCGAAGAAGCCCTGAGACACCCGGCGAGCGCAGCGGCAGCGCCAGCGGAGGCGCCAGGTTCAGGCCGCCGTACCGGCCCGTGCCCCCTTGGCGGCGACATGGTTGGCGATGGCGACGAACTCGGCCATCGCCAGGCGCTCGCCGCGCAGGCCGGCGTCCAGGCCGAGGGCCTCGAAATCCGCTTCGTCGAGAAAGTCGCGCAAGGTATTGCGCAGGGTCTTGCGGCGCTGGCCGAAGGCGGCGGTGACGATGCGGCCGAGCAGCACCTCATCCGTCGCCGTCAGTTGCTCCACCGGCAGCGGCACCATGCGCACGATGCTGGACATCACCTTGGGCGCCGGCCGGAAAGCGCCCGGCGGCACGTCGAACAGCCGGCCCATGCGGAAGCGGTACTGCAGCATCACCGACAGGCGGCCGTATTCCTCGGTGCCGGGCTCGGCCACCATGCGCATCACCACTTCCTTCTGCAGCATGAAGGTCATGTCCTTCACCCCTTCGGCGAATTCCGCCAGGTGGAAGAGGATGGGGGTGGAGATGTTGTAGGGCAGGTTGCCGACGATGCGCAGCGGCGCGCCCAAGCTGCCGAAGTCGAACTTCAGCGCGTCGCCCTCATGCACCGTGAGCCGCTCCGGCGTGTAGTTCTCATGCAGGCGGGCGATGAGGTCGCGGTCGATCTCGACCACATGCAGATGGCCCAGGCGCTCGACCAGCGGCGCGGTCATCGCACCCAGGCCGGGGCCGATCTCCACCATGAGTTCGCCGGCCTGCGGCCGGATGCCGTCGATGATGCGGCGGATGATGTTGGGATCGGACAGGAAATTCTGGCCGAAGCGCTTGCGCGCGCGATGCTCTTCCATCGATGGATTCCTCAGGCGCGGCGGGCCGCAGCCATGGTGACCGCCAGCTCGTAGGCGGCGAACAGGCTGCCGGCGTCGGCGCGGCCCGTGCCGGCCAGGTCCAGCGCGGTGCCGTGGTCGACCGAGGTGCGGATCACCGGCAGGCCGAGGGTGACGTTCACTCCGCCGCCGAAGCTGGCGTGCTTGAGCACCGGCAGCCCCTGGTCGTGGTACATCGCCAGCACGGCGTCGCCCTGCTCCAGGGTGTGCGGCACGAACAGGGTGTCGGCCGGCAGCGGGCCGGTGAGGCGCATGCCGTGCTCGCGCAGGCGCGCCAGCACCGGAGCGATGACGTCTATCTCTTCCCGTCCCATGTGGCCGCCCTCGCCCGCATGCGGATTCAGGCCGGCGACCAGGATGCGGGGCGAATCCAGGCCGAAGCGATTGCTCAGGTCGGCATGCAGGATGCGCAGGGTTTCTTCCAGCAGCGGCTGGGTGATGGCGGCAGGCACCGCGGCCAGCGGCAGGTGGGTGGTGGCGAGGGCGACGCGCATGCCGCCGCCGACCAGCATCATGACGACCAGCGGGGTGCCGGTCTTGGCGGCCAGGTACTCGGTGTGGCCGGAAAAAGGCACGCCGGCTTCGCAGATCACGCCCTTGTGCACCGGCGCGGTGACCATGCCGGCGAATTCGCCGTAAGTACAGCCGGCCAGCGCGCGGTCCAGCAGCTCCAGCACATAGGCAGCGTTGGCGGCCGCCAGCATGCCGGGCTGCGAGGACGCCGCCAGCGGCACGTGCAGCACGTCGAGCACACCGCGTTCAGGTGCGAGGGCCGGGTCGTACTCCCGCAGCTGAACCGCCACGCCGATGAGGCGGGCGCGCTCGGCCAGCAACCCGGCATCCCCCAGCACCACCGGCCGCAGCGGCCAGTCGCGCTCGACCAGGCGAAGGCACAACTCCGGCCCGACGCCTGCCGGCTCTCCGCTGGTGACGGCGAGCACGCCGGGCTGCGGGGCGGTCACGCTCACTCCTGTTCCAGGCGGTATTCGACGTAGGTGCTGTCACGCAGCTGGCGGACCCAGTCTTCGTAGGCGTCTTCGGATTTGCGCTCGCGCAGGATGGAGCGCGCGGCATTGCGCTTGCGCTCGTCGGTGACGTCCTGCATGCGGCGCTCCACCACCTGGATCAGGTGCCAGCCGAAGGGGGAATGCACCGGCGGGCTGACTTCGCCCGGTTTCAGCGCGTTCATCGCGCGCTCGAACTCCGGCACGGTATCACCCGGGTTGACCCAGCCGAGGTCGCCGCCCTTGGCGGCAGAGAGGTCGGCGGAGTTGGCTTTGGCCAGTTCGCCGAAGTCTGCGCCGTTCACCACGCGCTCGCGCAGGCCCAGCAGGCGGGACTCGGCTTCAGCGTCGGACACCACCTCGGAGGTCTTGATCAGGATGTGGCGGGCGTGGGTCTGCTCCAGCTGCTGCGGCCCCGCCGCCGAGCCGCCGCGGGACTCCACCAGCTTGACGATGTGCAGGCCGGCGGCGCTGCGCATCACCGGCGAGACCTGGCCAGGCTGCAGGCTGCGCACCGCGTCGGCAAACAGCGCCGGCAGGCGGTCGCGCTCGCGCCAGCCGAGGTCGCCACCGCTGAGGCCGTCCGGCGCATCCGAGGTTTCGGCGGCGACGCGGGCGAAGTCCTCGCCCGAGCGCAGCCGCGCCATCACCGTCTCGGCGCGCTGGCGCAGGCGGGCGATCTGCTCCGGCGAGGCGCCTTCCGGCGCGCGCAGCAGGATGTGGGCAACGTGGTACTCGACGCCGGAGAAGGCGTCCGGATTGTTGGTGAGGAAGTTGTCCACCTCGGCGTCGGTCACCACTACCTTGCTGTCCACTTCGCGCTCGCGCAGGCGGGTGAGCAGGATCTCGGTGCGGATCTCGTCGCGGAAACGGCTCCAGGACACACCATCACGCTCCAGCGCCGCACGCATCTCCTGCGGTGACAGGCGGTTGTTCTCGGCGATGCGGGCGATGGCACGCTCCAGCATGCCGTCGTCCACCCGCAGCGAGGTCTCGCGGGCGAGCTGCAGCTGGGCGCGCTCGACGATCAGGCGTTCCAGGATCTGGCGCTGCAGCACGTCCTGCGGCGGCAGCTGGTTGCCCTGCCGGCTGAACTGGCGAACGATCTGGTCGACCCGGGCGCGCAATTCCTGGGAGGTGATGACTTCGTTGTTCACCACCGCGATGATGCGGTCCACCTCGACCGGGCGCACCGACGCAGCGGAAACCGGCTGGGCCAGGGCTACGCAGGAAAGGCCGGCGACGATCAGCGACCGGAGGAGAAACAGGGATCGATTCATGATGCCTCGGGAACGGATGGGGCGGAGAAGTGCAGGAAAAACTCAGTCGAAACCGAACACCCGGTTGGCAACCGGGTCGTTGATCGTGCCATAGCCCGGCACGCTGCGCTTGATCAGGCTTACCGGACTGGTGCCGATGCTGGCCAGATCGTTCAGTTCGAGCTGGATGAAGAAGGCCTGGGTGGTGTCTTCGGAGTTGGTGGCGAAGCGGTGCGCCGCGACGCGGAACACCCAGCAGCCGCCATCGTACTCCAGGCCGGCAATGGCCTCGGTCAGGCGGTCGTCCTTCAGCGAGTGGGTCAGCCGGCTGACGCCGTACCAGCCGCCGCCCAGCGGCCACTGGCCGGAGACGTCGACATCGCGCAGGATGTCGCGGGCGTAGCGGTAGCTGAGGTTGAGCGCCTTGGCGAAGTCCGGCTGGTAGCGGTAGACGACGTTGAAGCGCTCGGTCCAGTTGTCCCGCGGGTTGTACTGGATCAGCGAATCCAGCGAGTTCTCGCGGTTGAAGTGGCCGCTGAAGCCGGCCAGGATGTCGGCGCGCCGGCCGGTGCGCGGCTCTTCGACCACGCTGCCGCCCAGCTGGTTGATGGTGACGCGCTGGTCTTCGAAGTAGTAGCGCTGGCCGATCAGCGCGCGCAGGCGCTCCCCACCGGTGGTGGGGTCGATCAGCCGGGTGGTGACGGCGGCGGTGATCTGGTTGGCGTCGGCGATGCGGTCGCCACCGGTGTAAAGGTTCTCGGAAAAGATCTGCGCGAAGCCGAAGTCGAAGCGGCTGGTGTCGAAGATCGGAATGTCGTCCTGCCGGCGGTAGGGCACGTTCAGGTAGTAGAGGCGCGGCTCCAGGGTCTGCACATAGTCGCTGCCGAACAGATTGACGTCGCGCTCGAAGGTCATGCCGGCATCCACCGAGTAGATGGGCACGGTACGGGTGATGGAATCGCGCCCGCCGGGCAGGCCGCGGTCCAGGTCGTACTGGGTCTGGTGCACGCCCACCTTGGGCGTGATGTAGTAACCCGCCCGCTGGATGGGCAGCGACAGCGAGGGATAGGCGATGACACGCGTCCCCTCCGGCATGCCTTCGTCCGGGTGGGCGAACTTGACGTACTCGCTCTGGAAGGTGGCCGCCAGCCCGCCGATGAGATCCGGCCGGTTGGCGTTCAGCATAAGCTGCGGCAGGCGGCGGTAGGGCGTGGTGTAGGTGACGTCCGGGTCGGCATTCAGGGTCTGGTAGCTCTGCACTAGCGCCGAGGCCGACCACCAGTCGCCGCCGACGTACATCAGGCGGCCTTCCCGCACCAGGTTGACCTTGGAGGCAACCGAGATGCGGGTGCTGAGGTCCTCGAAGTACTCGTCGTCCGACACCCCGTTGACGTCGAAGGAGGCATACAGCTGCGGCGTGATCCACTGCTGGTGCTGCCAGGAACCCAAGCTGCGTTCTTCGCCGCTGACATTGTCGCGCGGCAGCCATTCCACCCGCGCCTCGCCCTTGTAGGTCTCGCCGAGGTAGCGCCCTTCGATCGCCAGCTGCAGGCCGCGGCGGCTCATGTAGCGCGGCGCGATGGTGGCGTCGTAGTTGGGCGCGATGTTCCAGTAATAAGGAACCGACAGGTCCAGGCCGGTCTTGTTCGAAGTACCGAAGGTGGGCGCCAGCAGGCCGGACTGGCGCTGGCCGACGAGCGGGAACTCAGCCCAGGGCGTCCACAGCAGCGGCACGTCCTTGAACACCACGGTGCCGCTGCGGGCGGTGCCGATTTCGCGGTCGTAGTCGAGCTGCAGGTCGCGCGCCTTGATGTACCAGTCGGGATCGTCCGGCGTGCAGGTGGACCAGGTGGCGTTCTCCAGCCGGTAGTGGTTCTCGCCCTCGAAATACATCACGTCCGCCTGGCCGCTGCCGGACACAACCCGCGGCGGCTCGCCTTCGACCAGCGCGGGGCGCTCGCGAGTGATGCGATAGACCGGCGACTGGAACTCGCCCACCTGCTCGCCGACGACCAGCTGCGCGGACGGGCCGGTGACCTTGTTCTGGCCCTCGCGCAGGCGCACGTTGCCGTCGGCCAGGGCTTCATCGGTGGGCTCGCGGTAAGTGAGCTTGTCGGCGCTCAGCACCATTTCGCCACGCTGCAGTTCGGCGTCGCCATCGGCGACCAGCTCCACCGCGCGGGTGCCGCTAATGCGCAGGGCGCGGATTTCGGTGCCGCCGGGGGCTGGCGTCGCGGCGCTGGGCTGGGCTGCCGGCGCGGCAACCGGCGCCCGGGTCTGCTCGGGACGCACTACCTGCCCGCTGGCACCGGCGGAGGGTTTCGGCTGCACCGGCACCACGACGGCCGCGCCTTCGTCGCCGGCGGGCCGCACCGGACGGACCTCCGCAGCGGAAGCGGCAGACGAGGCCGGCGCAGCGGTGGCCGCCGGCTTCTCGGTGGCGGAGCCCTGCTGTTGCGCCGGCTTGTCGGCCGCCTGGGCGGCGGCAGGCGTGGCGGCCTTGTCGCGGGAACCGCGGACCAAGTCGGGAGAAACGACCAGGGGAGACATGCCCGCGGCGAAAGCCGTCCCCGACATCCAGCACAACAGCAGCGGAATCAACCGCATCCGCGTCTTCAAGCCCATGTCTGGCAAAGCGTTCCCCGTCGTCCCGAAGATGGCCGGATGCGCGCGCAGCGGCCGTGTTGATAAACTCGCGGATTCTACACGAACGTACGCGGAGAACCCGCTTGCAGCGACTCGAACAACTCCACGCCTGGCTGGAGAAAACCCTGCCCGGCCGCGCCTTCGAACTTACGCCGGCGTCGGCCGACGCCAGCTTCCGCCGCTACTTCCGCGCCCGCTTCGCCGACGGCTCGCCCAGCCTGGTGGCGATGGACGCGCCGCCCGAACGCGAGGACTGCGGCCCCTGGCTGCAAGTGGCGGCCCTGTTCCGCGATGCCGGCGTGCATGTGCCGGACGTGCTCGCCGAGGACCGCGCCCAGGGCTTCCTGCTGCTCTCCGACCTCGGCAGCACCACCTACCTCTCAGCGCTGCGCGGCACCCACGCCGATCCGCAGGCGGCGGCCCATCTCTATGCCGATGCCCTGGGCTCGCTGGCCGCCATCCAGGCCGCCAGCCGGCCGGGCGCGCTGCCCGAGTATTCCCGCGAACTGCTGCTGCACGAGCTGATGCTCTTCCCGGAGTGGTACATCGCCCGCCACAAAGGCGTGGCGCTGAACGACAAGGAGAAGGCCATGCTGCACCAGGCCTTCGAGCGCATCCTGGCGGTGAACCTGGGTGAGCCCAAGGTCTTCGTCCATCGCGACTACCACTCGCGCAACCTGATGCTGATCCCGGAAGGCCGCAACCCGGGCGTGATCGACTTCCAGGACGCGGTCTACGGCCCGCTCACCTACGATCTCGCCTCGCTGTTCAAGGACGCCTACATCCGCTGGGACGAAGCCTTCGTCCTCGACATGCTGGCCCGCTACTGGGAAACCGCCCGCAGCCTCGGCCTGCCGGTACGCGAGGCCTTCGATGACTTCCACCGCGACTTCGAATGGATGGGCGTGCAGCGCCACATCAAGGTGCTCGGCATCTTCGCCCGCCTCTACCACCGCGACGGCAAGGACGGCTACCTGGCCGACATGCCGCTGGTGATGGACTACCTGCGCCGCGCCTGCGCGCGCTACCGCGACCTCGGCCCACTGCTCAAGCTGCTCGACAGGCTGGACCCGGAGCCGGTCACCGTGGGCTACACCTTCTGACCATGAAGGCGATGATCCTTGCCGCCGGCCGCGGCGAACGCATGCGCCCGCTGACCGACGACTGCCCCAAGCCGTTGCTGGCCGTCGGCGGCAAGCCGCTGATCGTGTGGCAGATCGAAGCACTGGCCCGCGCCGGCCTGCGCGACATCGTCATCAACCACGCCTGGCAGGGCGGAAAGATAGAAGCCGCCCTTGGCGACGGCGCCCGCTTCGGCGTCCGGCTACACTACTCCGCCGAAGCGGAGGCGCTGGAAACCGCCGGCGGCATCGCCCAGGCCCTGCCACTGCTCACCGCCGGCGACAGCAGCGTCTTCCTCGTCGTCTCCGGCGACATCTACAGCGACTACGATTACCGCAAGCTGCTGCCGCTGGCCGCCGGCATGGTGGATGCCCCGGAGCCGCTGATGCATCTCGTCATGGTGCCCAACCCGGCCTTCCATCCCTCTGGCGACTTCGCCCTGGACGACGCTGGCTGGCTGCACGCCGATGGCGCGCACACGCTCACCTTCGGCAACATCGGCCTTTACGACAGCCGCAGCTTCGCCGAGCTCGCCCCTGGCACCAAGGCCGCCATGGGCCCACTCTACCGCCGCGCCATCGCCGCCGGCCTGGCCACTGGCGAGCGCTTCGACGGCACTTGGGAAAACGTCGGCACGCCTGCCCAGCTGCGGGCCCTGGACCAGCGCCTGCGCGCCGGGGACCTCGCCGGCGCGGCGTGACATAATCCGCCCATGAACGCCCCGACCCCGCCCACCCCCTTCGAC
>Ga0209699_100791_pt1 | contig 11743 bp, 14 predicted proteins | sample SynthPrep_1_END__FD_187204 | JGI IMG/M metagenome (GOLD analysis project Ga0209699, IMG submission 187204) | Synthetic microbial communities from Ohio, USA - SynthPrep_1_END_DS7_MetaG (SPAdes) (version 2) | ecosystem: Engineered > Bioreactor > Aerobic > Activated sludge | place: USA: Ohio...
CCCGAGGAAGCCGCCTTCCAGATCAAGGGCGACGCCTTCCAGGTCGAGGCCGAGCGCATGGGCGCCGAGCTGGAAACCATCATGGACGACGCCAGCCTGGACGCCGCAACCAAGAAGGCCCGCACCGACGCGGTCCTGACCCAATACGAGCCCAAGTTCGCCGCCTTCGCCGATGAATACGGCGCCTTCCTGCGCCAGATGGCCGATAAGCCCGAGAACGCTGAGAAGAAGACGGAAATTCTGGCCGCCGCTGACGCCGCCTCCGCTCAACTGCGCGGCGTGCCCGCCCAGATCCGCACGGCGATCGAGGCCGCCCTGGCCGCCCCGCCGGCTCCGCCCGCCGTCGACTAAGGCGCCTGATCGCGAGATCGCGCCTTACCGCGATTTCACTTGAGCCGATCCCTCCTTCGGCGGACCCTGCGCGGCGTCCGCCGAAGGAGCTTCGTCATGACCCGCGCCCTCCCCCTCGCCTCGCTCTCCCTGGCCGCCGCCCTGGCCCTGCTGCCGGTCTCGACTGCCGTAGCCGAAGAGCAGAAGACCCCCGCCGAGACCCGTCTGGAAGCCGCCGCCGCCGTCTTCGAGCAGAAGATGCAGGAGTTCGGCGCCCGCGCCGAGCGCATCCAGGCCGACCCCGACCTGACCGAAACCCAGAAGGGCCTGCGCGTCGCCGCCCTGTGGTCCGACTATCAGCCCCACGTCGTCGACTTCACCGCCGAGGCCACGCGCCAGGCCGGTCAGATCGCCGAAGCGGCTCTGACCGAGATCGACGTCGAAGCCATCGTCCGCGAAGCCATGGCCGAGGCCGAGCCCGCGATTCACGGTCTGACGACCAACGGAGCCTGGGCGCAGATCGACCCCGAACAGATGGTCACCTACGGCCTGATCGCTCAATACGGCTTCGACCTGGCCCTGGACGCCCTGGCCGAGACCGCCCTGGCGCCGCAGCCGCTGGACTCCGACGGCCCGGTCCCCTGCCCCGCCTGAGTTGAACGGCCTGGGTTGAACGGCCTGGGTTCAGACCCGGCTTGACCTGAGCTCGCTTGCGCCCGAAAGGGCCTTATGGCCGCGCTTCCTGTCGATCCGCATCTGTACCTGGCTTTTCTCGGCGTCATGGCCGTGATGGCGGTGACGCCCGGCCCGGCCAACATCTTCGCCGTCGCCACGGGCATGGAGAAGGGCAAGGCCGCCGCCCTGACCGCCGTCCTGGGCATGAACGCCGCCACTCTGGTGTGGTTCGGGGCCGCCGCCCTGGGCCTGGGCGCCCTGGTGATCGCCTTCCCCCAGGTCTTCCGCGTCATCGCCGTCCTAGGCGCCCTCTATGTCGCCTGGCTGGGGATCAAGGCCCTGCGCGGGGCCTTCGCCACCGCCGCCGAGCCTTCGCACATCGAGGTCAAGCGCGGGCGCAGCGCCCTGGTCGACGGCTTCATGGTCCAGATCGCCAACCCCAAGGCCATCCTCTTCTTCACCGCCGTCCTGCCGCCCTTCCTGGACATCAACCGTCCGCTGGCGCCGCAACTGGCCCTGTTCGCCGTGACCACCGTCGGCATGGACGGCCTGTCGATGTGCGCCTACGGCCTGGGCGGGGCGGCCCTGGCGCGACAGATGACCGCGCCGCGCTTCCGCAAGGGTTTCGGCATTGTGGTCGGATGCCTTCTGCTCCTCGCCGCCGTTCTCATCGTCTCGCGTCTGTGATGCGCCGGGAATGGGCGATCGGGAACTTGACCATTCACCCCTCGTTCAGACCGACGGGCGTTCAATGAACGCTCAAGGAGAATTTTCCATGATGAAGCTTCGCAAAACCCCGGTGCTGATCGCCCTGGCGGGCGCGCTCGCCCTGGGCGCCTGTGCGACGGCCACCCCCTATCAGCCGGTCGGCTCGAAGGGTCAGGGCGGCTATGCCGAGCAGCGCCTGGAGTCCAACCGCTACGCCGTCAGCTTCTCGGGCAACTCGGTCACCTCGCGCGATCAGGTCGAGATGTCGCTGCTGCTGCGCTCGGCCGAACTGACGGTCGAGAACGGCTACGACTGGTTCGCCACCGTCACCCGCGCCACGGACCGCGACACCCGGTTCTACACGACGCCGGATCCCTTCTACTACGACCGCTACGGCCCCTATTGGGGTCCGTCCTGGCGCTTCTACCAGCGCGGCTACTGGAGCACCTGGGATCCCTACTGGGGCCGGGACCGCGACATCCGCCAGGTCGACCGCTATGAGGCCACGGCCGAGATCGTCATGGGCCGCGGTCCCAAGCCCGCCGGCGACGTCAACGCCTTCGACGCCCGCGAGGTCATCAACAACCTCGGCCCGCGCGTGATGCGTCCCACCTCTTAAGCGGGCCGCTAACGCTCCCCGCGCAGCGGCTCGCTGCTTGAGCGGCCCTTGCTGCCAGCTGCGTCGCTCAAGCAGCGAGAGGCGCCAGACATGACAACGCCCGCTTCCGGCGACGGAGGCGGGCGTTGCTGCATCAGGCGCTTGGCCTCAGCCGATGCGCGGGTTCTTCAGGCGGCGCTTGTTCGCGTGGGTCGCCGGAGCCGAGCCCAGGGCCTCGGGCACCTCGCCCTTGAAGTAGAAGCGCTGCCACGCCTCCTTGGCCGCGTCGGGGTCGCCCGAGGCCAGGCGGGTGTTGAAGTCGGTGCGCGATCGGTTCCAGGCCTCGAACTGCCCCTTCATGCCGGGGTTGGACTCCAGCGAACGGATCACCGGCTCGAACTGCTCCACCTTGCGGTGCTCGACCGGCAGGATGAAGCAGAAGGGCTCGCCCTTCTCGAACTTGATCCGCCCCGGCCGCGTGAAGATCCAGTTCATGGTGAAGGGGAAGGGCAGCCAGTCCGTCTCGATCAGGCCGCTCAGCGGCTGGATGCCGTCCTTGACGTGGTTGGGCGAGCCCTGGGCGATCAGCCCCCAGCCCGGCGGCGTGCGGAACAGATACTGCGGGTGCATGGTCAGCACCCCGCGCGAGAAGTGCGAAGTGACGAAGTGGTCCAGCTCCGGCTGCGGCCGGTCCGGCGTGATCTTGATGTCGGTCTGCGACGGCCCGCCGTTCCACTCGGCCGTGAAGCCGAAGGGGCACAGGATCTCCCACCCCGTGGTGTTGGCCATGGTCAGCGGCAGACAGCGATAGGGGTGACGGCTGGCGAAGGCGTCCATCCAGTTGCGCGACTGGCGGCCCGGCACCAGGTCGCACGGACGCGCATTCATCGGATAGCATTCCAGTTCCAAGACGCGGCTCCCAAGCTTGACGAATAAGGCGGCGACCCTGAGGGTCGGCTTCCTCCCCTATCGCCCTCGCCGCCCGCCCGACAAGACCGAGATGACCGCCATCGCCGCCGATCCCGCCTCCGACGTCCTGCACGAGCCCGCGTACGACCGCGCCCGCCTGCTGGCCTGGATGGCCGAGCACGGCGTCGAACAAACCACCCACGACCACCCCGCCGTCTTCCGCGTCGAGGAAGGGCTGGACCTCAAGGCCGGCCTGCCGGGCCTGCACACCAAGAACCTGTTCCTCAAGGACAAGAAGGGCCGCCTGTGGCTGATCTCGGCCGCCCAGGACACGGTCATCGACCTGAAGCGCGCCCATCGCGCCATGGGCTCGGACCGCCTGTCCTTCGGCAATGAGACCCTGCTGTGGGAGACGCTGGGCGTGCGCCCCGGCTCGGTCACGGCGCTGGGCCTGATCAACGATGCGGACCGCCGTGTGACCTTCGTGCTGGACCGCCGCCTGTGGGAGGCCGCTGTCGTCAACTTCCACCCCCTGGCCAATACGGCGACCACCGCCCTTAGCCAGGACAGCTTCCGCCGCGTGTTGGCCTTGCTGGACCGTGAACCGATCGTAGTGGACTTCGACGCGCTAGACTGAACGGCGACTTCGCAAGCGGTAAGCTATGTCTGGAATCGACCCTAGCGGGCGCTGTCTTGGACCGTTATCGGGGTGTTGGGGCGCCGTCGGTTGCGGTCTGCGCGGCCAGACGCGCTTCCTCGGCAGCACGGGTAGATACAGCGAGCACCCTTCTGATGCTGTCGGGTATGAGGGCGTGATTGAAAGGCTCGCGTGTCGGCTGTTCGCCCCGTCGCATCATGGTCTGGGTGCCGTAGATCTGGGGCTGCCCCACCGCTTGAAGATATCGGTCCAGCGTCGCCGCCGCGAGCCAGGGCGATTCAGTCGATCCCTCGCCCAACGCCGCGACGGCAAGTGTGTGGGCCATCAAATAGTCCTCTGGCGTGTCCCCGTGCTGAAACACCAACGCGGCGGAGTAGAAGTCCGTCGCTGTCCGCAGCGCGCCGGCCTCAAGGAGCGCACGCACCTGCTGACGACGGACTGCGTCAGCCGCGTGAATGCGGAGAGCTCCTTCCCGGCCACCGGCCAGGACTGCGGCAAGATCCTGCCGCACGACTTGGTCCGCAGCCAAAATTGCTGCCATTTCGGGGTTGTCAGAAACCGGGGCCGGATCCTGCGATAGCACAGGCGTTGCAAGCGCCATCACCATCACCGTCGCTATCAGAATCCGCTTCATTCTGGTCTCCAGCTTCGGCGAGAACCCTGAACAGGAGCAGCGGCATCATCAAATGAACAAAAATTTAGACCAACACTGACGACTGGTTGTTCGCTTCCCACCCGCAGCAGACCCCAACCGCTTCCGTCTGTGAGCCGCCCGCCTAGGAAAGTCCCGTTTCCCGGAATCGCCCTGTCTAAGGGGCGCGCCAAGGCGTAATATCGCCGTTCTCGACTTCATCACGCGCGCCTGTGCAGCGGACGTTCATCGCGTCAGGCCCTGAAAGGGGACGGTGCATGAGACTGTTCTGGAAAGCCTTCGCCGTGGGCGGAGCGGGTCTGGTTCTGGCCGGGCCGATGACCGCCCTCCCCGCGTCCGACGCCGCAACGGCGCTGCGCCTCGAGCGCCTGTTCGGCGGCGTCTGCGGGCCGGGTTCCGGCGGCGGCGCCCTGGCCCGCAGCCTGCTGGTCGCCTCGGCCGTCGCCGCGCCCGCCAGTCAGGCCCAGCCCATTCCCCTCTATCCCGACCTGACGACCTCGCCGTTCAAGGCGACCACCGACGACGCCGGCGCCCAGGCCTATTTCAGCCAGGGGCTGACCCTGGCCTACGGCTTCAACCACGCCGGGGCGGTGCGCTCCTTCCGCGAGGCGCAGAGCCGCGACCCCGCATGCGCCGCCTGCTGGTGGGGCGAGGCCATGGCCCTGGGCCCCAACATCAACGCCCCGATGGACGAACGCGACCGGGCGGCGGCGCTCAAGGCCCTGAACCGCGCCCTGGTCCTGAGCGCCGGGGCCGCGCCGCACGAGCAGGCGCTGATCGACGCCCTGGGCCTGCGCTACTCCGACGACCCGGCGGCCGACCGCGCCGCCCTGGACGCCGCCTACGCCGACGCCATGCTGGTCGCCGCGCGACGCTTTCCCGACAACGACGACGTCGCCGTCCTGGCCGCCGAGGCGGCGATGGACACCACGCCCTGGAACTACTGGGAGGCCGACCAGCGCACCCCCGTCGGCCGCATCGGCGACGCGATCCGCCTGATCGAGACGGTTCTGGACCGCAGCCCCGACCATCCGCAGGCGGCCCATCTCTATATTCATCTGATGGAGGCCGCCGATCCCGCGCGGGCCGAGAAGGCGGCCGACCGCCTGGCCGTCGCGCGTCCCGCCAGCGCGGGCCATCTGGTGCACATGCCCGGCCACATCTATCTGCGGCGCGGCCGCTACGCCGAGGCCATGCGCCTGAACCTCGCGGCGGCACGCGCGGACGAGGCCTTCATCCGCGACACCAATGACGAGAGCCTGGTCCGCTACGGCTACTATCCGCACAACATCCACTTCATCGTCGCCTCGGCCCAGATGGCCGGCGACATGGACACGGCCCTGCGCGAGGCGCGGCGCCTGCGCACCGTGCTGGACCCGGCGACCTCGGCCCGCATCGCCTGGGTCCAGGTCATCGACGCCGCCCCCTATCAGGCCCTGGTCCAGTTCGCCGAACCGCGCGCCGTCCTGGCCGCGCCCGCCCCCGACTCCCGCCTGCCCTACGCCGCCGCCATGCGCCACTACGCCCGCGCCGTCGCCCACGCCCGGTTGCACGACCAGAGAAGCTTCGACCGCGAAATGGCGGCGCTGAACGCGCTTAAGGCCTCCCCCGCCCTGGCCGACATGGTCGCCCAGGGCGTGCCCGCGCCCGATCTTCTGGCCCTGGCCGAGGCCGTGGCCTACGGGCGCATGGCCATGGCGCGCGGCCGCCCCGCCGAGGCGACGGAGCATTATCGCCGCGCCGCGGATCTGGAGGCCGCCCTGCCCTATATGGAGCCCGCCTTCTGGTACTATCCGGTGCATCAGTCTCTGGGCGCGGCCCTCTATCAGGCCGGGCGCCCGGACCTGGCCGCCGACGCCTTCCGCCTGGCCCTGGCCCAGACGCCGAACAACGGCTGGGCCCTCTACGGCCTGGCCCGCGCCGAGGCCGCCCAGGGCCGCGCCGCCGAAGCCGCCGCCGCGGATCAAGCTCTCAAGACCGCCTGGCTGGGCGACGCCCGCTGGCTGCGGATGGATCGGCTGTAGAGCGCGCTACGCCCCGTTCTGACGCAACCATCCGCTACATCATGAGAAAGCCGCCCTCCTCTTCCTTCTCCCCTTGTGGGAGAAGGTGGCCCGTCAGGACCGGATGAGGGGTCTTGCGCCAGCAGATGAGATCAAAGAGGCAAAACGTCAGAAACCCCTCATCCGTCTCGCTTCGCGAGCCACCTTCTCCCACAAGGGGAGAAGGGTGCTGCGGCGCCATCCACTCCGGTCGAAGGAAGAGATTTCAGACGATTCAGACGAATTGGACTCTGTTTTTTTCGCTCTCTTCGCCTTCGCCTGCGGCAAGGCGCGCTTTCGGCTTGATGGCGAGGCATCCCGACGCCATCTGATCCGTTACCTTCCTTCGACTCCCATGCGGACCCGACCATGACCTTCGCCGACCCGTCCCTGACCACCCCGCCCGACCTGATCAAGGACGGCACGGACGCCTCCTTCATGACCGATGTGATCGAGGCCTCGAAGCATCAGCCGGTCATCGTCGACTTCTGGGCGACCTGGTGCGGCCCGTGCCGGACGCTCGGCCCCGCGCTGGAGAAGGCCGTGCGCGCCGCCAAGGGGGCGGTGAAGATGGTCAAGATCGACGTCGACGCCAACCCGGCCTATGCGGGCCAGCTGCGGGTGCAGTCGATCCCGACCGTCTACGCCTTCGTCAACGGCCAGCCGGTCGACGGCTTCCAGGGCGCCATTCCCGACAGCCAGATCAAGGCCTTCATCGACAAGCTGACCGGCGGAGAAGGCGTCAACACCGACGTCGAGCAACTGCTGTCGCTGGGCGAGGAGTCGCTGGGTCTCAACGATCTGGGCGGCGCCGCCCAGGCCTTCGCCCACGTCCTGACGATGGAGCCCGACAACCAGAAGGCCATCGCCGGCATGGCCCGCGTCTATCTGGTCGAGGGCGACGCCGAACAGGCGGCCCAGACCATCGCCATGGCCCCGGCCGATTCCACCGAGCCGACGGTTCAGGCCGTACGCGCCCAGCTGTCTCTGGCCTCGGCCGCCCCGACCGGCGCGACCGCCGAGCTGGAGGCCCGGCTGGCGGCGAACAAGAACGACCACGAGGCCCGCTTCGACCTGGCCCAGGCCCTGGCCTCGGCGGGCGATCTGAAGGGGGCGGTCGACCACCTGCTGACCATCGTCCAGGCCGAACGCGAGTGGAACGACCAAGCCGCGCGCAAGCAGCTGCTGACGGTGTTCGAGGCCGCCGGCCCCAACAGCGAAGTCGCCCGCGACGGACGACGGCGCCTGTCCTCCATCCTGTTCTCCTAACGGCGCGATCATGGCTCAGGGCTACGTCAAGGCCAGCGAACTTCCCCAGGTGATCCCGGTGTTTCCCCTGCCGGGCTCCATCCTCCTGGCGCGGGGCCAGCTGCCGCTGAACATCTTTGAGCCGCGCTATCTGAACATGGTGGACGACGCCATGGCGGGCGACCGGATGATCGGCCTGATCCAGCCGGTCGGCCCCGCGGGCCTGCGCCCGCCCCTGACCCGCGTCGGCTGCGCCGGGCGGATCACCAGCTTCGCCGAGACCTCGGACGGGCGCTATCTGATCACCCTGACCGGGGTGTGCCGCTTCGCCGTGGCGACCGAGATGCAGGTCCGCACCCCCTATCGCCAGGCGCGGGTCGACTTCCTGCCCTATGAGGCGGACCTGCGCGCCCCGGACCCGGCCGAGGATTTCGACCGCGAGCCCTTCCTCTCGGCCCTGGCGCCCTATCTGGCGGGACGCGGCATGGACATCGACTGGGACACCGCCCGCGCCGCGCCTCAGGAGGCCCTGGTCAACAGCCTGGCCATGGCCCTGCCCTTTGATCCGCCCGAGAAACAGGCCCTGCTGGAAGCCTTGACCCTGACCGAGCGCGAAGCGGCCCTAACCGCCCTCCTGCGCATCGAAGCCGTCGCCCCCGACGACGACGAGCCCGGCCCGGCGATGCAGTAGTCTGAGCGCGCCCAACGCGATAAACATACGGCCAACAGAATGGGGCGCGCGGCGCCCTCAAGCAGCGAGCCGCCGCGCGGCGAGCGATAGGGCACTTAAAATCATGAGCGACGCCTTCAACACCCCCGTCTCGGTCGATCCCCGCCTGCTGGAGGTGCTGGTCTGCCCGGTCACGCGCGGCCGCCTGACCTATGACCGCGAGCGCAACGAGCTGATTTCGGCGGGCGCCAAGCTGGCCTTCCCCATCCGCGACGGCGTGCCGATCATGCTGGCCGAAGACGCCCGTCCGCTGGACTGAACCTTACGTCGCGCTTAGGCGGGGCCCCGCTTTCCTCATCGCGCCCTTATGGCCGTCGGGTGTTTCTTCGTCTCATGAAGGAGCCCCTCATGAGCCGCCGCGCCTTGCTGAACCAGTCGCTGAGCCGCCCAGCCCCGCCCGAGCCCGCCGCACCCAGCGTCTGGCGCATGGCCCAGACCGTGCTGGCCCTCTATCTCGGCTGCACGCCCCGCAACGGGAGCCGCCCGCGATGATGAGCGGCTATCCCGACGGGCGCCCCGCCGCCCCTCACCGCCCGCGCGCCTATGGCGTCGTCGCCCGCGACGGCGGCTGGTGCGTCACCCTGGACGGCTGCGCCACCCGCCCCTTCAAGGACCGCGAAGCCGCCGCGCGCATCGCCCGCCAGCTGCAGCGTCAGGCTGACGGCCTGCTCTAGACCGAGCCGCGCTCATGACCGCCGCCCGCGCCAAGGCCCGGCCCGTCCTGTTCGAGATTCGCCGCCTGGGCCGCGTCTGGCGCCTGACCTCCTCGGACGGGCTCTTCTTCGGCCTGTTCCAGAACCGGGCCTCGGCCCTGCGCTGCGCGGTGGAAGAGGCCGACCGCCGCGACGACGCCGACGTGCTGCTGCACGCCCACGACTAGGCCGAGCGGGCCCTCTTACAAACTCTCGCCGCGCAGCAGGCGGGGCAGATCCCCCGTCGCCCCGCCGGCTTCATGCATGAAGGCGCGGCGCAGGGGGGCGATGCGGTTGACCGCCGCCATGCCCAGATCGCGGGCCAGCCGCACCGGGGCGATGTCGTTGGAGAACAGGCGCACGAAGCCGTCGAACCCCGCCGCCAGCGCCGCCGTATCGAACCGGCGCCAGCGGGCGTAACGCTCCAGCACCAGCTCCGAGCCGATGTCCTCGCCAATGCGCGCGGCCTCGGTCAACACCTCCGACAGGGCGGCGACGTCCTTCAGGCCCATGTTGAGCCCCTGCCCCGCCACCGGGTGCACCCCGTGGGCGGCGTCGCCGATGATGGCCACGCGCGGCGCCGTCAGCCCCTCGGCCAGCTGCAGCGACAGGGGATAGACGAAGCGCGGCCCTTCAATCGTCAGTCCGCCCAGGAAGTCGCCGAACCGCCGCGTCAGATGGGCGTGGAAAGCCTCGTCCGAGGCTGAACGCAGCGCCTCGCCCCGGCGGGTGCTTTCGGTCCAGACCAGATTGGCCCGGTTCTCTGTCAGCGGCAGGATGGCGAAGGGGCCGTCCGGCAGGAAATACTCATGGGCGACGTTGCCGTGCGGCTTCTCCATGCGGACGGTGCACACCACGCCGCTCTGCTGATAGGTCCAGCCGAAGACGTCGATGCCCGCCGCGCGACGCACGGTCGAGTTGCGGCCCTCGGCCCCGATGACCAACGGCGCCGACAAAGTCGAACCGTCCTTCAGCGTCACCGTCGCCCGGCCCGGCCCGGCCGCCACATCGGCCACGGCGGCGGGGGCGCGAACCTCCAGGCCCCGCGCCTCGACGGCCTCAGCCAGGGCGACGCGCAGGCGGCGGTTCTCGACCATATAGCCCAGCGGTTCGCCGCCGTTGCGATCGCCGATCTCGTCCGCGTCGAAGCGGATATAGGCGGCCGAAGGCTTGCGGCTGGCGGCGCCGGGACGGCGGCCGTCCGTCACCAGAATGCGGTCCATACGGCAGGCGTGCGGCTCCAGCGCCTCGCCCAGGCCCAGAGCCTTCAACATGCGGAAGTTGGCGTAGGAGATGGCCGTCGCCCGCCCGTCGAAGGTCGGCGCCAACTGGGCGTCGAAGGGCTGAGGGTCCACCATGACGGGGCGCAGGCCCCCTTGCGCCGCCGCGAGCGCAAAGGTCGCTCCGACCAGACCTGCGCCGGCGATAATGATGTCGTAGTCGTCCGATCCGCTCATGCAGTCGTTCTAGGCCCCTATCGCACTTCACGCCACCACAAGCCCGTCTGCCTGATGGGACATAAGGGCTCATCCCGCCAGCAAAGACCGGGCTGGTAAATGCCGCTTTAACCTTATGCGGGGCACTAAAGGTCGGAGTCTCGCTTTCAGTCCCTTCAGGGGTTTGCCTTCATGTCCGCCGCCCTCGCGCTCGGCCAACGCGTCTGGAGCACCGTCCGCATCGTCTGGGCGGCGCCCTTCGCCGTGCGGTTCAGAGGCGTGCTGCAGGCCATGCTGGCCGCCCTTCTGCTGGTGGCCCTGATCTCGTGGAATCCGGCCGATCCCAGCTGGAACGCCGCATCAAGCCAGGCGCCGACCAACTGGCTGGGCGGCGCGGGCGCGACCTTCGCCGATCTGATCATGCAGTCGCTGGGACTGGCGGCCTGGCCCGCCGTCCTGCTGCTGATCGCCTTCGGGCTGGCCGTGGCCATCGGCGACGCCCTGCAGCACCGCTTGCAGCCGACGCCGTTCAAGATCTTCTGCGCCGTCGCGGGCGTGCTGCTGCTGTCGGCCGCCCTGTCGGCCCCGGCGGCGCCCGCCAAATGGCCGCTGGCCGCGGGCATGGGCGGGCTGTGGGGCGACGCCGTCACCGGCCTGGCCGCCAATGGCCTGGGCGCGCTGAAGGTGCCGGGGGCGCGCATCATCCTGGGCCTTCTGTTCGTGATCCTGGCGCTGTGGAGCCTGGCCTACACCGTGGGCCTGCGCCTACGCGATTTCACCGACACCGCAGGCTGGGCCGCCCAGAAGGGCGCCGAGGCCCGCGCCGCCCGACCGGCCAAGACCGCCAAACCCGGCAAGGCGCCGCGCGCCGTCGCCGAAGCCGCCGCCCCGGCCCGCAAGCCGCGCCATCGCCTGCCCGACGCCGACGAGATGGAGGCGGACGGCCCCCTCGCGGCGCCCATGCAGCCCCAGGCCGCCTTTGCCCCCGCCGCAGACGCATCCGACGACGCGGACGCCTATGCCGACGAAGCCGACGCCTACACCCCGCCGTGGGAGGATGCGGCC
>Ga0209699_100794_pt1 | contig 11698 bp, 7 predicted proteins | sample SynthPrep_1_END__FD_187204 | JGI IMG/M metagenome (GOLD analysis project Ga0209699, IMG submission 187204) | Synthetic microbial communities from Ohio, USA - SynthPrep_1_END_DS7_MetaG (SPAdes) (version 2) | ecosystem: Engineered > Bioreactor > Aerobic > Activated sludge | place: USA: Ohio...
CACTAATGCAGGATGGCTCCATCACTCCGATCCATTATTCCGTCCTCGAAGACGGAATTCGCTCATTGTCCAAAGTTCAGGCCGCATGCGAGAGAATATCCATGACGCCAGTGCCCTTCGCTTATTCCCTGCTTCTTCACCGCACCGCACTTATTTTTTGTGTGATGCTGCCCTTTTCCCTCGCAGGATCGGTCGGTTGGTGGACGCTCTTGCCAGCGTTACTCATCGCCTACACCTTTTTTGGCCTTGATGCTCTTGGCCACGAGCTGGAAGATCCATTCGGCTTCGAGCCGAACTGTCTTCCGGTTTATGCGCTGAAGCGTACGATTGAGCGGGAAATGTTGTCGCTGTTGGGAGAACGCGATTTGCCGCCGCCAATGAAGCCCGAGAAATCAATCCTGCATTAGCTAAGGTGTCGTCGATCAAGGCTCGGGGGCGGGAGAAGACGGCGGCCGCGTCAGCGCTGCTGGACCACCGCGATTTCGCCGAAGCAAAAGGCAGTCTGACCGCGCCCTATCTCAAAATGACGCTGTAAATCTCGTTAGGATGCAGTGTAAAACAACGCTCTATCCATTTTTTAACATTGTCGTAGGAAAGGTATTGTTCATGAAACGTGCGATTGTTACAGGTGGCTCCGGCCTGATCGGCCAGGCGATTTGCGCACATTTACTGCGCGACGGGTGGGAGGTTGCATCCTTTGATCTGAAGGAAGGGGCACTCGGCCTGCAGATCCATTGCGACCTTTCCAGCGAAGCCTCGGTCAATGAAGCTTTTCGTAAACTCGGCTGGGATCGGCTTGATCTTCTCGTCAACAATGGCGGGCTTGTCTTCGACACGTTCATGCGACTTGATGAAGCCTCGCTGGAACAGTGGAACAGCACGATCGGAAGCCATTTGACCGGCGCCTTCCTGATGTCGCGCGCTGCACAGCCCTTGCTCGGGAACGGTGGCTCCATCATCATGATGGCTTCCACGCGCGCCTTGATGTCGGAAGGCGTTGATTTTGCCTATGCCGCGGCAAAGGGCGGCATGGTGTCCCTCGCACAGGCTCTCGCTGTTCAGCTCGGTCCGAAAATCCGCGTCAACACGATTGCGCCGGGCTGGATCACGGATGCGAAAAATCTGCGCGAGGAGGATGAAGCGCAGCATCCTGTCGGCCGCGTTGGCCGACCGCAGGACATTGCCGAAGCCGTGCTCTACTTGGTTTCCGCCGGTTTTGTTACCGGGCAAACGCTGATTGTCGATGGTGGCATGACTAAGAAAATGATCTACGCGGAATAAGCAACGGATTTTGTGGTCGAGCCTTTGACATGGCTGGTTGTTTGGCGCTGCTCTGGTTCCGCGCCTCAAACGGGGAGGGCAGGTATTGGGGCCGACCCAACTGGGTCGGCCGTGCGGCATGTTTATCGCGACAATCGCACATTGCTAAAATCCTGCCAGCACTGGTTCACGACGTTCAGCCCTTGGACGTGGCGCGAGAAGGCCAGCATACCGCGGCGTGACGTGAGCAGGGGAAGGATCGGCAGGGTCTCCATGACCCGTGCATCGGCCGCCCGATAGTGGCTGATCCGTTTCGTCGCATTCACCTCGCGGGATGCGGCATCCAGGAGGTCATCCAGCGCCTTGTCTGCAACGTGGCCTGCATTGTAGCCGGTCGGCGGGCGGTTCCTACTATGCAGGACCTGATGGAGCCAGAGATCCGATGACATGCCCCAGCTCATCTCGCTGATTGAAACGCCGGGGTTTGTCCCGTGACGCCAGCTTCTGAAATAGCCGATCCAATCGTCGTAGATGTCGGTTTCCAGCCGAATGCCGATCCGGGCGAGATCCTCGGCGATCCGCTCCTGGATCGCCACCGGGTTCAACTGCGCCGATCCTGCCCGCGCGGCAATCGCCTTGAGCGCGATGTCCCCGCTGATACCCGCCTCGTTCAACAGGGACCGGGCACGTGCCGGATCGTAGGGATAATGCTCGACGGCGTCGGTGTCATGGGCAGGAGAGCTAGGCGGCAGGGCACTTCGCGCGGGGAGCGTTGCGCCTGGGAAGAGAACGTCACTGAGCGCATCGCGGTCGATCGCATGGGCTATCGCGCGGCGTACCCGGACGTCTGCCATGACCGGGTCGCGAAGATTGAAAACCAGATACCAGAGATAAGGGGGTGAGAACGCCGGCACCTGAAATCCGCGTGCGGTGAGGTCTTCGAGGTCGGCGCCCTCGAGGCTGTAGGCGATGTCAACGACGCCTTTGGTCAGCGCGCGAACTCGATCGGCGAGGTTGGGAAATGGCAGGAACCGGATGCCGCTGAGCCATGGCCGTCCCTGCCAATAGTCCTCATTTGCACGAAGCTCGACCGCCGAACCGCCTTGGGTGTCGAACCGGCGGTGAAAACAGAATGGCCCGGTCCCGGGCGCGCGATCGATGCAGCCGTCCGGACCCTGGGTGCGCAGCGCGTTAGGGCTGACGAGGGCCTGGGCGCCCGGCGCGTCCTGCTCCGTCATGTACCGCAGGAAATCCGGGGCCGGCGTATCGTGAACAAACTGGACCGTCATCCGGTCAAGCGCCTCGATCCGCTTGATGGTCTCGACGCCGGCGCGATTGAAGTCGGCCGCCACCGGCGAATAGAGCGGAGATCGAGCATCCCAGAACCGTGCGTAATTTGCCACCACCGCCTCGGCATCAAGCACTGCGCCATCATGGAAGCGCACACCGGGGCGGAGCTTGAACACGAAGTGTTTCATGTCCGCAGAAATCTCTATCGTTTCCGCCAGCCACGGTATGACCATGGGCGGCGCATCCGGCGTTTCGGGTGGTGCGCCGAAATCGTCTTCGACGAGGCTTTCATGCGTATGCTGCACGACCCGCCCCGTATTCCATCCGCCGCCGGCGCGTGGCGGATCGATGCCCGCGACTTCCCAATCGAGCGCCACGCGCAAGATTCTGTTTTCGTCCATCTGGGTTCTGCTCCTGTTGCGGCGGTGAGACGCCTCCGGGGTCAAGCGCGAGATTCTGCCTTGACGCCGATATAATCAATGTCTTCTATAAATTGATAGTTGACTACAAAATTATTACGACCTATCAAAAAATCAACGGCCAGAGATCGTCGAGGAAATCGGACAAGCTGTAGTGTCCGAAGGCTCCAAGCATGGGCAGCGGCATAGGAGGATGATGCATGCGACATCGACTACCTGTGATCAACCCCACCCGTAGGCAAACCGGTATTCGCGCCGGATCGGGGCCTTCGTCAGCGTTGCTTGCTTTTGGAAACTGAAGAGAATTGGGAAAGGTAAGGATATGAGACTAGCGTTCAGTGTGCCGACGTATCTGGAGCGTCTGGAGCGTGTTCGCGCCCGCATGAGGTCGAGGGAGCTTGATGCGATCGTGGTCACGTCGCCCGAGTCGATCTGCTGGCTCGCGGGGTATGACTGCACGAGCTATTCCCACCTTCAGGGGCTGATCGTGCTGGCGAATGATAGCGAACCCCACTTTTTCACGAGAACGACGGAAGCGTCCATTTTCTGGGACACTTCCTGGCTGAGGTCCGCCCGCTTCTACGACATTGAGCTCGAAAACCCCGTCAAGGTGCTGTCCCGCCTGCTGTCCGATCTCGGATTGAACGCCGGCAGGATCGGCGTCAACCTTCAGGCTACTTCTAAGTCGGTCTCCATGCTTCCCGGACAGTGGGACATGCTGCGGGGCGACCTTCCGGAAGTTGCCTGGATCGATGCGACCGATCTGGTCCTGGAAGAGCGGCTAATCAAGTCCCCGGCGGAACTCGGCTTCCAGTGGCAGGCGGCGCAGATGGCCGATTTCGCCCTCAACACGGCAATAGCCGCGATCCGGCCCGGCATGTCCGAGATCGAGCTGGCCGGTATCGCAGCGAAGGCGCTGGCCGATGTCGGAAGCGAGTATGTCGCCGTCCCCCCGATGGTCGTTTCCGGTTCGCGCAGCGCGCTCGTTCATGGAATGGCGACGCGGCAGACGATCGGGCTCGGGGATACGATCTGTATCGAACTCGGCGCGTGCGTGAACCGCTATCATGCCATCGTGATGCGAACGATCGTGCTGGGGCGCCCGTCTCCGCGGATGGTGGAGGTGGCCGCATGCCTCAAGGAGGGGCTTGAGGCCGCGATCGCCTCGGTGAAGCCGGGGGTCCCCGTCGGCGTGCCGGACGAGGTCTGCAATGCGCGCCTGGACCGGCTGGATCTCAGGAGACGCCGTGACCATCGGATGGGCTACAGTCTGGGTCTGGCCTACCCGTCCGGCTGGATGGAGCCGCCCATGCTCATCAAGGGGGACAGTCACACGTTCGCGCCTGGCATGGTCTTCAGTCTCGAGCCGAACATTAGCCTTCAGGATGAAGGCTTCGGTCTCAAGCTCGGCGACACGGTGATGTGCACCGAGGACGGCGCCATGAGCCTTACCCGCATCCCGCGGGATCTTATCGTCATCGACAATTTCTAGAAACTGACCCGCGGGGCATCGTCGGTCAGAGGATGGTCCCGCCAGATTGGAGAAGACATGACACGCAATCCTGTAACGAAAATCGGGTTGAACGCGCAGCCGAAGGAGACGGATTCCGCCGGCTGGACGAAGGTCGAAGGTAACCCGACGATGAAAACCTGGGTCGAATATGCGACAGATGGTGGTTCGACCGTCGTCGGCTGGTGGGAGGCCACGCCCGGGACCTATCTGCAAAGCTCCGAGGCCTGGGAGTTCGTCCACCTGATGGAGGGCAGGATTGTTCTGACACCCGACGGTGAGGATTCTGTCGAGGTCGGTCCCGGTGACGCGTTTGTTGTAGAAAAGGGCTTCAAGGGCACCTGGAAAATCGTGGAGAAGGTGCGCAAGCATTTCGTCATCCGGCGAAACCAGTAACCTCCGCGCTGCGGCAATGCCTCGAATACGCTGGTGAGAACCTGGAACAGCCCGTTCCGGGTTCTCCGATTTCAAGGATAAGTCGCGCCGACGCGATCGAGGTGGACTGGCACACGATGCCGGTCCCACGTCACTTGCGAGAATTCGACGCGCTGCCGCCCCGCCCCCTGGTGCTTGGGAACGCTACCGCCAGCTCATCGGCGGCTGGCTCGATGAAAAACTGAAGTGACGGGAGACGAACATGCTCGACAAGCGCAAATTCTACATCGACGGCCAGTGGGTCGATCCGCTGAAGCCCAATGACCTTCCGGTGATCAATCCGGCGACGGAAAAGCCGATCGCGGTTATCTCCATGGGCACCGCCGCCGATATCGACCGCGCCGTCGCCGCTGCCAAGAAGGCGTTTGCGACCTATGGCCAGACCAGCGTCGAAGAACGCCTTGCGCTGCTCGAAAAGCTGCTCGCGATCTACAAGCGGCGCTATGAAGAAATGGCGCGCACCATCACGCTGGAACTCGGCGCGCCAATCTCGATGAGCACTGAGCAGCAGGCGGATGTCGGCGTCGGCCACCTTCAGGGCTTCATCAACGGCCTGAAGCGGCTGAAGGCCCGCGAAGTGCTGCCGAACGGCGACGTCGTGCGCCGCGAGCCGATCGGCGTGTGCGGTCTTATCACGCCGTGGAACTGGCCGATCAACCAGATCGCGCTGAAGGTCGTGCCGGCGCTGGCGACGGGCAGCACCTGCGTGCTCAAGCCCTCGGAGTTCACGCCGCTCAATGCGCTGCTCTATGCGGAAATGGTCCACGAGGCCGGTTTCCCGGCAGGCACGTTCAACCTCGTCAACGGCGATGGCCTGGAATGCGGTGCAGCCCTTTCCAAGCACAAGGACGTCGACATGATGTCCTTTACCGGCTCCACCCGCGCCGGTATCGCCGTCAGCAAGGACGCGGCCGAGACGGTCAAGCGCGTGACGCTGGAACTCGGCGGCAAGTCGCCGAACCTCGTCTTCGCCGATGCCGACCTCGAAGACCGCGTCGCTGGCAGCGTGCGCGAATGCTTCAACAATTCCGGTCAGTCCTGCGATGCACCGACCCGCATGCTCGTCGAACGCTCGGTCTATGACAAGGTCGTCGAAATTGCAGAGCGCACCGGCAAGGAAGCCAGGGTTGGCAATCCGGAAGAGGCCGGCGAACATATCGGCCCGCTCGTCTCGCACGTCCAGTTCGGCCGCGTGCAGGCGCTGATCGAGGCGGGTGTCGCCGAAGGCGCCCGCGTCCTGGTCGGCGGCCCCGGCAAGCCGGACGGTTTTGAAACCGGCTACTTCGTCAAGCCGACGATCTTCGCCGACGTCAACAACGAGATGCGCATCGCGCGGGAAGAGGTGTTCGGCCCGGTGCTCTCGATCATCCCCTTCGATACGGAAGAAGAAGCCATCGCCATCGCCAACGACACCGCCTATGGCCTTGCCGCCTATGTGCAGACGGGCGATCCGGAACGGGCCGAGCGCGTTGCCGCCCGCATTCGCGCCGGCATGGTGCATATCAATGGTGGCCCGCATCGCTACGGTAGCCCCTTCGGCGGCTTCAAGCAATCCGGCAACGGCCGCGAGGGCGGTCTCTTCGGCCTGGAGGACTTCCTCGAAGTGAAGACGGTTCATCGCCCCAGCACAGCGTAACCGCCAAAGCAAAATCTGGAAGGCGGTGCTCGAAAGGGTGCCGCCTTTGTTTTCGCCCGAAGGATTCAGTATCAAACATCCAGTGTAGCCGGGTTCAACGCGGTCCGATCACAGGCCGTGATAATGCTCGACCTAGTGGCGGCGAGCGACTTGAGAGTTACAGCGCCGCCTTGAGATAGGGGGCGGTCAGACCGACTTCTGCTTCGGCGATATCGCGGGGAACACCGCTCGCAATGATGCGACCGCCGTCTTCACCGGCTCCCGGGCCGAGATCGATGACCCAGTCCACCTGGGCGACCGCTCGCATGTCGTGTTCGACAACCACGACCGTGTTGCCGGCATCGACCAGGTCTTGCAGATGCCGCATCAGGCGATCTGCGTCGGACGGATGCAGTCCTGACGTCGGTTCGTCGAGAATGTAGATCGTGTTGCCGCGTTGTGCGCGCTGCAACTCGCTTGCCAGCTTGATGCGCTGGGCCTCCCCACCCGAGAGTTCGGTCGCCGGCTGTCCGAGCCGCAGATATCCCAGTCCAATGTCACGCAGCACATCAAGGGAGCGCATGACGGGTGGCTCGCCGGCGAAGAAGCCGCAAGCCTCGTCCACCGTCATGTCCAATATCTGGGCGATGGTGCGGCCATTCCATTCGATCTCGAGCGTTTGCGGGTTGTAGCGGCTGCCATGGCAGGTCGAGCAAGGTGCATAAACGCTCGGCAGGAACAGCAGCTCCACCATCACAAAACCCTCGCCCTCGCAAACCGGGCATCGGCCTTGTGCCACATTGAACGAGAACCTGCCGGGGCTGTATCGACGCCGACGGGCGAGGGGTGTATCGGCAAAGATCTTGCGCACATGGTCGAACAAGCCGCTGTAGGTGGCGAGGTTCGAGCGCGGGGTGCGGCCAATCGGCTTCTGATCGACCCGGATCAGCCGGCGGATATGTTCCATTCCTGCGACGATGCGCCCCTCGGCTGTCCCCTGCACGACATCGAGCAGCGGATCGATATCTTCGTCTTCGGTCGCCGGCGAGGTGCCGCCAAGATGTTCGGCAACGAGTTCCGGCAGCGCCTGACTTACAAGGCTGGACTTGCCCGATCCCGATATACCAGTGACCGCGGTGAAACAGCCGATCGGAAGCGCGACATCGAGGCAGTGCAGATTGTTGCGGGTCACGCCTTCCAGACGAAGCCACGCTTTGGCTTTGCGCGGCGTCCTGTCGTTGGCGACGGGCTCAGCGAACAGGTAGCGGCGTGTGACGGATTTTTCCACGTCGGCCAGCCCCTCAGGCGGCCCGTTGTAGATGACCTCGCCGCCTCTCTCACCGGCACCCGGTCCCACATCTACCAGCCATTCGGCATGGCGGATCACGTCGAGATCGTGCTCGACAACGAACAGCGAGTTCCCCGCCGACTTGAGCCGCTCGAGGATTGAGAGCAAGGCTTCGCCATCCGCCGGGTGCAATCCCGCCGATGGCTCATCCAGCACATAGACCACGCCGAAAAGCTGCGACGACAATTGAGTGGCGAGACGCAGCCTTTGCAGCTCCCCGGAGGAGAGCGTCGGCGTGCTGCGGTCGAGCGAGATATAACCGAGGCCGAGATCGATCAGCGGTGCGAGTCGTTCGAGCAGTTCGGACGCCAGGCGTTGCGCAGCGGCCCGCTTTTCATCGGAAAGATTGGGTGTGCGGCGCACATCGGGCGCGCTCTTGTGGGCAGAACCACCGGCGGCAACCCTTCGCTCAACCGCCGCATCGCGAGCAGCCTTGCCCAGAATATGGCTCTTCACGGTCGCGTCGGCCGTTCCGAACTCACCTTGCGCAATGGGCGTGAGCAAGTCCCTGAGCTTGAGCAGCGTCAGGTCGCCAAACGCGGCGATATCGAGCCCGGCGAACGTCACTGACAGGGCTTCGCTCTTCAAGCGCTTGCCATGGCAGGTCGGGCAATCGCGGCCGATGATGTATTGCGAGACGCGCTTTTTCATCAGGGCGCTTTTCGTATTGGCAAAGGTCTCCAGCACATAGCGACGTGCGCCGGTGAAAGTGCCTTGATAGCTCGGCTCCATGCGCCGCTTGAGCGCGACACTGGTCTGCTCGGGATTGAGGCCCGCATAGACCGGCACCGTCGGCGTTTCGTCGGTGAAGAGGATCCAGTCGCGGTCCTTCTTCGGCAGGTCGCGCCATGGCGTGTCTACGTCGAAGCCAAGCGACACAAGGATATCGCGCAGGTTCTGACCGTGCCATGCCGGCGGCCAGGCGGCGATCGCCCGCTCGCGAATGGTAATCGTATCGTCCGGGACCATCGTCTGTTCCGTCGCATCATAGACGCGCCCGATCCCGTGGCAGGCCGGGCAGGCTCCCGCCACGGTGTTGGGTGAGAAGTCCTCCGCATAGAGCATGGGCTGATTGCGCGGATACGCGCCGACGCGCGAATAGAGCATCCGCACCAGGCTGGAGAGCGTCGTTACGCTGCCGACGGAGGATCGGGCGTTGGTCGAGCCGCGCTGCTGCTGCAAGGCGACCGCGGGCGGCAACCCGTCGATCGCATCGACCTCCGGCACGCCGGCCTGGTCGATCAGGCGGCGCGCATAGGGGGCGACTGACTCAAGGTAGCGGCGCTGCGCCTCGGCATAAAGGGTGCCGAAGGCCAGCGACGACTTACCCGATCCCGAGATGCCGGTAAAAACCACGAAGGCATCGCGCGGAATATCGACATTGACATTCTTGAGGTTGTTTTGGCGCGCTCCACGCACCTGCACGGACGAGGGGCGCTCTGCGTGCCCGCCACCAAGAGGAGTTGACCCAAGAAGTCGATTTCGTTCTTTCATATTGATTTCCCGTACCGTCACCAAGCTCACAGATAGATGAACTGGCGAAATAGCCTGTCTAAACCTCTGACGATTTTCTTCAATTTGCTTTCGTCACCGCCATCGGCTGGTGCCAACAGACGGTGCTAGGCGGAAATGATCAGATCACGAAGATGGGACAGGAGCATTCGCTCTTCCGCCGATACTTTCGACCTCATTGCCAGAATTTTGCACACAATCGTACCATTAGTACAGACTTATCACGAGACTAGCCGCGCGCTCGTGGTGCCTTCCACTCATCGCCTAAAAATCGGCAATTCGTGGGAGGGACCAATTCATTTACTATCGACCATCAAGTAGAAGCAGTTTCTACTGCCTTAACAACTACGCACATCATCCGCATTCTCACCATGCCCTTGACGAGGATTGCTATTGCCTCTGAGGCTTGGGATGGAAAGGCCGTTGTCAGGAGGCCGGAGCTGCTCTACGTTAATGCAACGAAGAAGAGATGCCGCTTTGGCTGGAGTGCTCCTACTCTGCTTTGCTTAGGCCGCTCGCTGGAATGCCTGCCGCACATCATCTCCAAATATCAGCATTGCAGGTCGCGCGGCCTGGGCGAGTTCGCGCAATGTTTTCGTAAGATCGTCCCCGTTCTCAAGACGCTTTACCGTCCATCCCGACGCTTTCGCCATTACCGCCAGATCCGGCGTTAGAATGTCGACACCCAGAGGCGTGATCCCCTTGGATTGCATGTAGGACTTGATCTCGCCGTATCCACTGTTGTCGTGCAGCATCAGGATGACCGGCACTTCGGCCTCAACGGCGCTTGCCAATTCGGCCAGCGAAAACTGCAGACCGCCGTCGCCAACCAGCGCAATCACGGGACGCCCGGTGGAACCGAGCGCCGCTCCCGTGGCCGCGGGCAAACCATAGCCCAAAGTGCCGAAACCTGTAGCCGAATTGAAGTAGCTTGACGGGGTGGCGGCGGCAAAAGCTGTGTTTCCGGCGTAGACCAACTGGGTGGAATCGCCGACGAAAATCGCCGACGGCAGCGCATCACGCATCGCATCCAGCATTGCCAGATCGCCGCGCATGGTGGCAGACAGATCGTCGCGCCCCTCCATGGCTTTGCCGGCCCTTGCTGCGCCGTCGCGGGCGGCTTTTGCGGGCAGTACGGCAAGAAGCGCCTGCGCCGTTTCAAGGGCGTCGGCGACCAGACCGATTTCGGCCACCGCGCCACGCCTGATCTGCTGCGGGTCCAGGTCGGCCCGGATCAGCTGGCCGGGAATGGCTAACTGGCCGGTCTCCCAATTGTCGTAGTCCGTTATGCCGAACTCGGTGCCCAAGGCAAGGACCACGTCAGCGTCGGCGATCAGCGCCCGTGTTTTCGGCATCGAAGCCGAGAGGCTGACACTCAAAGGGTGTGCGTGGTCCAGCATGCCCCTGGCATTGACCGTCATGACCACGGGTGCATCGAGCCTCTCGGCGAGTTGCCTCACCTCTGCCGCCGCCTTCACGGCTCCGCCACCCACGAGGATGACGGGACGCGCGGCTCCAGACAGCAGATCCTTTGCCGCCTGAATAGCGGAATGCGCCGGAGCGGGGGGCGCCAGAACCGGCGCGCGTACCGGAGGCGGCAGATGGTCCGCAGAGGCGCGCAACACGTTGATGGGCAGCTCGATGTGCACGGGGCGCGGACGGGCGCCCTCAAAGACGGCAAAGGCCTGCGCCATTGCCGCGGGCAGATCCTCGGGGCGGTGAACAGTACGGCTGAAGGCGGTCAGGTTTTCCACCACGCCACGTTGGTCCGGCATCTCATGCAGCCAGCCGTCGCCGGAATCCATGCGTCCATGGGCGTTCACCGTCGAAATCACCAGCATCGGGACGCTGTCGGCATAGGCCTGGCCCATCGCCGTCAGAATGTTCATCATGCCAGGACCGGAGATTATGAAGCAAATGCCCGGCTTGCCGGTAACACGAGCGTAACCGTCGGCCATGAAGCCGGCTCCTTGTTCATGTCGCGGCGTGATATGACGGATTTGGCTGTTCTCAAGCCCGCGATAAAGCTCGACTGTGTGAATGCCGGGAATACCGAAGACATGATCGACCCCATACGCCTGCAGAAGGGTCGTCAGATACTGGCCTGTTGAAACTGTCATGATTGCCTTCTTTCTGTGGGCGGAGTGCAGGACTGATTGCGCCGTACCGGATCTTGCGCGTTACTCTTTTTGGTTTGCAGCAAGTCCACGAACGATGAGCGTGACCAGGCGCCGTGCAATGCGCCTGTATGTATTGCGGTTTACGGTTTTCTTCTGATGAGCCTGACGAAATACTTCCGAGGCAATGGA
>Ga0209699_100798_pt1 | contig 11640 bp, 9 predicted proteins | sample SynthPrep_1_END__FD_187204 | JGI IMG/M metagenome (GOLD analysis project Ga0209699, IMG submission 187204) | Synthetic microbial communities from Ohio, USA - SynthPrep_1_END_DS7_MetaG (SPAdes) (version 2) | ecosystem: Engineered > Bioreactor > Aerobic > Activated sludge | place: USA: Ohio...
TGGCGCTGACCCTGCGCGAGGTGTGCGATCTGACCACCGAGGAGATCGCCCGTGCCTTTCTTTCCAGCCCCTCGACCCTGGCGCAGCGTATCGTGCGCGCCAAGGCGAAGATTCGCGATGCGCGCATCCCTTACGAGGTGCCGGGGCGCAGCGAGCTGCCCGAACGCCTGGAGGCAGTGCTGCGTGTGGTCTATCTGGTGTTCAACGAAGGGTATTTCGCCAGCTCCGGTGATTCGCTGACCCGCAGTCCGCTATCCGACGAGGCCATCCGTCTTGGGCGTCTGCTCCTGGAGTTGCTGCCCGAGCCCGAGGTGCAGGGGCTGTTGGCGCTGATGCTGTTGCACGAGTCGCGACGTACTGCCCGCAGCGGTGTCGAGGGTGAGGTGATTCTGCTGGATGCCCAGGATCGCGGTCTGTGGGATCGCGAGCTGATTGCCGAGGGCGAGGCTTTGGTGTTGCAGGCGCTGCATTCGCGCCGCTTCGGTTCCTATGGCCTGCAGGCGGCGATTGCCGCCGTGCATGCCGAGGCGCCGAGTCTGGAGGCGACCGACTGGGTACAGATCGTCGGCCTGTATGACGAGCTGCTGCGCCTGAGCCCATCGCCGGTGATCGAACTCAACCGTGCCGTGGCATTGGCCATGCGTGACGGCGAGCAGGCGGGGCTGGCGGAGATCGACCGCCTGCTGGCCACGGGCGAGCTGGACGCTTACCACCTGGCGCATGCTGCGCGGGCCGACCTGTTGCGTCGGCTGGGTTGGTACGAACAGGCAATGGATGCCTACCGGCAGGCCCTGGAGCTGGCGCAACAGGGGCCGGATCGGCGGTTTCTGCAAAAACGCCTGGACGAGCTGGCCGCACGCGAGGCGGGGGCCTCTCGGCCGTGAAGCGCGCATACGCAGGGTGCGCTGCGCGCACCAGAATCCTTTGGCGGCCAGCGGTCGGTGCGCATGGCGCACCCCACGCAACGGGCGTGCTTAGCCGGCCACCAGAACGCGAATCGCTTCCAGGCGCAGGGCAGCCTTGTCGAACATCGCCAGGCTCTGTTCGCGCTGCTCGCGCAGGGCGTCGATCTCGCTGTCGCGTACGCTCGGGTTGACCGCCCGCAGGGCGACCAGGCGTGCCAGCTCCTCGTCCAGTTCGGCGAGCAGACGACGCTTGGCCTCGGCAACGCGTTCGACATGGCGTGGCATGACCTTGGCTTCGGCGTCGTTGATCTGCTTGGCCAGCACGTCACGCTGGGCCTGGACGAACTTGTTGGCGCTGGCACGCGGCACGCTTTCCAACTGGTCGTTGAGCGTTTCGAAACCGACCTTGGGCGCCAGGTCGTTGCCGTTGGCATCGAGCAGGCAGCGCAGTGCCGCTGGCGGCAGGAAACGGCCCAGTTGCAGCTTGCGTGGGCCGACCACTTCGCTGACGTAGAGCAGTTCCAGCAGCACGGTACCGGGCTTGAGCGCCTTGTTCTTGATCAGTGCGACGGCGGTATTGCCCATCGAGCCGGACAGCACCAGATCCATGCCACCCTGCACCATGGGGTGTTCCCAGGTGAGGAACTGCATGTCCTCGCGGGCCAGGGCCTGCTCACGGTCGTAGGTGATGGTCACGGCCTCGTCGTCGCCCAGGGGGAAGCTGGCGTCCAGCATCTTCTCGCTGGGGCGCAGAATCAGGGCGTTGTCGGAGTGGTCCTCGCTGTCGATGCCGAAGGCGTTGAACAGCTCTTCCATGTAGATCGGCAGGGTGAACTGGTCGTCCTGCTCGATGATCGCTTCCACCAGCGCCTCGCCTTCGCCGGCGCCGCCGGAGTTCAGCTCCAGCAGGCGGTCGCGGCCGCTGTGCAGTTCACCTTCCAGACGCATGCGCTCGGCGGTGGCTTCGTCCACCAGTTGTTGCCACTGGCCGTCGTCGCCACTTTCCAGCAGCGGCAGCAGGCGCGGGCCGAACTGGTGTTGCAGGGCGTTGCCGGTGGGGCAGGTGGCCAGGAAGGCGTTCAGTGCCTGGTGATACCACTGGAACAGGCGCTCCTGCGGGCTGTTCTCCAGGTAGGGCACGTGCAACTGGATACGATGTTTCTGGCCGATGCGGTCGAGACGACCGATACGTTGTTCGAGCAGATCCGGGTGGGCCGGCAGGTCGAACAGCACCAGGTGATGAGCGAACTGGAAGTTGCGGCCTTCGGAGCCGATCTCCGAGCAGATCAGCACCTGGGCACCGAACTCCTCGTCGGCGAAGTAGGCCGCCGCGCGGTCGCGCTCGAGGATGCTCATGCCTTCATGGAAGACGGTGGCCGGGATGCCGGAGCGCACGCGCAGGGCGTCTTCCAGATCCAGTGCGGTCTCGGCATGGGCGCAGATCACCAGCACCTTGAATTTCTTGAGCATCTTCAGGGTGTCGATCAGCCATTCGACCCGCGGATCGAAGCGCCACCAGCGCTGCTCTTCGTCCACGTCGTCCTGGGCCTGATAGCTGACCTCCGGATACAGCTCGGCGTGCTCGCCCAGCGGCAGCTCCAGGTACTCGACCGGGCTCGGCAGCGGGTAGGGGTGCAGTTCGCGTTCGGGGAACCCCTGCACGGCGGCGCGAGTGTTGCGAAACAGCAGGCGGCCGGTACCGTGACGGTCGAGCAGCTCGCGCACCAGGCGCGCACGGGCCTCGTCGTCACCACTGTCGACGGCATCGAGCAGTTCGCGCCCTTCATCGCCAAGGAAGCCGCCGATGGCGTCACGTGCCTGGGCGCTGAGCTTGCCCTGGTCGAGCAGCTCCTGCACCGCCTCGGCGACCGGACGATACTGGCTGCTTTCCGCGCGGAAGGCTTCCAGATCGTGGAAGCGGGCCGGATCGAGCAGGCGCAGACGGGCGAAGTGGCTGTCCTGGCCGAGTTGTTCGGGGGTTGCGGTGAGCAGCAGTACGCCGGGGATCACCTCGGCCAGCTGTTCGACCAGCGCGTACTCGGCGCTGGCCTGTTCCGGGTGCCAGACCAGGTGGTGGGCTTCGTCGACCACCAGCAGATCCCAGCCGGCGGCGAACAGCGCGTCCTGGGCCTTCTCGTCTTCCTTCAGCCACTCCAGCGCGACCAGGGCCAACTGGCAGTCTTCGAAGGGGTTGCTGGCGTCGCTTTCCATGAAGCGTTCGGCATCGAACAGGGCGACGTCCAGGTTGAAACGGCGGCGCATTTCCACCAGCCACTGGTGCTGCAGGTTCTCCGGTACCAGGATCAGTACGCGGCTGGCGCGGCCGGAGAGCAACTGGCGATGGATCACCAGGCCGGCTTCGATGGTCTTGCCCAGGCCCACTTCGTCGGCCAGCAATACGCGCGGGGCGATGCGGTCGGCCACTTCGCGGGCGATGTGCAACTGGTGGGCGATGGGTTGGGCGCGGGCACCACCCAGGCCCCAGAGGGACGATTGCAGCAGGCGGCTGTTGTGTTCGAGGCTGTGGTAGCGCAGGGCGAACCAGGCCAACGGATCGATCTGGCCGGCGAACAGGCGGTCGCTGGCCAGACGGAACTGGATGAAGTTCGACAGCTGGGTTTCCGGCATGCTGACCGGCTGATGCTGGGCGTTGAGGCCGTGATAGACCAGCAGGCCGTCGATGTCCTCGACCTCCTGCACGGTGAGCTTCCAGCCCTCGAAATGGGTGATTTCGTCACCCGGGGCGAAGCGCACGCGGGTCAGCGGGGCATTGCGCGTGGCGTACTGGCGGGTTTCGCCGGTTGCCGGGTAGAGCACGGTGAGCAGGCGGCCGTCCTCGGCGAGGATGGTTCCCAGACCCAATTCCGCTTCGCTGTCACTGATCCAGCGTTGCCCCGGTTGATACTGCGCCATGCCTGTCTCCCGCGTGAAAAAGCCGGCTATGTTAACGGATGCCGCGCCACGGCCAAAGCGGTCGTGGCACTATCGATGCGTCCGTCAGTCGAAAGTGTAGCGAGCGCGCCCTCAAGTCGCGTTTCCCGGCGCCGACACCCTGACCAAAGGAGGTGCTGTTGCATGCTGCCACCGATCCCCCATAGCCTGGTGCCGGTCACTGCCACGCAGGACGTGATCAAGCCCAAGCCCGAGATTCCTCCGGTGACTCCGGCCGAGGAGAGCGCCAGGGAAAGCGCGCTGGGCCTGGACAGGCGGCACCCGCAGGAAACCGAGGAACTGCTGCGCGAGGAGCAGCGTCGGCGTCAGCGGCGTGGCTATACCCCCGAGCAACTGGCCGAGGCCGAGCCGCAAGAGGTGGAGCAGGCTCTGGGTGACCTGCCTCGGCAGGGGTTGTGGGTAGACGTGGAGGTCTGACGTTCCTCACCCGTTTGGCCTCGTCTGACCTTCGCTCGACGACTTTTCGTACAGAACCTGACTTCGGAGTTTTGCCGTGCTGTTCTCCGACCCCTTGCCCACGCTCGCCGATGCCGAACTGGACTACCTGCCCGCCTGGATCGATGGCGACCTCGCCGATCGCTGGCTGCATGCCCTGGTGACCGAGACGCCCTGGCAGCAGCCGGAGCTGTTCATCCATGGCCGTTATCACCGGACGCCACGCCTGACGGCCTGGTATGGCGAGCCCGAGGCGCTCTATCGCTACTCCGGGAAGATTCACCGGCCGCTGCCGTGGACGCCCCTGCTCGACGAGATTCGCCAGCGGGTCGTGGAGGAGGTCGGACAGCCGCTCAATGCCGTGTTGCTCAATCATTACCGCGACGGCCAGGATTCCATGGGCTGGCACAGCGATGCCGAACCCGAGCTGGGCCGCAATCCGCTGATCGCCTCGCTCAACCTGGGGGGCAGCCGGCGTTTCGATCTGCGGCGAACAGGCAGCACCCGCATCGAGCACTCCCTGACGCTGGAACATGCTTCGCTACTGGTCATGCGCGGGCCGACCCAGCATCATTGGCAACATCAAGTGGCGAAGACGCGCCAAGCCTGCGCGCCACGCCTGAACCTGACCTTTCGCCTGATCCGGTTTCCGCTATGAGCAATGACGACAAGCTGATCGATTTCGCTGCCGAGCGCGGCAAGCGCATCCATGACCTCAATGACAAGCGTCTCGACGAGATGCGTCAGGTCTTCGAGCAGGTGCTGCCGCTGGGCAAGGGCAAGAAGAAGCCCAGGAGCAAGCCCGGGAAGCGCTGAACAACCCTGCCGTTCCCTGCTCCATGCGGCCGCTGCGCCGCGTTTCCCGCCTCGCCACCCCTCGATTTCTTGACCTGGGTCAGTATTCCCCATGACCTGGGCGCGGCTGCTCGCCAGCCATTGATCCAGATCAATTTTCCAGTCGCCAGCGCTGATAACGTGAAGCCATCCCAGACAGACAGGCACAACAGGAGGCAGCCATGTTCGTCGATACAGTGGTTCTCGCCGGAGTCGGCACCGTACTTCTGATGGTCGCTTTCTTCGGGGGTGTTGGTTATTTCATCTGGAAGGATGCGCACAAGCGCAAGCAGAGCTGATCCTTCCAGTTCACTGGGCACGCAAGGCAATTCGGGCGACTTCGGTCGCCCCTTTTTTTGCCTGCTTGTTGGCTATCGAGATTGATCACGCCCTCTGGACAGATATAGTTAGCTAGCTAATAATTGGGTTTCGCATGGAGGCGCAACCCTATCGCTGCAGCTATGTTCAGAGCTGAGATTTCCTTCAGGTAGCCATCGTGCGTGATTCGTTGCTGGCGTTCCTCGCGCCAAGCTCGCAAGCCGTTCAATTCGCCATCAAGACCCTGCTCGGCGGTGGTCTGGCGCTGTGGTGTGCGCTGCGTTTTGGTCTGGAGCAACCGCAGTGGGCGCTGATGACCGCTTTCATCGTCGCCCAGCCGCTGTCCGGCATGGTGGTGCAGAAGGGGCTGGCGCGGTTGCTGGGTACGTTGATCGGAACCTTCATGGCGGTGGTGATGATGGGGCTGTTCGCCCAGGCTCCGCTACTCTTTCTGCTGGCGTTCGCGTTGTGGCTGGCGCTTTGTACGGCCTCTTCGACCATGTTGCGCAGCGCCTGGTCGTACTCTTTCGTGCTGGCTGGCTACACCGTGGCGATCATCGCCTTGCCAGCCATCGGCAAGCCGCAAGTGGTGTTCGACGAGGCCATCGCCCGTTGCACCGAAATCTGCCTGGGCATCATCTGTGCGACGCTGAGCAGCGCCTTGCTCTGGCCTCAGCGCGTCGAGCGGCAACTGGCCCAGCAGGCGCGTAACGCCTGGCAAGCGGGTGTGGCCGCGGCGCGCCAGGCGCTGGCTGGCGAGGCCGACGCACGGCAGGGCTTGCTGGAGGTGCTGGCGCGTATCGTCGCCGTGGATGCCCAGCGTGAGCACGCCTGGTTCGAGGGCGCGCAGGGGCGTCAGCGTGCCGTGGCATTGCGCGTCTTGAGCCGCGATCTGCTCGGCATGTTGCGTCTGGCCCGTGGCGTTGCGCGCCAGTGGCGGCAGTTGAGCAGTGCCGAGGCACAGGCAGTGGCGCCCTGGCTGCAGCTGGTGGATGAACGCTTGCAGCAGGCGCAACCGGCAGGCTTGCCGGAGCTCGTCGAGCAACTTCGTCAGGCTGCGCAGGATGAGGAACTGAGCAGTGGCCAGCAGTTGTGCCTGGAGCGGCTGATGGTGCTGCTGTTGCGTGTCGAGGACGCCAGCCGCGCCTTGATCGCGGTCGAGGAGGGCAGAGCTCCAGCCGATGCACCGCGCGCCTTGTCCTGGCATCACGACTGGCAGAGCGCGTTGCTGTATGGCTCGCGCAGCGCCCTGACGTTTCTGGTTCTGGCGGCGTTCTGGCTGGCCACTGGCTGGACCCACGCCACCGGTGCGTTGCTCCTGGCCTGCGTGGTTTGCAGCCTGTTCGCCCGGCTCGAGGCGGCGCCGCAGATCGGCATGATGTTTCTGCGCGGCATCTTCTATGCGTTACCGGTGGCGTTCTTCGTCGGCCAGATTCTGATGCCGCAGATCGATGGCTTCGTGATGCTCTGTCTGGTGCTGGGCGTGCCGCTGTTCCTTGGCGTGCTGGGCATGGCCAGGCCGGCGACGGCGGCTACCTCGACCTCGTTCTGCCTGCACTTCATCGTGCTGTGTCTGCCGGCACCGGGTGTCGGCTACAACGTCGAGTTCTTCCTCAATGAAGCTCCCGGCATGCTGATGGGCGTGGGCTGTGCGGTGCTGGCTTTCAAACTGGTGGTGCTGCGCAATCCGGTCTGGCATGGCCGCCGACTGATGCAGGCGATCCTGACCGACCTCGGGCGGCTGACCCGGCGTGACCTGGGGCGTGCCGAGAACTGGTTCGGCGGGCGCATGGCCGACCGCCTGATCCAGCTGGCCCGGCACTATCCGGCGCGGCCCGATCAGTCGCGCAGTCGCTGGGACGATGGCGTGGCCGGACTCGACCTCGGGGATGAGCTGTTGCATCTGCGCAAGTGTCTGGCCAATGCCGATGTGGCTTTGCAGCGAGCCCAGGCGCGTTTTCTGCGTCATCTGGATGATGTGCTGGAGGAGGGGCCGGCAGCGGCGCGCGAGCAGGCCCTCGACGAGCCGGTGAGTGAGCTGCTTGAGGCGCTGCGAGCCTCCAGCCAGAGCGTGGATCGCCGCCTGGCCCAGGCGGCGCTGCTGCAATTGCAGAACGGCTGGCGCCACTGGTGCCAACTGAGAGGAGAAGCCCATGGGCTTGCATGAATGGTCGCTGGGCGGGGTGCTGTTGAGTCCCATGGCGGCCTACGCGGTATTGGCGCTGCTGCTGACCGGCGTGTTGCGCCTGGGGCTGCAGCGCGTGGGGCTGACGCGCTGGATCTGGCACGAAGCCCTGTTCGATTGTGCCTTGTACGTGTGCGTCCTGGCGGCGGTGATTGCCGTGCTGGGGCGCTGAGGAGATAGACAACATGCGCTCGACCATCCGTGTCGGCATCACCCTGGCCATGGTGGTGGCGGCGATCTTCGCCGGTTCCTGGATCTGGCAGCACTACATGTATTCGCCCTGGACGCGCGACGCCCGGGTGCGCGCCGATGTGGTGACCATCGCTCCGGACGTGTCCGGCTGGGTCGTCGAACTCAACGTGCGCGACAACCAGCAGGTCAAGGCGGGCGACCTGCTGATGAGCGTCGATCACGACCGCTATCAGGCTGCGGTGGAGAAGGCCAGGGCAGTGGTGGACATTCGTCGTCAGCAACTCGGTCTGCGCGAGCATGAAGCCTCCCGCCGCTCCCGGCTCGGTGCTCAGGCGATCAGTGCCGAACTGCTGGAGAACGCGCAGATCAACGCCGAGATGGCGCGTGGCGAATACCGCGAGGCTCAGGCCGACCTGCGGATGGCCGAGCTGAACCTGGCGCGCAGCGAAGTGCACGCCCCACGGGATGGCCAGATCACCAACCTGGTGCTGGCCCAGGGCAACTACGTGAATGCCGGCCAGCCGGTGATGGCGCTGGTCGACACCCGGTCGTTCTACGTGCAGGCGTATTTCGAGGAGACCAAACTGCCGCGCATTCAGGTCGGCGCTCCCGTGGAAGTCTGGCTGATGGGCGGTGATCAGGGCATTCGCGGCGAGGTGGAGAGCATCAGTCGCGGCATCACCGACCGCAACGCCAGCCCGGATGGGCAACTGCTGGCCGATGTCGAGCCGACGTTCAGCTGGGTGCGCCTGGCGCAACGGATTCCGGTACGCATTCGGCTCGACGACATACCCGAGGGGCTGGTGCTGAGCGCAGGCATGACCGCCAGCGTACGAGTGGCTGCCGACTGACGGGCCCGCTCGCGAAAGCCTCTCAAAGGAGGTGACGTGAGCGCGATAGTGGCCGAAACTACGCCCCCTGCATTTTTCGTTCACCGTTAGGGGCGTGCCACACGCCTGCTCCGTCGAGAGGTCATGTCATGTCGTTCAAAGTGTTTGTCGATGGCCAGGAAGGCACCACCGGTCTGCGCCTGCTGGATTACCTTACCGGTCGCCCGGATATCGAGTTGTTGCGTATCGACGAAGCCAAGCGCAAGGACAGCGCCGAACGTGCCCGTTTCCTCAATGCCGCTGACGTGGCCTTCCTGTGCCTGCCCGATGCCGCCTCGCGCGAAGCGGTCAGTCTGGTGACCAACCCCGACACCTGCATCATCGACGCCAGCACCGCGTTTCGCACCGATACCAGCTGGACGTTCGGCCTGCCGGAGCTGGCTGCCGGCCAGCGCGAAGCCATCCGCAACAGCAAGCGCATCGCCAACCCCGGCTGCCATGCCAGCGCCTTCATCCTGCTGGTGCGTCCGCTGGTGGATGCCGGCCTGCTGCCGAAGGACTACCCGCTCAGTGCCTTCTCCCTGACCGGCTACAGCGGCGGTGGCAAGTCGATGATCGCCGAGTACGAGGCCGGTGCTGACGCCCGCCTGAAGAGCCCGCGCCCGTATGCCATGACGCAGGTGCACAAGCACCTGCCGGAAATGCGCGTACAGACCGGCATCGCCGCTGCCCCGGTGTTCAGCCCGATCGTGGGTGATTTCCTCAAGGGCCTGTCGGTGACCGTGCCGCTGCACATGGATCGCCTGGCACCCGGTGCCACACTCGAGAAGCTGCACGAGGCGCTGGTGCGTCACTACGCCGGTGAGCGTTTCGTGCGGGTGATGCCGCTGGAGGGAGCCGACAACCTGGACGGTGGTTTCCTCGACGTGCAGGCCTGCAACGATACCAACCGTGCCGACCTGTTCGTGTTCGGCAATGCCGAGCGCGTAACGCTGGTCGCGCGTCTGGACAACCTCGGCAAGGGCGCGGCCGGTGCGGCCGTGCAGTGCATGAACGTGCACATCGGTGCGGCCGAAGATACCGGGCTCGACAGCGGCCTGTGAGGCAGTCGGGTGTTGAACGGAAAAGCCAGGCTGAACGCCTGGCTTTTCCGTTTGTTCGCCGGGTGGACAGCGCGAAGCGTGTCCACCGCTTTGACCCATGACGCAGTGGTGGATGAAGAATGCGTCATCCACCACTGCGACCAACCGAACGTGATCAGCTGCGTTCGATGCTGGCCGGCGTGCGCCGCATCAGCACCTTGCCATGGCGTACCGACACCAGCGCGTGACCCTGGCTGCGTACCATCTCGTAATCGTCCGGCGCCGAGAGAATCAGCAGGTTGGCCGGGCGACCCACCTCCAGACCATAACGTTCGCCGAGTGCCAGCGCGCGTGCCGAGTTGTCGGTGATCAGATCCAGGCAGCGCTTGAGATCCTCGTAGCCGAGCATGTGGCAGATGTGCAGGCCCGCTTCGAGGATGCGCAGGATGTTGCCGTTGCCCAGCGGATACCAGGGGTCGACGATGGAGTCCTGGCCGAAGCAGACGTTCATGCCGGCGCGGTCGATCTCCGCCACGCGGGTCAGGCCACGGCGCTTCGGGTAGGTGTCGAAACGGCCCTGCAGGTGGATGCTCTCGGTGGGGCAGGAAACGAAGCTGATGCCGCTCATCTTCAGCAGGCGGAACAGCTTGGAGCAGTAGGCGTTGTCGTAGGAGCCCATGGCCGTGGTGTGGCTGGCGGTCACGCGCGCACCCATGCCGCGTACGCGGGCTTCCTCGGCCAGCACCTCGAGAAAGCGCGACTGCGGGTCGTCGGTTTCGTCGCAGTGCACGTCCACCAGGCAGCCGCTGCGCTCGGCCAGATCCATCAGAAACCTGATCGAACTGACGCCCTGATCGCGGGTGTTCTCGAAGTGCGGGATGCCGCCGACCACATCGGCGCCCAGGGCCACGGCCTGCTCCATCAGCGCACGACCGCCCGCGTACGACTCGATGCCTTCCTGCGGGAAGGCGACGATCTGCAGGTCTATCAGGTGGCGGGTTTCTTCGCGCACTTCGAGCATGGCCTTGAGTGCGGCCAGGGTCGGGTCGGTGACGTCGACGTGGGTGCGCACGTGCTGGATGCCGTGGTCGACCAGCATGTCGATGGTTTTTCTGGCGCGGCGCTTGGTGTCTTCGTGAGTGACCAGTGCCTTGCGTTCGGCCCAGCGTTCGATGCCCTCGAACAGCGTGCCGCTCATGTTCCAGGCCGGCTCGCCGGCGGTGAGGGTGGCATCGAGGTGGATGTGCGGTTCGACGAAGGGCGGCACGACGAGATTGCCGGCGGCGTCCAGATCGCCCTCGGCCATTGGATGCAGGGCATGCTGGATGTCGACGGCGGCGATACGTTCGCCGTCCAGGGTGATGCGGTGCAAGCCGTCGCGGCCACGCAGGCGGGCATTGTGGATGATCATCAGGGTTCCTCTCAGGCAGGCGACGACAGGCGCCGGATCAGCAGTGCAATGCTGATGTTCAGGCGGTCGTGCGGGTCTTCGAACGAGCAGCCGGTCAGCGCTTCGATGCGTTGTAGACGGTAGCTCAGGGTATTGCGGTGGACGTTCAGGCGCTGTGCGGCCAGGGCCAGGTTGCCGTTCTCCTGGAACCAGGCTTCCAGCGTCGGCATCAGCACCGGCTGGTGGCGCGAGTCGTCGCCGATCAGCGCGCCGAGCACGCGCTCGACGAAGCGATCGAGCAGGCTGCGGTCGCGAATCGCACCGAGCAGTTCCAGTACGCCCAGCTCATTGAAACTGCACAGGCCCAGGCGTTCGGGGAAGCACTGCGCCACGCTCAGGGCCTGACGGGCTTCGCCCAGGCCCTGAGCGAAGCGGGGCGCATCGCAGCCCGCGCTGCCGAGGCCGAGGAACAGGCGCATCGGGCCGAGCAGTGGGTGCAGTTCATCGAGCAACTGGG
>Ga0209699_100800_pt1 | contig 11601 bp, 9 predicted proteins | sample SynthPrep_1_END__FD_187204 | JGI IMG/M metagenome (GOLD analysis project Ga0209699, IMG submission 187204) | Synthetic microbial communities from Ohio, USA - SynthPrep_1_END_DS7_MetaG (SPAdes) (version 2) | ecosystem: Engineered > Bioreactor > Aerobic > Activated sludge | place: USA: Ohio...
ATCCCGAACTCAGCAGTGAAACGATGCATCGCCGATGGTAGTGTGGGGTTTCCCCATGTGAGAGTAGGTCATCGTCAAGATTAAATTCCGAAACCCCAATTGCGAAAGCAGTTGGGGTTTTGTTTTTGCGCGAGGAAAAGCCTTTCAAATTGCAGCTGCTAGCTGCTTGATTGTGCCTGGTCACGCTTTCTATGCAACAGCCCTAGGCATGGCTATCATGCCTGCCTCATTGTGAGGCGAGATCTGCATGCTGACATTGTTGGAGCTTCTGAAGGATGGGCGGTTTCACTCGGGCCAGGCCCTTGGTGCCGCCTTGGGCGTTAGTCGCAGTGCCGTGTGGAAGCAGTTGCAGCAGTTGGAGGCTGAGCTGGGGCTCTCTATCCATAAAGTTCGCGGCCGCGGCTATCAGTTGGCGGCCCCGCTGACGCTTCTGAGTCCGGCTGATATTTACGAGCAATCAAAGGATTGCCCTTGGGCTGTGCTGGTTTTCGATTCTATCGACTCTACAAACGCCGAAGCTCTGAGGGCTGTCGAGCGTGGCGTACCTGCGCCGTTCCTGGTGCTTGCTGAGCGTCAGACGGCGGGGCGCGGTCGGAGAGGGCGAAAATGGGCTAGCCCTTTTGCAGAAAATGTTTATTACAGCCTCGTACTGCGTATCGATGGTGGAATGCGTCAGCTTGAAGGGCTCAGCTTGGTAGTCGGGCTGGCGGTCATGCAAACCTTGCGCGAGTTTGGAATTGCTGGTGCGGGCCTGAAGTGGCCAAACGATGTTTTAGTTGGGCGCAAAAAAATCGCCGGAATCCTGTTGGAGCTGGTTGGGGATCCTGCTGATGTCTGTCATGTAGTTCTGGGTGTAGGTATCAACGTCAGCATGCAGAAAGCCGACGAGATTGATCAGCAGTGGACGTCTGTACGGCTTGAGTCCGGCAAGCAGGTTGATCGTAACCAGTTGGTTGCTCGGCTGAGCATGGTGCTGAAAGCTTACCTGGAGCGCCACCAAACCCAGGGCTTTTCCTCTATTCAAGAGGAATGGGAGCAGAATCACTTGTGGCAAGGTAGTGCGGTGTCTCTGATTGCTGGGATCAATAAAATAGACGGTGTTGTTGTGGGCATCGATCAGCAGGGCGCATTGCGATTGAGGGTGGATGGGGTTGAGAAGGTCTACAGCGGTGGTGAGCTCAGCTTGAGGTTACGCAATGATTCTTGAGCTTGATTGCGGAAACAGCTTCATTAAATGGCGCGTTCTGGATAATGCTGCGCTTGGGGTATTTGCTGAGGGTGTGGTTGATTCCGATGATGCTTTGGTCGGGCATCTGCGTACGCTAAACGGCTTGGTTTTGACCCGCTGCCGCTTGGTCAGCGTGCGCACGGCCGAGGAGACGAGCAAGCTTACTTCCATGTTGGTTCAGGCTTTTGGCGTGGCGGTGATCTGTGCTGCGCCTGCGAAAGAAATGGCCGGCGTACGAAATGGTTATGAGGAGTTTGAGCGACTTGGCCTGGATCGCTGGCTTGCCATGCTGGGAGGCTTTCGCCTTGCGGCTGGTGCCTGCCTGGTACTCGATTTCGGGACGGCGGTTACTGCGGATTTCATTGCTGCGGATGGCGAGCACCTGGGGGGGTTTATCTGCCCAGGGATGCCATTGATGCGTAATCAGCTGAGAACTCACACTCGTCGAATTCGGTACGATGATTTGTCTGCTGAACGTGCGCTGGTGAGCCTGTTGCCGGGTCGTACGACGGTTGAGGCGGTAGAGCGTGGCTGCTCATTGATGTTGAGGGGGTTCGTTCTAACTCAGTTGGAGTTGGCGCGTGGTTACTGGGGGGATGATTTCGTAGTATTTCTCACTGGTGGTGATGCTGATCTGGTTTCTGGGGTTGTCCCGCAAGGGCGAGTGGTTCCGGATCTGGTTTTTGTCGGATTGGCTATGGCATGCCCATTGTCCTGAGGTTTTTATGCGCTGGTTGTTCCTGCTGCTTCTGGTTCTCAATGTGTTCTATTACGTCTGGCATCAGCAGGAAGTGCCTTTACGTGCCAAGGAGGTAACACCTCTGACGCTTTATAAAGGGTCCCAGCAGGATATCCGCTTGTTGAGTGAGTCGTCTGACGCTCTCTCTAGGCGTGACAAGGGTGGGGCTCAAGCCGATTGCCTCTATATAGGTGGTTTTGCTCGTCGTGATCAGGCTCAAATGCTCGAGCAGCGTCTGTCGGCATTGGGGGTGGAGGTCCGGTTGAAGTCCTTGGGGTTGCCTGATGCTTCTGGTTACTGGTTGCGGGTGGCTCCTGAAAGCAAGCATTTGCTGGATGATTCGCTGCTGCAGAATCTTGCTAAAGAATTCAATGAGTTAAAACATAAAATAATGTCATGCGAAGGCATTGCAACTGTCGAGTAGTTTGCATAGAATGGCGCCCGCTCCGCAGTGAAGACCTCTAGAGGTAGACGCAGCGAAGCGAGGTCAACGCAGCTAACCTCAGGTTTTTAATGAGAAAATGCTTGACAGAAGGGTGGCATGATGTAGAATGCTGCCTCGCTTAGGAGGGGTTCCCGAGCGGCCAAAGGGATCAGACTGTAAATCTGACGTCTACGACTTCGAAGGTTCGAATCCTTCCCCCTCCACCAGATTTAGCGTGAGCTGCAGGCTCCGCGGGTATAGTTTAGTGGTAGAACCTCAGCCTTCCAAGCTGATGATGCGGGTTCGATTCCCGCTACCCGCTCCAAGTTTGCAGGTTGTGCAAAGTGTTTCGCTCTTGTAGCTCAGTTGGTAGAGCACACCCTTGGTAAGGGTGAGGTCAGCGGTTCAAATCCGCTCAAGAGCTCCATATAACAAGGCAGATATGAAAATATCTGCCTTTGTTTTAATGGCTTGTGTGACTTGCTCAATTCTTCTCCTAGGGGTGATTTCGATGGCTAAGGAAAAGTTCGAACGTAATAAGCCGCACGTCAACGTTGGTACCATTGGTCACGTTGACCACGGTAAAACCACTCTGACTGCTGCTCTGACTCGCGTCTGCTCCGAGGTTTTCGGTTCGGCTCGTGTTGACTTCGACAAGATCGACAGCGCCCCGGAAGAAAAGGCTCGTGGTATCACCATCAATACTGCGCACGTAGAGTACGATTCGAACATTCGTCACTACGCGCACGTTGACTGCCCAGGTCACGCCGACTACGTCAAAAACATGATCACTGGTGCTGCCCAGATGGACGGCGCGATCCTGGTTTGCTCGGCTGCCGATGGTCCGATGCCGCAAACTCGTGAGCACATCCTGCTGTCCCGTCAGGTAGGTGTTCCGTACATCGTTGTCTTCCTGAATAAGGCTGACATGGTGGACGACGCTGAGCTGCTGGAACTGGTTGAGATGGAAGTGCGCGACCTGCTGAGCACTTACGACTTCCCAGGTGATGACACTCCAATCATCATCGGTTCGGCTCTGATGGCTCTGAACGGCCAAGACGACAACGAAATGGGCACTACCGCTGTTAAGAAGCTGGTAGAAACTCTGGATACCTACATCCCAGAGCCGGAGCGTGCTATCGACAAGCCGTTCCTGATGCCAATCGAAGACGTGTTCTCGATCTCCGGCCGCGGTACCGTGGTAACTGGTCGTGTTGAGCGTGGTATCGTTCGCATCCAGGAAGAAGTTGAGATCGTTGGTCTGCGCGATACTCAAAAAACCACCTGCACCGGTGTTGAGATGTTCCGCAAGCTGCTGGATGAAGGTCGTGCTGGTGAGAACTGCGGCGTTCTGCTGCGTGGCACCAAGCGTGACGACGTTGAGCGTGGTCAGGTTCTGGTTAAGCCAGGTACCGTTAAGCCGCACACCAAGTTCACTGCTGAAGTGTACGTTCTGAGCAAGGAAGAAGGTGGCCGTCATACTCCGTTCTTCAAAGGCTACCGTCCACAGTTCTACTTCCGTACTACTGACGTGACTGGTAACTGCGAGCTGCCAGAAGGCGTTGAAATGGTAATGCCGGGTGACAACATCCAGATGACTGTCACTCTGATCAAAACCATCGCGATGGAAGATGGTCTGCGTTTCGCTATCCGTGAAGGCGGTCGTACCGTCGGCGCTGGCGTCGTGGCCAAAGTCATCGAGTAAGTTCTTGATATATCTCCATCGGGCCGGCATAATGGTCGGCCTGATTTTGTTTTTAGGTCAGTAGCTCAATTGGCAGAGCGACGGTCTCCAAAACCGTAGGTTGGGGGTTCGATTCCCTCCTGACCTGCCAGATTCACTCGGTGTGTCTGGCTTTCTTTTCACAGGATCTTCATAGATGACTCCTAAAGCTGAAGCTCAAGGCTCTCGCTTCGATCTGCTCAAGTGGCTTGTAGTAGTTGCTTTGGTGGTCGTTGGCGTTGTCGGTAATCAGTATTACTCCGCTTCGCCGATCCTGTACCGCGTACTCGCTTTGCTTGCTATCGCTGCTGTAGCTGCCTTTGTAGGCCTGCAGACTGCCAAGGGCAAGTCTTTCTTTGTACTGGTTAAGGAAGCTCGCACCGAGATTCGTAAAGTCGTATGGCCAACTCGCCAAGAAACCACGCAGACCACGTTGATCGTAGTGGCTGTTGTTCTGGTTATGGCGTTGCTGTTGTGGGGGCTTGATTCCCTGCTCGGCTGGCTCGTTTCCTTGATTGTTGGCTAAGGGTGTCCCGTGGCTAAGCGTTGGTACGTTGTGCATGCTTACTCGGGTTACGAGAAGCATGTAATGCGTTCGTTGATCGAGCGCGTAAAGCTGGCTGGCATGGAAGATGGCTTTGGTGAAATTCTGGTTCCCACTGAAGAAGTGGTTGAGATGCGTAATGGCCAGAAACGCAAAAGCGAGCGCAAGTTCTTCCCTGGTTATGTGCTGGTTCAGATGGATATGAATGAGGGTACTTGGCACTTGGTCAAGGATACTCCTCGGGTGATGGGTTTTATCGGTGGTACTGCCGACAAACCTGCGCCAATCACGGACAAAGAGGCAGAAGCCATTCTGCGTCGTGTTGCTGATGGTAGTGACAAGCCTAAGCCTAAGACTCTGTTCGAGCCGGGTGAGGTTGTTCGTGTTACCGATGGTCCGTTCGCTGACTTTAACGGCACCGTCGAAGAAGTTAACTACGAAAAGAGCCGGATCCAAGTGGCTGTGCTCATTTTTGGTCGCTCTACTCCGGTAGAGCTAGAGTTCAGCCAGGTCGAAAAGGCATAGCTGAACGAGAATCCCATACCCCGCAGCCCAAGGCTGTGGGGTTTTGTCGTCACTGGGATAAACGCGCAAGTAACCGGGGAGCCTTTCCAGGCGTTTGAACCCGTAATTGGAGTGCCTCATGGCTAAGAAGATTACTGCTTACATCAAGCTGCAAGTGAAGGCCGCACAGGCCAACCCAAGTCCACCCGTCGGTCCAGCACTGGGTCAGCACGGCGTGAACATCATGGAGTTCTGCAAGGCCTTCAACGCCCGTACCCAGGGTCTTGAGCCAGGTCTGCCGACTCCTGTGATCATCACTGTTTACAGTGACCGCAGCTTCACTTTCGAAACTAAGAGCACCCCTGCTTCGGTTCTGCTGAAGAAAGCTGCCGGCCTGACCAGCGGTTCCGCTCGTCCGAACACCGTTAAGGTTGGCACCGTTACCCGTGCTCAGCTGGAAGAAATCGCGAAAACCAAAAACGCGGATCTGACTGCAGCTGATATGGATGCAGCCGTGCGTACTATCGCCGGTTCTGCTCGTAGCATGGGCCTTAACGTGGAGGGTGTGTAATGGCTAAGCTGACCAAGCGCCAAAAGGCTATCGCCGGCAAGATTGAAGCGGGCAAGGCCTACAGCTTCGTAGACGCAGCTGCTCTCCTGACCGAGCTGTCGACCGTCAAGTTCAGCGAGTCTGTTGACGTCGCTGTAAACTTGGGCGTTGACCCACGTAAGTCCGACCAGGTTGTTCGCAGCGCTACCGTGCTGCCTCACGGCACTGGCAAGACTGTACGTGTAGCTGTGTTCACCCAAGGTCCAGCCGCTGAAGCTGCCCTGGCTGCCGGCGCTGATCGCGTAGGCATGGACGACCTGGCTGCCGAAATGAAAGGCGGCGACCTGAACTATGACGTAGTTATTGCTTCCCCGGATGCAATGCGCGTTGTAGGTCAGCTGGGCCAGATCCTCGGTCCACGTGGTCTGATGCCTAACCCCAAGGTTGGTACCGTAACTCCAGACGTAGCTGGCGCTGTTAAAAACGCCAAGGCTGGTCAGGTTCGTTATCGCACCGACAAAAACGGCATTATCCATACCTCCGTTGGCAAGGTCGGCTTCGACGCCGTCAAGCTGAAGGAAAACGTTGAAGCCCTGATCGCTGACCTGAAGCGTATCAAGCCAGCTTCCTCGAAAGGTATCTACGTCAAGCGCGTTACCCTGAGCACCACCATGGGCCCAGGTCTGGTCATCGACCAAGGCTCGCTGGACGTATAAGACACAGGTTGGCGCAAGAGATTGCGCCAATTGAAAGATTGGGGTCCCTGCCTGGCGGGGGCTATCCAAGACCGTAGGCGACGCAAGTCTTAAACCACAAGCCTACGCAGATGGTGCTCCCGGTTCCTTACCGAATCAGACACCAAAACGACATCCGACCTCGGTTGGATGAAACGGTAACAAGCAGGAGTTAAACCCGTGGCAATTAAACTCGAAGACAAGAAGGCCATCGTCGCTGAAGTCAACGAGGCTGCCAAAGGCGCTCTGTCCGCTGTCGTGGCTGATGCCCGTGGTGTGACAGTAGGCGCTATGACCGGACTCCGTAAAGAGGCCCGCGAAGCTGGCGTGTATGTACGTGTCGTACGTAACACCCTGCTCAAGCGCGCTGTTGAAGGCACTCAATATGACGTGCTCAACGACGCGTTCGTCGGCCCTACCCTGATTGCATTCTCCAAGGAACATCCGGGCGCTGCTGCTCGTATTTTCAAAGAGTTCGCAAAGGGTCAGGAAAAGTTCGAGATCAAGGCAGCTGCGTTCGAGGGCAAGTACCTCGCAGCAAACGAGATCGACGTGTTGGCTTCGCTGCCAACTCGCGACGAAGCTATTGCGAAGCTGATGAGCGTGATCCAAGGCGCTACCAGCAAGCTGGCTCGTACTCTGGCGGCCATTCGCGACCAGAAAGAAGCTGCTGCTGCCTAAGGCACTGCAAGCCCTTTCAAAATCATATGTTTAATTTGATGGCTGCGTAGGCTGTCACCCCAATACAGGAATTTATAGTCATGTCTCTGACTAACGAGCAAATCATCGAAGCAATCGGCCAGAAAACCGTTCTGGAAGTTGTTGAGCTGATCAAAGCAATGGAAGAAACCTTCGGCGTTACCGCTGCTGTTGCCGCTGCTGGTCCAGCTGCTGCTGCCGCTGTTGTTGAAGAGCAAACTGAATTCAACGTCATGCTGACCGAAGCTGGCGAGAAGAAAGTTAACGTGATCAAGGCTGTACGTGAACTGACCGGTCTGGGCCTGAAAGAAGCCAAGGCTGTAGTTGACGGTGCTCCTGCCATGGTTCTGGAAGGCGTTGCTAAAGAAGCCGCTGACAAAGCCAAAGCAGCTCTGGAAGAAGCAGGCGCTAAAGTCGAGCTGAAGTAAGCATCGACTTTGTGTCTCCAGCCCAAGCGTTAAGCTGAGGCTGATGGCTGGTGGCTCTTGCCACCGGCCTTTTTCCGTTATTGGCAGCCGACTGGGTCGGTGTCTCTAACGTGCTGTAACCACCCTGTGCGGTGGAGCAAACCAAAGGGTTTGCACGATTTTCTGGCTGCTCCCGTCGGGAGGGGCCAAATAAGCAGGTGACCAAGCTGGGGAACGCTGATGGCTTACTCATATACTGAGAAAAAACGTATCCGCAAGGACTTTAGCAAGTTGCCGGACGTCATGGATGTGCCGTACCTCCTGGCCATCCAGCTGGATTCGTATCGTGAATTCTTGCAAGCGGGAGCGACTAAAGATCAGTTCCGCGACGTGGGCCTGCATGCGGCCTTCAAATCCGTTTTCCCGATCATCAGCTACTCCGGCAATGCTGCGTTGGAGTATGTCGGTTATCGCTTGGGCGAACCGGCATTTGATGTCAAAGAATGCGTGCTGCGCGGTGTAACTTACGCCGTACCTTTGCGGGTAAAAGTTCGTCTGATCATTTTCGACAAAGAATCGTCGAACAAAGCGATCAAGGACATCAAAGAGCAAGAAGTCTACATGGGGGAAATCCCCCTGATGACTGAGAACGGTACCTTCGTAATCAACGGTACCGAGCGTGTAATCGTTTCCCAGCTGCACCGTTCCCCTGGCGTATTCTTCGACCACGACCGTGGCAAGACGCACAGCTCCGGTAAGCTGCTGTACTCCGCACGTATCATTCCTTACCGCGGTTCCTGGTTGGACTTCGAGTTCGACCCGAAAGACTGCGTGTTCGTGCGTATCGACCGTCGTCGCAAGCTGCCTGCATCGGTACTCCTGCGTGCGCTGGGCTACACCACTGAAGAAGTGCTGGATGCTTTCTACACCACCAACGTATTCCATGTGCGCGGCGAAAGCCTGAGCCTGGAGCTGGTGCCTCAGCGCCTGCGCGGTGAAATTGCAGTCCTCGATATTCAGGATGACAAAGGCAAGGTTATTGTCGAGCAGGGGCGTCGTATTACCGCTCGTCACATCAACCAGCTGGAAAAGGCCGGGATCAAAGAGCTGGAAGTGCCTCTGGACTACGTCCTGGGTCGTACTACCGCCAAGGTCATCGTGCATCCGGCCACCGGCGAAATCCTGGCAGAGTGCAACACTGAGCTGAACACCGAGATCCTGGCGAAGATCGCCAAGGCTCAGGTCGTGCGTATCGAAACGCTGTACACCAACGATATCGATTGCGGTCCGTTCGTTTCCGACACTCTGAAGATCGACTCCACCACCAACCAGCTGGAAGCGTTGGTCGAGATCTATCGCATGATGCGTCCTGGCGAGCCTCCAACCAAGGATGCGGCCGAGACCCTGTTCAACAACCTGTTCTTCAGCCCTGAGCGCTATGACCTGTCTGCGGTCGGCCGGATGAAGTTCAACCGTCGTATCGGTCGTACCGAGATCGAAGGTTCGGGCGTGTTGTGCAAGGAAGACATCGTTGCTGTTCTGAAGACTCTGGTCGACATCCGTAACGGCAAAGGCATCGTCGATGACATCGACCACCTGGGTAACCGTCGTGTTCGCTGCGTAGGCGAGATGGCCGAGAACCAGTTCCGCGTTGGCCTGGTGCGTGTTGAGCGTGCGGTCAAAGAGCGTCTGTCGATGGCTGAAAGCGAAGGTCTGATGCCGCAAGACCTGATCAACGCCAAGCCTGTGGCTGCGGCGGTGAAAGAGTTCTTCGGTTCCAGCCAGCTGTCCCAGTTCATGGACCAGAACAACCCGCTGTCCGAGATCACCCACAAGCGTCGTGTCTCCGCACTCGGCCCGGGCGGTCTGACCCGTGAGCGCGCAGGCTTCGAAGTTCGTGACGTACACCCGACTCACTATGGTCGTGTATGTCCGATTGAAACGCCGGAAGGTCCGAACATCGGTCTGATCAACTCCTTGGCGGCCTATGCTCGCACCAACCAGTACGGTTTCCTCGAGAGCCCGTACCGTGTGGTGAAAGAAGGTCTGGTGACCGACGAGATCGTGTTCCTGTCCGCTATCGAAGAGGCCGATCACGTGATCGCCCAGGCTTCGGCGACCATGAACGATAAAGGTCAGCTGATCGATGAGCTGGTAGCTGTTCGTCACTTGAACGAATTCACCGTCAAGGCGCCGGAAGACGTCACCTTGATGGACGTTTCGCCGAAGCAGGTAGTTTCGGTTGCGGCGTCGCTGATTCCGTTCCTCGAGCACGACGACGCCAACCGTGCGTTGATGGGTTCGAACATGCAGCGTCAGGCTGTACCAACCCTGCGTGCCGACAAGCCGCTGGTAGGTACCGGCATGGAGCGTAACGTTGCCCGTGACTCCGGCGTTTGCGTCGTGGCTCGTCGTGGCGGCGTGATCGACTCGGTTGACGCCAGCCGTATCGTGGTTCGTGTTGCAGATGACGAAGTTGAACCAGGCGAAGCCGGTGTCGACATCTACAACCTGACCAAATACACCCGCTCCAACCAGAACACCTGCATCAACCAGCGTCCGCTGGTGAGCAAGGGCGATCGGGTTCAGCGTAGCGACATCATGGCCGACGGTCCGTCCACCGACATGGGTGAGCTGGCTCTGGGTCAGAACATGCGCATCGCGTTCATGGCATGGAACGGCTTCAACTTCGAAGACTCCATCTGCCTGTCCGAGCGCGTGGTTCAGGAAGACCGCTTCACCACGATCCACATTCAGGAACTGACCTGTGTGGCCCGTGACACCAAGCTTGGCCCAGAGGAAATCACTGCAGACATCCCGAACGTGGGTGAGGCTGCACTGAACAAGCTGGACGAAGCCGGTATCGTTTATGTGGGTGCTGAAGTTGGCGCTGGCGACATCCTGGTCGGTAAGGTCACTCCGAAAGGCGAGACCCAGCTGACTCCGGAAGAGAAACTGCTGCGTGCAATCTTCGGTGAAAAAGCCAGCGACGTTAAAGACACTTCCCTGCGTGTACCTACCGGTACCAAGGGTACTGTCATCGACGTACAGGTCTTCACTCGCGATGGCGTGGAGCGTGACGCTCGTGCCCTGTCGATCGAGAAGAGCCAGCTCGACGAAATCCGTAAGGATCTGAACGAAGAGTTCCGTATCGTTGAAGGCGCCACTTTCGAACGTCTGCGTTCCGCTCTGGTCGGCCACAAAGCCGAAGGCGGCGCCGGTCTGAAGAAAGGTCAGGAAATCACCGACGAAGTACTCGACGGTCTCGAGCATGGCCAGTGGTTCAAACTGCGCATGGCTGAAGATGCTCTGAACGAGCAGCTCGAGAAGGCCCAGGCCTACATCGTTGATCGCCGCCGTTTGCTGGACGACAAGTTCGAAGACAAGAAGCGCAAACTGCAGCAGGGCGATGACCTGGCTCCAGGCGTGCTGAAAATCGTCAAGGTTTACCTGGCAATCCGCCGCCGCATCCAGCCGGGCGACAAGATGGCCGGTCGTCACGGTAACAAGGGTGTGGTCTCCGTGATCATGCCGGTTGAAGACATGCCGCACGATGCCAACGGCACCCCGGTCGACGTCGTCCTCAACCCGTTGGGCGTACCTTCGCGTATGAACGTTGGTCAGATTCTCGAAACCCACCTGGGCCTCGCGGCCAAAGGTCTAGGCGAGAAGATCAACCGCATGGTCGAAGAGCAGCGCAAGGTCGCGGAACTGCGTAAGTTCCTGGACGAGATCTACAACCAGATCGGCGGTCGTAACGAAGATCTGGATAGCTTCTCCGATCAGGAAATCCTGGATCTGGCGAAGAACCTGCGCGGCGGCGTGCCGATGGCCACTCCGGTGTTCGACGGTGCCAAGGAAAGCGAAATCAAGGCCATGCTGAAACTGGCGGACCTGCCAGAAAGCGGCCAGATGCAGCTGACCGACGGCCGTACCGGCAACAAGTTCGAGCGCCCGGTTACTGTTGGCTACATGTACATGCTGAAGCTGAACCACTTGGTAGACGACAAGATGCACGCTCGTTCTACCGGTTCGTACAGCCTGGTTAC
>Ga0209699_100801_pt1 | contig 11598 bp, 14 predicted proteins | sample SynthPrep_1_END__FD_187204 | JGI IMG/M metagenome (GOLD analysis project Ga0209699, IMG submission 187204) | Synthetic microbial communities from Ohio, USA - SynthPrep_1_END_DS7_MetaG (SPAdes) (version 2) | ecosystem: Engineered > Bioreactor > Aerobic > Activated sludge | place: USA: Ohio...
ATATCTGCATTAAGTCTAAAGTAGCATATAATCAAACAAATGGATAAAATCTTGTGATTAGTCATGCATTTTTTGTTATGTTATAAAAAAGTTATAAGCATCTATATAGTGTAGAAAGCCGATGTTAGAAGATATATCTCTGGAAGAGACGCTGATTGGTTATTATACGTGGAGCATAGGCCAGAATCTGGTTTATCTGGATGCGGTGGCTTCGCGTCTGCGCGATTTCTCCTTTGAAGAGGCTTCTCACGGCATCCCGGTGGAAGCCTTCATTGCGCAGGTGGAGAGTAGTTCCCGCGCCCGTGTGGCAAGGGCGGTCCATAATTCGCTGACAAGCGGTGACTTTTATGATCAGGAGTATCGGATCGGGCTAAAGGCCGGCGGCTTTCGCTGGCTGAGAACGACGGGCAGGGTGATCCACGACCGCGAGGGTGTTCCAATCATGGCAATGGGCACGGTTCGCGACGTTACCGCGCGCAAGGTCCTGTTGATGTAATGCCGCGTCTCTCCTACTCTGGATCGGGATAGGGTCATATTTTATCGCTTTTGATGTTTTGGTGACATGGTTCGGCAGATCGCAATTTTGCTGTTTCAGATCATGCTGGTGATAGGGTTCGGCGTTGCCGGCATGCGCATCGCCTCGTTCCTCAATGGCGAAGATGGATATGAGACTGCCGGCCTTGCGGCGAACACGGAGATGCTGTGGACGACCTCCCCGGTGAAGGTCGATACCCGTCACCAGAATTACGAACGCATCCCCACTCCGCCCGATCCCTATCCGTTAAAAATACATGCGGACCAGCGCCTGCGCGTGGTCGCCAGCAATCGCTTCACTTTCAAGGGTCAGGAATTCCGCCTTGCCGGTGTAGAGAGCGTCGACCGTAACCGCGTCTGTACCGGTGCTGACGGCCGCCGCTATGCCTGCGGCCTGAACGCCTTCAAGGCATTGGAGAACCGGCTGCGCGGCAAATATCTCGAATGCCGGGTAGCGGAAGAGGGTGGGGCTATCCTGATCGTTGAATGCAGGATCAAAGGGCAGGATGTCCGGGCGCTATTGCAGGAGACGCTGGCAACTGGCCGATAAGACCTTCGGAAATGCCCGTCAGCGTGTGATTTATCGTGTCTGGGAAGATTTGGTGGAGCTAAGCGGGTTAGAACGAGCCATCCAAATTATCCGTTGAAAATCAATTTTGTCGCTGTATAACAACGCCATAGTGGTACGTCAATGGGGTACGTACTGGGGTACGCGAGGCGCGTTTATGGCGAGATCGGCAGCTAATGACTGGCAATATCTGGAGCAGCATCGGGGGAAATGGAGGGTTACCATGGCCGTCCCCAAGTCGCTCCATGGCCAGCTACCCACGCGCCTGAAACATCCGCTCAACACAGACAGCCTGATCATCGCTAATCAGCTCAAGTGGCCGATAGTGAATGAGATGCGGGCAAGAATTGCGGATGTAGCGGGAAGAGATGGTCGCCCCGATCTAAGAGCGATTGCTGAGGAATTTCGCCGCCAGCATGCCAAGGCTGGAACTGACCGAGAAGTTGATGAGGTCGATTCAGGCGTAGCGGTCACAATCGATGCTGTTCTCGGTAAGCCTATAGGCGTTGAGGTGGACCCGGTAACGGGTGAAGAAGAGCCTGTTTTTGAGCCGTCAAAGGTGAAGCAGGCGCAACAATTCACGCGGATGGTGTCAGGGAACGCTACACTCATCGACCATTTTCATTCGCAATACATGGCACAACTGACCGTTAAGCCCCGGACTAAGGGAGATGATGAGCGAGCCATAAAGCTTTTGAAGCGCTGGTGTGCTGAGAAGGATGTCGAGCCGTTCCTACAGTCTTTCCCGTCAAAGAAACTCGCGGTTCGTTTTGTTGATGATTTGCGGTCGCTAGAGCCGAAGCTGTCTCCCGTGACGTTGAACAAGTATATCAACCGGTTGTCGAGGTACTGGCAATGGCTGGAGAAGAGAGAGGAAGTGCCTCTGGATGTCTGGCGAGGTCTGGCTTTGGCAACGCCCTCAGTCGCCCATGACGAGAGAGAGCGTCCTTTCACGGCAGACGAGATGGTGAAGCTTCTCTCCGGGAAGACATCTCAGGCAATGCACGACCTTATGAGGATAGCCGCTTTAACCGGCTGTCGCTTGGACCCGATTGTCTGCCTGCGGGTTAAAGACTGTCGAGATAATGGCGTGTTTGTCTTTAAGCCTCAAAAGAAAGAAAAAGCAGAACGTTTATGTCCCATCCATTCCGATCTTGCCGAAATTGTCGAGCGTCGAACAAAAGGCAAAGCGCCTGATGATCCAATATTCCCCGAATGGCCGGGGCCAAAAAATACAGACAGTAAACGAGAGAGATCGTTCAAGACGTCGAACCAGTTTACAGCCTATGCTCGGTCGATTGGCGTTCGTGAGGAATTGGAGGGCCGGAGGCGTTCACTTGTAAACTTTCATTCGTTCCGCCGCTGGTTCATCACCGAGGCGGAGAGGGCAGGGCAACCAGAAACCCTTATCGCCGCTGTAGTGGGCCACAAGCGCCAAGGCATGACGTTTGGAGTATATTCCGCTGGTCCGCTTATTGATCAGGCGCGGACGTGCGTGGAGGCGGTGAGGTTGCCGCCACTAGAGGCATGAACCGAATGACAGTGTTCCCCTTTGAGGTAGTGTGCCAGCATATCCGCAAAAAGCATCCGGGTTGCCCTGAGTTCGCCGTGGAATACCTAGCGAAAGAAATATCAGGGCGGGAATGGACCGGAGTGAAACTGGGGCGCGCTGTTGGTATCACGATGGACGGCCTACTGCGTCACCAGATGACGGAGTATGAAACCCTCTTGCTGCATGGGGTCGACCGGAAGAAAGCGAGGATGCGGGTTCAGCCAAAGATCGAGGCTATGCTGAAAGTGTGGAAAACGTGTCCTAGCCCAACTAAATTAACTGATTAGAAAAAACAAACTCGACGTTAAGTTGTGCTTATGTTTTTATCCCTCAACTAGCTTGGGGGAGCAACATGACGTTTATCAAAATTACCTTCGCTGTCATCTTGGCAGCTTCACTTTGCGTTCCGGCCTACGCCCATAGCGGAGGCACTGACAGGAACGGTTGCCATACGAACCATAAAACTGGCGATCACCACTGCCATTAATTTGGCTGCTGTCGGAGCTTTCCTCATGCGAAAGATACTCTATCCGCTGGCGGCTATGTGCCTGCTGTCGTCTTGTGGCTCAATAACCCTGCCCGCTGCTGTGAAAATGGAAAGTGGCGAGGCTTTGACTGGTACGACAACAGCGGCCACTAGCGGCGGCACTTTCCAAGTTGCCAGCCCCACAGGTAATCTGAATTGCTCGGGGAACTATGACCCGTTCGATACAGCGCCCGTTATCTCTGCTCCCGTTCGCTGCTCTGACGGTCGTTATGGCACGATAACCGTTCTGCGCTCACCAGAGGGGCGCTCAGGTGTCGGAACCGTAGCACTTGCTGACGGCACAACAGGTAGGGTGGCTTTCGGGAGCCGTGCAGCGGAAATCTTACAGACGGCAAATGCAGCACCCGCAGGCACTATGGGTGTCCAAGGAGTGCCCGATGTGTCGCCTGCGTTGTCACAAGTCTCGGGAGCCAACTCAAGCCAGATGGCCGGGCTTTACAGCGCTCCCAGCTTCTCAGGAGCATCACCCACCTATTCTTCCGGTGCGGCATCTTCCCGTATCTACACGGGGAATTGCCCGACACCGGACAGCTATGATGCGGCGGGTAGGCGCTGTGGCGCTCGAAGTGCTGCCTCCAAACCCGGTGGATACGATGGGTATCGCTCTTGGGCCAGCAGCAAGAGCTATAGCGGCGGGAGCACATACGTCCGGGGATACTATCGGAAGAATGGAACATACGTCCGGGGCCACTCTCGGCGTAGATGAGCAAGAGCACAGACCAGATCGTTCGTCAGCATATGGTAGTTGGGTGGGGTGGAGAGGAAGGAAGTCCGAACACATGTGCTTCTGCACGGTCGTCGTGAACTGTTTGGTCCATGTGTCTCTTGACGGCAGATAAAGCTATTTCGATACCTTTGCCCCCAAAGCTTTTTGTTGCGTGATTATTGAGGCTTTCCAGAGTGTCAGCGAGACGATTTGTTTCCCAAGCATCCAGAAGGGAATTTAGAAGTGTTTTTGCCTGGCGTACTAAATCAACACTACGTGTAAAATCGTGTTCTCGTAGTGTTAGGGAATGCATGTAGCTATTCCGAATTCTATAGATTTCGGCAAGTACAGGCCAGAGAGCTTCCAATGCGCTTACAAGGTGAGTATCGGTCGATGACGCAATAGCATCCCTAAGAATTTTTCGACATCTGTCGTAACCAAATCTGTAGCTTGACCTGACATACTCGGCCGCTATCGTGTCAGACGTTAGTATTCCTGCAAGCATTTCTCTACAAGCTAACTCAAAGAAGCCATTGGCTAAAGATATTGCCTCCGGAACGAAGCCCGCATCGATTAACGCCAAGAGCCTGTTGCGTAGCATAACAAACGACAGCGTAGACTGCTGAGCGTCTTGGTTTGGCCTGCGGTACCACGTGCCTTCTAAAAAGAAGCTGTGTCTAGTCTGTCCGCCCCATCGATATAAATGATGTGTTCCATCATTGTTATCGACTAATAAGCACAGCAGCTGCTCGTTTAAGTCTTTTTCTTGGATAAAACCGACGAGGTGCCCTCCGTATTCAATGTTGAATTGTGCAGCAATCTCGTTGGAAATATCAATAACTGGCCTGCGGAGAAACTCGGGCGCAAAATCAAGCAGTATCATCGTTGTTGGTTTTTTATCTCCCGAACGACACAGGCTGCGCTTTAAATCATTCTCTATGGCATCATGCATTATTCCAAAACCGCACGATCTTTCGGCACGAAAAAGTGACTGGAGATCACTTATGTCGAATTCGATCTCTAAAGCTGCCTGTTGGAGCGGTTCGCTTATTTCCGGTAATCCGTACTCTAATTTTATGTCGAGCGACGTCAGAAATGAGGAGACAAGCTTATTTGGATTTTCTGGATGATTTGAAAGACTTACGCCGACGTCAACCCAACCCCTCTCAGGCGAAGAACGATAACGCCAATTGGTTGATAGCTTTCCCGCTAGGTGGGGCCATGGTCGAGGAAAGAACACACAGAATTTTATATGAGAACATTTAGGAAATTTTGGCTTCTCGGCAATGCCTCGGTCTTCGATACGCCCTGCTGTCTTTTCGGCTTCGAAAGCTCTCCTGAACTCGTTGGTCTCATCAATTGGTACAAACCCAACCGCTGTATCGTGACCTGTGATTTTATCATTCCGTGACCGAACTTCGTAAGCGAACTTAAATTCTGGCGGTCTCAGGTCGCACATCTCTTTAGAGATTGCTTCGGAAATTTCGTGAAATAGTGGGTTACCAGAAGGCACAGTTTTGCTTCCGCCATCTAAAACATAGGCATCCAACTTACCTTCCCAGGTATATTGCGCCCTAGCAATCTTTGGGGTCTGTTCCATGTGATAGCTTCCAATGCGTAATTTGTTAATCGCACGATATGCACCGAGGGACGGTACTGCAATCGATCACGCCGATAGAAAACAAGTAGACGCCCCAACGAAAGGACGACCGCAGATAGGAGCGCGCTTCAACCCGCTTCGGTCATCAGGCGATAAACTGTGGACCGTGCGACATTAAAACGCTTCGCCACCGACATAGGTTTATCCCCTGCGGCCAACGCGGCCCTTATGGCATCCCCATCGACTGTCACGGGACGCCCTTTGTATCGCCCTTCTTCTTTCGCTTTGGCGATGCCCTCTAGCTGCCGCTCCTTTCTGAGGTCGGACTCAAACTCGGCAATGGCACCCAGCATGTTGAACATGAGGCGTCCCGTGGGTGTGGTGGTATCGATGTTCTGCTCCGTGGCGATAAGGTCCACGCCCTTAGCCTGTAGCTCCTGCGAGATTGCGTGTAGGTCAGGCACAGAGCGGGCTAGGCGATCAAGGCGGGTCACAACCAAGGCATCTCCCTTCCGAGCAAAGCGGATGGCCTCAGCGAGCTTTATGCGGCCTTCACGGGTGGTCCCACTTGCCTTGTCGATGAAGACCTCCTCAACACCGTGGCGGGTGAGGATATCCACCTGAGCGGTTTCATTCTGGCCAATGGAAGATACGCGGGCATAGCCGATTTTCATGAGACACCTTTGTCCGATAAGGTCTAAGATAAAATCGGAATAGTGTCTCGTAATTCGAATGTCAACTCATATCGGACAATTTGTATCTCATTAAGCCTGTCCGCAGTGGGTATACCTTATAGGACATCCTCCCATTTCCACTGCATGGACGGGAACTTCTTCATCGCTTAGGCTGAGCAACATCAAGCTCGATTCGCATGTCTGCGGAGGTGGAGAGACTGTGGAAGACGCGGAACAAAAGAACGTCAACGTCATAACGAGGGACGAAGCTGAGATAACCGGCCTGCTTGAATATTGGAAACAGACCATCGAGCTTCGTAACGACCAGATCACCACGTTCGATAAATCGGTTCTTTGGGCAAGCGGCGGCGCACTCGCATTGACGATAGCAAACGTGGAGAAAATCAGTGGTCCTACAGGTGTTACGCCGCTTCTAATTTATTGCTGGGCGTCTTTCACTGCTTCAATCGCTGTTAATATAATCTCGTATTGGACGAGCGCCCAAGACTCCGAAATGGAGCTGAGGAAAATACGGGCTAGCATTGAAAAGGAAACGCAATATAGCCACGGAAATTTCTATCGGACTGTCACAAGCGTACTTAATTTCTCAGCGCTGCTTCTGTTTCTTGTCGGGATATATTTTCTATTAGCGCATAGCTACGTTCACTTAATGGAGCCTTTGCATGGTCAACATACCGTCAAACCCATCTAGACCTACACCGGGCGGCGGAAAGCCATCCGCACCGCCACCGCCTCGTCCACCTAAGAAATAGGACAAATGCTATGAAGACACCCCTGAACATTGCAGAAAGCGGGATGAGCATTTCTATCAACGGGAAGCTCACATCCGGGCCTGTGCCGCGCCCACCTGTTCGTCCCGCTTCCGCTACGGTTTCAACGCCACCAGCCTCAACAACAAGTAAGTGAGCGCTGGCAGCTCAGAAAACCATCAGCCTCTTCGCTAGCTGTCTACCGGCCTTGGTCAGGTGTATCTCGGGCGACCTGGCACCCGTAGGCCCGCATCGCTGCTCCACAAGACCAAGCCCCGGTTTCCCATGGCGGTCGTGCTTGCCGAGTGCGTAGACGTTTCGCGAGACGGATGATTGGCTAATGCCGACAAGTTCCGGGAGGTCGCACTGGAGAACGCCGGGACGCATCGCCACAGCCAAGAATACCGAGACCATGTGTATCGGCATATCAGCCCGAAACTCCCGCAGTACCTCAATGCGGTCACTCAGGGTCCGCAGTGCACTCACTCGCTTGGGCGTCTTCCGCCTCTCAATCGCTAGTTCCATATGGTCTCCCTTTGCACGTTATGAAGATGCCGGAAGGAATACCAAGGTCAAGACTTGATCTTCATCGAGACGGAGCCTAGCCGCGCCTGCGCACCTGCCCGAGCTATTCCGGGCGTCCGTGGGGGCACGGGGGGATGCGCGCGAGCATTTGTATCGATTGCCGCCTCGGATTTTTCAGCCAAAAAAGGCGAGGTGTCTGCCTAGGTCAAACGCCGAGAACTCTTGGGTTGGCTGTTACGAAGTCTAAGCCGCAGTGCGCGAAGTCGGCATCGTCAGACACCAGAACATATCCTTTCGCAAGGCAATGTTCACGGATTACGATGTCGGAGAAATCAATGGCACCGCTACCTGCTTCGTTGATAAAATCAGACATTGCGAAATCCGGACGAACAGCGGGTTCGTACTCGCAATGATCGAGAATACCTAGGCAGGTATCACGGACGGTTTCCATAAACTCTCTAAAATCTTCGCCCTGCCTGCGGCTTTTAAAATGCCGTTTTGAAGCGTCGTCATCATATTTCAGGTCATATTGAATTCTACAGGCGCGATTGAAGTATTCCCCTAGGACATAGTCGTTGACGACGATCTTGTTGTCGCTCTTTAAAATCTCAAGATAGAAATCACTGTAGCAGCTTGTTTGCGCTGTGCGGCGGGGGTCGTACCCGTCAATGAAAATCCAAACGTTCGTATCGAACATTATCTTTCTGCCAGAGAAAGCGCAGCCCTTTTTTGCATCAAATATCGTCGGCATGGTGTCCTGCATTATTTGCAAAAGCTTTTTCTACACGATCAGTGTCACGAAAATATTCCTTAGCGCGGTCTACGACCAAGCGAAGTCGGCTTATATGCCAAGGCTCGAAATCTACAGGTTCTGCTAGATGCTTGCGAATATCAGCCTCTGAAAACTCGCCATATAACTGCCCTACAGCCGCATTTAGAAACGCGGTAGTCATCCGAGTAATGCCTGAAAACGACAGGGCCACTCGGTCGCCGTCCACTACGCCCTTGCGGACGTGCTCATACACTTTTTGGCCATCTGTCGCTGACACGCATATCCCGCCGCCAACTATCGAAGAGATAGGTATTGTTATGTTTCGCATTGTTTTCACCATATGTTGCGGTGGTCGGTGGACATCTTGAGATCATAGATGTTCCTGTCGGATGTCACTATCTCCATGATAACGACCGTGCCCGGAAATGGTTTACTCAACCGTGATTTTATAAGTTCTGCCCCAGTCTGTGACCATAGCCCAGCACTAGACGCGACCATGAGTTTCCCCTTATTCTTCGCTATGAATTCCCGAAGAAGCTTAAGTCCCAGTCCTCCCGGTATATATCCTTGCCTCGTTGTATTATTCGATTCCATTGCCCAGTGGATTGCGTCCTCGGGAGACGAATACGTCATACCTGATGCCCGCAGAGAGCCATCAATGCCGCGCCCTCCATCGGATATTGCGAACGCCAGTCGTTCACCGCGAGGGAAAAACTGACCGGCTGCTACGACACTAATTGGCGATTTGGAATGCAATGCACAATTGGCAAACAGTTCATCGACACCCTCAAAAAACTTGCTGAGGAGCGCGGACGACATTTTTGGCATTTCTTTTCGGGCCAGATTTTTCCGCGAGTAGTCGGCGAACTCTATCTCCTCGTCTAATTTGAATGCTGTGACGGGAATCGTCGTGTGGTACGCATCGTTAGCTTTCCGAGCCAACATTCCGTTCTTACGGAGGATAAGGCTGACGTTTTCTGCGAGCCCTGTAAGTGAAATCCTGTTGGATTTGGCACGGCTGTGGTTCATGACGGTCATGAAGGGTGCAGCCAGGTGGGCGTCGAACCAGCTCAATTTACTGCAATCTATCTCGATGTCGTCATCCGAATAAGGGGAAAGGCCAGCGTGTAGTACGGCGAGGGCCTCAAATCCGCTTCGCTCGGTTCTCAAGTGATACGCCTTAAACGGAATTACAACCTTTGCCACACGTTTCCCTTTATCCCTTCATTTCTACAACATTATGATGATTTGGGGTAAGTGGGCAAATTGACGGGATAAAATATCACGCGTTGGCGCTTTTCATGCACTGTTTTCTATGCGCGTCATTTCTTCGGTTTTGAACTCCCATACCGATTATAGCTATCCAGCCCAACTCCGCCGATCTTTAGCGCCGCCGCGAAGGGGCTGGGACCGGTTGCCCATGGCATGGAGTTGATACGGTCTTGGGCTTTCGCCTTGAGGCCGTCCATTTCCCGCGTGAGGTTTGCCGTGGTGAAACCTGAGTTCTGGCTGATGCGGTCTTTGGCGGTCGCCTCCTTGCCATAAACGTCGGCAAGGAGAGCATCGACCGAGAGGCCGGATACACCGGCTTCCCCGGCTGCGGCCATGGTGGTGGCTCGGGCGGCACGGGCTTCGCGGGAGATATCCTGCTTCTGGACGGCTGCTGCATCCTCCTCCTGAATTTGCCGCGTCTGTATGTCAGCATATTCCCGGACAAGGTTTGCGTTCGCGGCCTTCTGGTTCTCACGGACCATTGCGTTCTGAGCTGCGGCGGCCTGCCGTTCGCCTATGTATCCGGTAACTGTCTGTGCAGTACCGAGAGCCGCAGCGACCATCGTTATTGGATCACACATGCGGCGCTCCTGATTTTGAATGCTTCTTGGAAATTGCGTCCGCTGGGGCTTTTGGCGATCTTGCCGAAATCAAAACCACAACGTCGCAACATCCGTTTCCGAGGACGATCACGGCAATCCATGAAACTCGACAGGATTGGATATTTTCCGTGGAAAGTTTCAACGTAGTGACTGGCTGTAATGATCAAGCGTTCGGCGTCGATGCTCAAATCATCAGCCATCAGAAACCAAACGTTCCCCACGGTGCTGTCTTGGGGATACGGAACGGTCCCGAACATCACTACCGGCAAACCCTCGTCATCCAAGGCGGTCAGGCAAATGTCGGAATGTTGAAGGCCACGGGTGAGACTGACTTCGGCGGAAGGCGATGCACATGCCACGAGGCTTGCGAGGTCGGCCTTGCGAAGTCTTGGGGCGAGATAGGCAACGTCATCGGGGCGGCATGGCCGGACCTTAAGACAAGCCGGTGATGGCGGTGGTTTGCGTTTCATGGAAATATCCTTGCGGGTGTCGCAGACATAAAGCCGCTCCTCAAAGATGAGGCGGCGCTGTTGGGATGGGCGATGGAGGTGAGTTTGAGCTGGAGCGTTTGATGGCCAGCGAAGGCAATCTATCTCGGCAGCGATGGAAGCGGACAAACCTGCCGAGGGGGACATGGGCGACCATGGGTCAACATGAAGACGCCAGAAGGTTCCCATAGGTATTACCTATGATTATGCTTTTATAATCATCCTATGAATAAATATTTTAGGTTTTACCTAGGGAAGACCATCTCTCCTCCTATGGTGGGCTATAACATCTCCTCCTATGGTGAGGTGTAATTGACGGTCTGTTTTTTGGGTCTGGAAATCATGGTCTCGGAAAGAACCAATCCGGGCGCAATCTACCGATCGAAAGCCGTCCTTTTGGGAAACCTCCCTTCGCTGCATCATTCGCTAGTGTGTCAGCCATCTCATTGAGGTGATGACCGGAATGACCAAGCACCTTCTCCCAATAGATGGTCTTCCCAGCACAGGCAGCATCGAGCCTTTCCCATAGCTCCTTGTTCTTCACCTTGCCGCTAGACGACTTCCAGCCCTTGACCTTCCACTGGGGCAGGTAGAGCGTGAAACCTTTAAGGACATATTCGCTATCGGTTTGAATGATGGTTGGCGTTTCCGTTTCCCGGATGCTTTCCACGGCCATGATAACCGCTGTCATTTCCATGCGGTTGTTGGTGCTTTCCAGCTCTTCCGAGCGGGCTGCATTGGGTGCCTGATGGAGAAGCTGTTCACCGTCCCAAAGCTGCTTGATGTAACCCCAGCCACCGGGGCCGGGATTTGGAATGGCAGCGCCATCGGTGGCGATGATGTAGTGCCTACCGGTCTTGAGTGAGCGTCCGGTGAGCTGTTTTTGCTGATCGGGCAAATCAGGCGATGTTCTGGCATTCGAACCAGCATTAGTGCTGACATTAATACCAGAACAAAGAGGTTTCATGGCTCGCATGGAGATCATGTC
>Ga0209699_100802_pt1 | contig 11584 bp, 12 predicted proteins | sample SynthPrep_1_END__FD_187204 | JGI IMG/M metagenome (GOLD analysis project Ga0209699, IMG submission 187204) | Synthetic microbial communities from Ohio, USA - SynthPrep_1_END_DS7_MetaG (SPAdes) (version 2) | ecosystem: Engineered > Bioreactor > Aerobic > Activated sludge | place: USA: Ohio...
AAGGACAACAAGGCCGTTTACCTGATGGCCGTCGGCGGCGCTGCCTACCTGGTGGCCCAGGCGATCAAGAAGTCCAAGGTGCTGGCCTTCCCCGAGCTCGGAATGGAAGCCATCTACGAGTTCGAGGTCAAGGACATGCCGGTCACCGTCGCGGTGGATACCAACGGCGAGTCGGTACACATCACGGGACCTGCGATCTGGAACAGGAAGATCGCCGAAAGCCTGGCGGTGGAAGTGAAGTAAGCACCCTCGCGGTAAACGCAAGCCCGGCCCAGTGCCGGGCTTTCGCGTTTATGGGCCAAACGGAACGATGCGCGCCCATGCATGGCCTAACCTCCCAGTCGCACAGGAGGCGCCATGACCTTTTCCATCATCGCCCGTTGTCCGCGCAGCGGACAGTTCGGGGTCGCAGCGGCCACCGCCATGCCGGCGGTCGGCAAGCTGCTCAGCCATGCGGCAGCCGGTATCGGCGCCGTGGCCACGCAAGCCCAGGTCAACCCTTATCTGGGGCTCGATGGCCTGGAGCTGTTGCGCCAGGGCCATGCTGCCCACGAAGCGCTGCAACGACTGAAAGGCACCGACCCGTGCATGGCGCTGCGCCAGTGCGCGCTGATCGATGCCCGGGGCGACAGCGTCTGCTGGACCGGCGACCAGTGCATTCCCTGGGCCGGCTCGCGGTGCGGCGAGCAGTTCTCCGTGCAGGGCAATCGGCTGGTCGGCCCGCAGGTACTGGAAGCCGTCGCCGAGACCTTTGAGCAGACGGCGCAACGCCCACTGATCGAGCGCCTGATCGAAGCCCTGGCAGCCGGTGACGAGCGTGGTGGCGACCGCCATGGCGAGTCCTCGGCGGTCATCTACGTGGTCGACCGCGAGCAGTATCCGCTGTGGGACATCCGCGTCGACCATCACCTCGACCCGGTGGCGGAATTGCGTCGGCTGCATGGTGTCTTCGCCCGCGAGGTGCTGCCCGAGATTCTCGCCATGCCCACCCGCGAGAATCCGGCCGGCAAGGCGGCGGAAGACTCGGTCTAGCGCGCAGCGGTACCGAAACGCTGTCGATATTCGCCGGGTGCCAGCCCCACCAGACGGGTGAATACCTTGCGAAACGCGCCACTGTCGCGATAGCCCACCTGCCATGCCACCTGATCGATGCTGTGACGGGTGAACTCCAGCAGTTCGCGGGCCTTGGTCACACGCAACTGCTGGCAGTACTCGGTAGGCTTCATGCCGGTGGCGGCGCGGAAGCGGCGCAGAAAGGTGCGCTCGCCCAGGCCGGCGCGGGCAGCCATCCCGGCCAGAGTGGCATCAGCCATTGCCGAGCCCTGCAACCACTGCTGGACACTCAGCACCGCTGCATCACCGTGATCGAAACCGGGTACGAAGCTGCTGAACTGGCGCTGCGACTCACGGTTGAGATCGACCACCAGAAAACGCGCGGTTTCCGTCGCGATGGTCGGCCCCAGCAGGCGCGTCACCAGTGCCAGGCCCAGATCCGTCCAGGCCATCAGGCCTCCGGCGGTGATCAGGTCGCCGTCATCGACCACCATTCGTTCGGGCAGCACGCGGACATCGGGATAGCGCTCCGCCAGTTCGCCAGCCAGCGCCCAGTGGGTGGTCACCGAGCGGCCGTCGAGCAGACCGGCTTCGGCCAGTGCAAAGGCGCCGGCACAGACCGACGCCAGCGTCACGCCCGAGGCATGCAGACTCGTCAGCCATGTGCAGCAAGCGGTTTCCAGCGCGTAGCCGGCAACGGCGTCCAGACAGGGCGGCAGGATCACGACCTGCGGCGCACCATCGGGTTGCGGCTGGCTGTCGAACACGCGCCGTACCTGGCCCGCGTCATCCACCTGCCAGTGACTGACGCGCAGTCTGTCCACCCCTTCGCGCTGCTGGCTGGCGGCCATGCGGTTGGCCACCGTGAACAGATCACCCAGACCATACACCGCAGCCAGTTGCACACCGGGATACAGCAACAGCCCGATCTCCAGGCTTCGCCCGCTCATTGTCAGTTTTTCCCCGCAAATTGTCGGCCTCGCCCATCCTCGAACGTCAGCCGGAGCGATAAGGTTTGCCCCACATCATCCCACGGAGAGCAGCATGAGCAAGCGTGCTTTGGTACTGATCGACATCCAGAACGACTATTTCGAAGGCGGCAAATGGCCGTTGCACGGCATGGATGCAGCCGCGAGCAATGCGGCGCGCGTCCTCGCCGCTGCACGCAAGGCTGGCGACAAGGTGGTGCACGTGCGCCACGAGTTCCAGAGCGACGACGCGCCCTTCTTCACCCCGGCTTCCGAAGGCGCACGCATTCACGCCAGCGTGCAGCCGCAAGCGGACGAGGCCGTGGTGCTCAAGCATCAGGTGAACGCCTTCCTCGGCACCGACCTCAAGGCGCTGCTCGATGCGGCAGGTATCGAGCAGGTCACCCTGGTCGGCGCCATGAGTCACATGTGCATCGACGCGGCAGCCCGCGCCAGCAGCGACTTCGGTTACGCCACCTGCGTGGTGCACGACGCCTGTGCGACGCGCGATCAGGTGTTCGAGGGGCAATCGATTGCAGCCGCTCAGGTACATGCCGCCTACATGGCTTCGCTGGCCTTCGCCTATGCCAGCCTGGTCTCTACCGAGCAGTACCTGGCGGGCACGCCCGATTCCCACTAGATAGCGAACGGGCGCATAGGCCATCCGCATGGCCTATGGCGTCCTCGCCAGTAGCCCTGCGGACGCGGAATGCAACAGACCCCGCCGACGACTCAGGCCAGCCCTTCAAAATGAACTGGCTTTCTTCATCGACATCACTATGCTGCGTGCTTCACTCACGGCCAAGGAGATCGGCCATGTTCACGAGAGCTCTATCCAGGCAATCACTTCTCATCAGTTCCATCGCCGGCATCTTCCTGACATGCCAGGTCACTTACGCCGCCCCCTCGCACTCGATGAAAGCCCCCCGCGACGTGACATGGGCGGACTTTCTCGGCTTGAACGTCCAGTTGCAATGGTTCCCCGAGCAGTCCTACCGGTATCAGATCGCCAAGCTCAAGGAGCTGGAGCTGCAATGGATTCGTATCGGCCTGAACTGGGATCGCATGGAGCCGCAGGCAGGGCAGTGGCAATGGACAGACTTTGACCGGCTGATGCAGGTCGTCGAGGAGGAGGAACTCAAGCCGCTGATCTACATGGTGGGGTCTGCCCCTCATGCGACATCCGCACCAGCGGGTGTAAGCAATCCCGACCAGTACCCGCCAACCAACCCGCAGTTGTTCGCCAACAGTTTCGCGACCCTCGCCAGCCGCTATCCCTACGTGACCGCCTGGCAGGTATGGAACGAGCAAAACATCCCGCCTTTCTGGCAGCCGATGGAAAATCCGTGGCAATACCAGCAGTTGCTGGAAAGCACCCTGACGACCCTGGCCGTCGTCAGGCCGGATGCCACGCAGGTAATCGGTGGCCATGCCTACTACAGCCAGATGCCCGTCCTCGGCGGCTACATGTTCGAAGCCCTGTACCACCTTGGCAGCCTCAAACCCGATCGCGTGAATGCCTACCACCCCTATTCGCAAGAGGCGGAAGGCGACTATTCCGGTGCCGGCGATTTCATCATCAATGCCAGCGCGCTCAACCAGAATCTGCGACTGCTCAGCGGTGGGCCCATCTGGGCGACCGAGTTTGGCTGGTCCAGCTACCCGGGCCCTGTGGAGTTGCAACCCATCATTGGCGAACAAGGCCAGGCCGACCACATGCTCCGCCGCCTGGCACTGATGAGCGCCATGGATTACGACCGCATCTTCCTGTTCACCCTCAACGACCTGGACGCTCGCGCCACCGTGCGCGATCAGTTCTACGGACTGCTGCGCCTCGATGGCAGCGAAAAACCTGCATACCAGGCGTTGAAACGCTTCTTGCAGGTTACCAGCGCGAGCATGACGCCCCTGGATCCGCCTGCATTTGCAAACGCGCCCGAGGGCATGATCAGCATTGCCTGGCAGCGCGCCGACGGCCGCTGGCTCTGGATGTTCTGGGCGCAGGAGGATGGAACGGTGCAGTTGCAACGTAATGGCAGCGGCACACTCCACAACCCCCTCCAGGGCACCAGCCAGAGCGTCAACTCCAATGGCGCTGGAATGACCATCAACGTCACGCGCGAGCTGCAGATGCTGGTGCTATGAGCCAAATCGCTGCAATTGCATCTCGCGCAGGCGGCTCAGGGTGCGCTGGAAGGCGAAGCCGAGGTAGCCCTCGGTATAGAGCTCATCCAGCGTCACCTCGGCCTCGATGTACAGCGGCACGCGCCGGTCGTAGCACTCGTCGACCAGGGCGATGAAGCGGCGCACGGCGTCGTCGTTGCGCGACAGTGCCGGCAACTGCCTGTCGCCGGCATCGACCCGTTCGGCACCATCTTCGGTGCCACGGGCGATGCGCCCTTCGCGCGGCACTCCACCCAGACGCGGCACGCCATCGAGCAGGATGGCCGGGAAACGCTGGCACAGCTCGATGAAATCGGGCGCCGCCAGCGGTTGCTCGCACAGATCATCGAAACGGCACCACAACGCTGCCGGGCTGTGGGCGAGAACCGTCACACGGCGATGGGCCAGTTCCACAGATTCACGACCAATGGCCTGCCCCTCGCTCAACCGGCTGAACAGCTCGCCCAGGGCTTGCGGCTGCTGCACCCAGTAACGCTGCACCTGCGCCCCCGGGTGCAGGCGATGATCCTGCGCGCCGTCCACGGCCACCACCTGCATGTGCTGGTGCAGCGCGGCGATGGCCGGCAGGAAACGCTCGCGGTTGTAACCACCGGCGTACAGTTGATCCGGCGGCTGGTTGGAAGTCGCCACCAGCACCACGCCCTGCTCCACCACCAGACTGAGCAGGCGCCCGAGCAACATGGCATCGCCGATGTCGCTGACGAACAGCTCGTCGAAACACAGCACGCGTACCTCGCGCCCCAGCTCTTCGGCCAGCAGGCGCAATGGGTCGGCGTTGCCGGTCAGTTGGAACTGGCGACGATGCACCCACTGCATGAAGTGGTGGAAATGCTGCCGCCGTGCCGGCACCCGCAATGCGTTGTGGAAGCTGTCCATGAGCCAGGTCTTGCCGCGCCCGACCGGCCCCCAGAGGTAAACGCCGAGCGGGCGTGCGCCGCGCTGCACGGCCTCGTGGCAGCGCTGCAACGCCTCGACTGCATGGCGCTGTGCAGCATCGACGACGAAGCCTGCGGCCAGCGCCCGTTCGTAGGCGGCCTGCGGCGAATCGAGCGGCGCCTGCATCGCGGTCAACGCAGCACCAGCCGGCCGTCGTCGAACTGCCGTGGCCAGTCGCGGCGGGTGAATACCTGACCCTGCTCGCGCACGCGACGCACCTCATCCAGATCCAGTTCGCAGATCAGCCAGTGGCTACGCGTGGGGCAAAGCTCCTCGCTCTCGGCGACGATGCCGCTGGCCGGCATGCCGTAGTCCGAGGGCACGTACAGCGAAGCGCGACCGTAGCCTTCGTCGAGCGACGGCGACCAGGGTGCCAGACCGACGGTGGGCGAATGCAGCACGGCGATCTGGTTCTCCAGCGCACGGGCCTGGGCCCCGATGCGCACACGGTGAAAGCCGGCCACGGTGTCGGTGCAACTCGGCGCCAGGATCAGGTCGACACCGGCCTCGGCCAGGGTACGCGCCAGCAACGGGAACTCGTTGTCGTAGCAGATCAGGATGCCCAGCTTGCCCAGCGCCGTATCGAATACCTTGAGGCCGTTGCCCGCCGCGATGTGCCACTGTTCCAGTTCGAAGCGGGTCATGATCAGCTTGTCCTGGCTGCCCAGGCTGCCGTCCGGGCCGAACAGCCAGGCGCGGTTGCGGTAGATGCCGTCGTCATCCAGCACGGCCACCGAACCGGGTTGCAGGTACAGATTCAGCCGGCGTGCCAGACTCACGCACAGCGCCAGCCAGCGCGGCAGCAGTGGCTGGATGCCGGCGATGGAGGCGTGCAGGTCACCCCGCTCGGCCTCCGGCAGTTGCCCGGTGAGCACCAGGCCGGCGTACTCCGGCAGCAGCAACAGTTCAGCGCCCTGCCCGGCAGCCTCCTCGCACAACGCCGTCAGGTGCTCGGCATAGGCATCCCAGGTGGTGAACAGATCGATGTGATATTGGCAGGCGGCAACCTTGATCATGAGGTGAGTTCCTTCAACCAGAACGACATGGGTTTGGCCGACTCCTCGGCCTCGTCCAGATCGCGCCAGTGATAATGGGTGTGCAATTGGGGGTGATGGCGATAGCCACGTCGCATCCAGAAATCGTCCAGTGGCTGATAATCGGCAGGTCTTCGCGGGTGATCGCCCGGACGCTGCACGGCGCAGAAGGCGCACCAGTCGAAACGGCCCAGACGTCGTGCATGGGCTTCGCGTTCGACGAAGAAGTGCACGCCCAGGCCACGCCCGCGCCAGGCCGGCAAGACCACCGACTCGGCGCAGTAGAAGACTCGCGCCGGGCTCCAGCCCGCAGCAATGAACGGCTGCTGGAATTCCTCGGTTTCGTCGGTCAGCGGCAGCGCCGTGGAAGCGCCGACCACCTGCCCGTCGTCAAGCACCAGCACGCACAGGCTGCCGGCGCTGCGCACGTAGGTGGCCAGATACTCGGCCTCGTAGGCGAGGTTGCCGTCGTAGAGGTAGGGAAACTCGCGAAACACCTCGATGCGCAAGCGCGCGAGGTCGTCGATATGGGGCTCGATCTCCGTGCCCCGCAGCAGTCGGATATCCATTGCAGTCGCTCGCCAGCAACAGGGTGACGCCAGTGGCTATACCAGCGGTGAACGGCGAACTTATCATGCGGGCCGGCAAACGACTAAACGGACTACGACAGGAGCCGCCTCATGACCGCCACCGAACTGGTTCAGGCCTACTACGCCGCCTTCAATGCCGGCGACATGCCCGCCTTCCTCGACCTGCTGGCCGAGGACGTGGTGCACGACATCAACCAGGGCGAACGCCAGGTCGGCAAGGCCACCTTCGCCGCGTTCATGGACAAGATGAACCGCTGCTACCGCGAACGCCTCGCCGACATCGTGGTGATGCAGAACGCCGATGGCAGCCGCGCCGCCGCCGAGTTCGTGGTGCACGGCGAGTACCTCGCCGACGATGACGGCCTGCCGCCCGCCAATGGCCAGACCTACGTGCTGCCGGCCGGCGCTTTCTTCGAGATCAGGGACGGCAAGGTGGCGCGCATCAGCAACTACTACAACCTCAATGACTGGGTTGCGCAGGTCGGCTGATTTGTCCAGGTCAGATGCTCCGAGCGCCGGCACGATTGCAGTTCGCTCGGTCAATGCTCGGTGAACGTCATACAGCCCCTGTTGCTCGCCGCCTCCTGCTCGACCGCAACACGATCCTGGCTGGCCAGCAGGCTTTCATATCGGTCAGCTTGCTGCGCGGGCCGGTCAGCATATGCCCCGTCCAGTCGATGGCTCATCGAGCTATCCGGGCAGGAGTATCCCGCCAACGCCCATTTCTGCGAGCCGAAGCCCGGTAATGCTTCGCTCGGCTCAGCGCCAGGGTCGAGACGATATCCACACGTGGATTCGCGAAAATGACGGCATGACGCCCGGCGAGACATTGCGCAAAGGCTTAATACAGCGTTAAGCCAACGCCCCACACAATCGCCCCAGGTTCATCACCGAGGTTCCGAGCATGGAACTACCCTGGGCGCATCATGATCGTCCCGTGGCCCGTATCGGGCGCGGCGACAGTTACGAACTTCACCTGGCCGCACCCGACAGCGCACGTCGCGCCGCTCTGGAGCAGTTCATCCGCCAGCGCTTCGAGCAGCAGCACGGCGCACGCATCCGTCATTTCATGCCCTGCCTGTTCGGCCTGGAAAACCAGGCCGGGCAGTTGCTCGGCGCTGTGGGTGTGCGTAGCGGCAACAGCGGCCCGCTGTTCATCGAGCGTTATCTGGACGAGCCGATCCAGCACGCCATCGGTGCACGCCTGGGCCTGGCCGAGCCAGGCCGTGGCGAGCTGGTGGAAGTGGGCAATCTGGCGGCCGACAGCCCCGGCGCGGCACGCCTGCTGATCGTCGCACTCACCGATCTGCTGGTGGCACTGGGCTTTCGCTGGGTCACGTTCACCGGCACCCCTACCCTGCTCAACAGCTTCCAGCGCCTGGGCCTGACCCCCATCGCCCTTGGCGAAGCCGATCCGGCGCGCATGGGCGATGAGCTGGCCGACTGGGGTAGCTACTACGACAACCGTCCGCTGGTCATGGCCGGCGACATTCATGGCGGCCACCAGCGTCTGCTGCAACTGGGCGCCTACCCGCGCCTGGGTCATCAACCGCTCTACGCGCTGGAGGACATGCCCAATGTGGTCTGCAGCTGAATCCTTGTTCGCCCGCCTGGCCGAGTTCGGCCCACGGGTCGCACTGGCCGAAGGCGAACGCACGCTGACCTATGCCGAACTGCTCGGCGCGGTCGCGGCGCGTGGCAGGCACCTGCGCGCGCTTGGCGCTCATCGTGTGGCGCTGGCGCTGGACAACGGCATCGACTGGGTGCTGTGGGATCTGGCGGCGCTGCACGCCGGCCTGGTCTGCGTGCCGGTGCCCGCATTCTTCTCCGCCGCCCAGCAACGTCACGTGCTCGACAGTGCCGCCATCGATTGCCTGATCGGCGCTGGCGCCCCGGGCTTCGCGAGCGTGGAGAGCGATATCCATCGCCGTGCGCTGGCACACCCCGGTGCGCTGCATGCCAATACCTGCAAGATCACCTACACCTCCGGCACCACCGGCCAGCCCAAGGGCGTGTGCCTGGATCTGGACACGCAACTGGCGGTGGCCGACAGCCTGGTCAAGGCCAGCGCCAGCCGCGAGGTGAAGCGGCACCTGTGCATCCTGCCGCTGGCGACGCTGCTGGAGAACATCGCCGGCGTTTACGCACCGCTGCTGGCCGGTGCTCGCGTGGAGCTGATGCCCATGGCGCAGATCGGCCTGAGCGGTGCCAGCGGCTTCGACCTGCCACGCTTTCTCCAGGCCCTGCAGAGCGCCCAGCCACACAGCCTGATCCTGCTGCCGCAATTGCTGCTGGCGCTGGTCAGCGCCGGCGAGCGCAAGTTGCCGGTGCCGGACTCGCTGCGTTTCGTCGCCGTCGGTGGCGGGCGGGTTTCCGCGCAGTTGCTGGAGCGGGCCGATGCGCTCGATCTGCCCATTTTCGAAGGCTACGGCCTGTCCGAGTGCGCCTCGGTGGTGTGCCTGAACACCCCTGAACAGCGGCGTATCGGCAGCACTGGCAAACCGCTCGGCCACCTCCAGGTCAAGTTGGCCGACGACGCAGAGGTACTGGTCAAGGGCGCACGCATGCTCGGTTACCTCGGCGAGCCCGCGCCGCAAGGCGAGTGGCTGGGCACCGGCGACCTCGGTCATTTCGAGCAGGGTTTCCTGGTGCTGCACGGGCGCAAGAAGCACCAGTTCATCACCGCCTACGGGCGCAACGTCAACCCGGAATGGGTCGAGTCCGAACTGGTACAGCAGTTGCCCATCGCCCAGGCCTGGCTGCACGGCGAAGCGCTGCCAGCCAACGTTGCGGTATTGGTACCGCGCTTCGCCAATACCCCCGACGCACAGTTGCAGGCCGCCGTGGACGCAGTCAATCAAGGCCTGCCGGACTACGCCCGCGTGCACCACTGGCTGCGCGCCGACGCCCCTTTCAATGCGAGCAACGACCTGGCCACCGCCAATGGTCGCCTGCGTCGCGCCGCCCTGTTCACCCATTACCAGGCCGCCATCCATGACCTGATGGCAAAAGGAGTACACGCATGAGTTTCTACGAATCCCTGCTGGCCCAGACCCAGACCGAACGCGACTACCTGCTCGGCGCACCGATCATCCGGCAGGCCATGACCGGCCAGGTCGCCCTGCCCAGCTACATCGCCTTTCTCACCGAGGCTTACCACCACGTCAAGCACACCGTGCCGCTGCTGATGGCCTGCGGTGCACGCCTGCCGGAACGCCTGGAATGGCTGCGCGAAGCCATCGCCGAATACATCGAGGAAGAAACCGGCCACCAGGAGTGGGTACTCAACGACATCGCCGCCTGTGGCGCCGACAAGGAAGCCGTGCGCCATGGCACGCCGCGCCTGCCCACCGAACTGATGGTGGCCTACGTCTACGACCGTATCGCCCGGCACAACCCGGTGAGCTTCTTCGGCATGGTCAACGTGCTCGAAGGCACCAGCATCGCCCTGGCCACCCAGGCCGCCGGCATCATCCAGGACAAGCTGCGATTGCCGAACAAGGCCTTCAGCTACCTCAACTCGCACGGCAGCCTGGACCTTGAGCACATCGAGTTCTTCAAGAAACTGATGAACCGCCTGGACAGCGATGATGACAAGGCCGCCGTGGTACACACGGCCAAAGTGGTCTACCGCCTCTATGGCGACATGTTCCGCAGCCTGCCGCTGCCTACCGAGGAGTAAGGTCATGCAACCGACGGATTGCCGTGCCCTGCTTACCGGTGCCAGTGGCGGCATCGGCCTGGCCCTGGCGCATCGTCTGGCCAGCGAAGGCGCGCACCTGCTGCTGGTGGCCCGACGCCTGGAGCCTCTGCAGCCGCTGCTGCAACGCTTTCCCCAGCACGTGCAACTGGTGCAGGCCGACATCGCAACTCGCGCCGGGCGTGATGCACTGTTGGCGGCCGCGCAGAACTTCGGCGGGCTGAATTGCCTGATCAACGGAGCCGGGGTCAACCGCTTCGGCCTGCTCGACCAGCAGGATGAACAGCAGATCGCCGAGCTGATCGGCCTCAACGTCACCGCCACGCTGCAACTGACCCAGCGTCTGCTGCCACTGCTGCGCGCACAGCGCCGCGCCCTGGTGATCAACGTTGGCTCGACGTTCGGCGCCATCGGCTATCCCGGTTTCACCGCCTACTGCGCCAGCAAGTTCGCCCTGCGCGGTTTTTCCGAGGCGCTGCGCCGCGAGCTGGCCGACACCAACGTGCGCGTCCTGTACTTCGCACCGCGTGCCACCCGTACCGCGATGAACGCCCCCAGCGTGGTGGCGATGAACGATGAACTGGGTGTGGCCATGGACGACCCCGAACAGGTGGCCGAGGAGTTGCTCGATAGCATCCGCCGCGAGCAGGAAGAACGTCACCTGGGCTGGCCCGAGCGTCTGTTCGTGCGCCTCAACGGTCTGCTGCCCCGCGTGGTCGATCAGGCGCTGCGCAAGCAGTTGCCGATCATTCAACGCTTTGCCCGCCACAAGCACTGAGGATATCCCCGTGAACGCATTTCGTACTTTGATCATCGCCACCCTCGGCTGCGCCGCTCTGCCCGCCTTCGCCCTCAGCGACAACGGCCAGGTTCGGTTGCAGCAGTTGCAGACGCGCTGGGCCGAGATCAACTATCAGACGCCGGAAAAGCAGCGCGAAGAGGCCTTCGCCAAGCTCGTCACGCAAGCCGATGCGGCCCTGGCCAGCGAACCCAAGGCGCCGGAACTGCTGATCTGGCGCGGCATCATCCTCAGTACCCAGGCCGGTGCCAAAGGTGGTCTCGGCGCCCTGGGCCTGGTCAAGCAAGCCAAGGCCAGCCTGGAACAGGCGCTGGCCAGGG
>Ga0209699_100809_pt1 | contig 11496 bp, 7 predicted proteins | sample SynthPrep_1_END__FD_187204 | JGI IMG/M metagenome (GOLD analysis project Ga0209699, IMG submission 187204) | Synthetic microbial communities from Ohio, USA - SynthPrep_1_END_DS7_MetaG (SPAdes) (version 2) | ecosystem: Engineered > Bioreactor > Aerobic > Activated sludge | place: USA: Ohio...
TCCGCGAGTTCCTCATCGACACACAGTGCGATCCTGAAATAATCGACCGCGTCATGGCCGATGAAATGAAACGCGGCTCATAGCTTCCATCTCTCGACACCCGAAAACGCTTTCGCCGGACGCTCACGGTCTTGATACTGGCGAGGTCGATATCGGGGTTTGTCATACTGTTTCCATCGGTTGTTGATCGCGCATAAGCGCCGGAAAAAGAAAACCCCCGACCCGTGTGGACCGAGGGGAAGATTGCCAGAGGCAACGAAGGTCATGTGATTGGTGACTTCACCGCCCAGTGCCGCGAGACCGTTCTGGTAGCGGGCTAATGAACGTCGAGAGAAGCTGGGCAACCCCGTTGAGGTTCTGGAATGGCAGCACCCGCGCCAACGCTCGGGCGTCCTGCTGCGAGAACCGTTTGCCGTGCAGTTGCTTCCCAGCGACACCCAGGGCATCAAGACCGGACTGCGCGAGATCGGCAGAAGGGTTACCGAAGATCGCATCAGCTCCCATCGCTGTTGAGCGGGCGTCGAACAGCGGGCTTCCTTTTTCACGGAACCGTGCCGCGACCGTATCCACCGCCACCGGCATTATGGTGGCCCAGGAACCGTTCTGGACGCCAGCCGCCGCGATACTGCCGAGAGACAGCCGCTTCTCCAGATACGCCTCCCGGTCACTACGGCCCACCGAGTTGGCGTAGGTCCGCATCATGTAACTCATGGAGGCAGCAAAGGAAGTTGTGATGAACGCCGTTGCGGTCGTGGCGTCCCGGAAGTTGAACCCTTGGAGCGTTTGCTTGGTGTACGCCGCCAAGACGAAGGAACGGAACTGGAGGAAAGTTCGAGCGAGAGGAGCCGACATCCACATGGCCATCTGGCCAATGTCGTTCTCCTGAATGACTGACCGGCTAAGGCGGAACGCAGCGAACTCGAAGTTTGCCACGGCCTCCTGATCGGCCCACTTGGAGAAGTTCATCGACTTGAGCCGACCATCCTTGAAGGTGGCGTGGTTGCGGATGTTGTCATAGATAGCCTCCACCCTGCGCTGATCGAGGTTGAGCGCAGCCAGTCGCCGGGGGTTCATCGTGGTTTTCCCTTGAGCCATCAACGCGAACTTGTTCATGATCGCCCTGCCGGTCCAGCGCTGGAGCGCGGTATTCACCGGAGCCATGCCAGACATTGCGGAGACCGCACGTTTCCCGGCTTGAAGCCCATCATCCAACTTCTGGAGCATCGGGTTATTGAAGGCGTCCAAGGGGTTGTCGAAGATATCCTCCCTCCGGTGGGTCGAGTGACGAACCCAGTCTGCACCAACGCCGGTCATCTCTTCCCATTCGCGGGCCAAGGCATCGTCCAGCATCCCGGTCTTGGCATTACGCCACATTGCCCGGAACGAAGGGACGTTCGTAAACGACGCTTTGAGGCCGAGCTGGGAAACCGTGTTCATCGTCTCCGACAACTGGGCAAAGCCCACCTGTCCCATCACGCGAATGAAGTTATAGTCCCTGGCCATCCGAAGGAACTGGCTCCATCTGGACCCCTCGTTCCACGTAGGTTTCCCCACGATGGTGTTATAAACCCAGTTGAGGCGCTCGATATCCTCCTTGGTGGTGGCTTGGATGCCCTTCTGGTCACCCACGTCACGCACCTTGTCCATCAAGGTTTGCCATTCGCCATCCGAGGTAATGCCCTTGACGAAGTGTTCATCGGCCATGTCACCGGCCTGCCACTTCGGGTTCCTGATCTCCATGCGAGCCATGGCGATGCGGCCCGACATTTGCCGGGAATAGGACCGCATGAGGGTGTCTGCATCATTGACGAAGAGGTCCGAGATACGGACGAATTGCGCCCCCGGCTGGCCATTGGAATACGGGAGCATGAGGCCGAAGTTCTCATCATAGAACATACGGCTTTTCCCGTGACGGCTGGCACCGTCCTTCTTCCCCGGCTTCATGTGACTGACAACCGCGTCGATATCGGCCTCGGAAAGATCGGTGTCCCGAGTTAGGTTCGCCTTGAGCGCGTCGAGGTCTTCCCCCGAGAACACCCGAGACATCCCCTGTAGCTCACCAGCAGAAAGCGAGTGGAGCTTCCTGATGTAGTTCGAGGCGAACTTGTTGGCCAGCTCTTCGCTGATCTCGTCATTGACCTCACGCATCGCACGGGCAACCAAACCAGAGAGGGTCTTATGGCCGAACTTGGTGAGGTGTTCCTGGATGGAACCGAGATCGAAGATGCGCGGAACATAGAAGTCGTTCCGGGTCATCCCCTCGAAACCCCGGACAGGACGCAAGGTGCGCCCATCAATAAGGCCGGGGTTCGCTGCGGTCTCCGCATAGGTTCCCAAGATATCCCGGAGGATGGAGCCTTGGGCTTTCACGGCTGGGTCATATTCCACCATGAGATCACGATCTCGGACGAACGCGGTCACCTGCCGATGAAATTCATCGCGGCTGACTTCCGGGTTTCGCTCCTTGAACTGCTTCCAGTTGGCTTGATTGGATGCCGCCCAGCGAGCCTCGGCGCGTTGATGGAGGAGTGCTTGAACTTCCGAGGCACCAATGGGGGTGAGGCCGGTTTTGTTGCGGGCACCATCCTCAACGATCACGTTGCCGATCATGGAGGTGAGATCGTTGTCGGAACTCTTGAGCGAGTAAGCGCTGTCATAGCGCGCCCCACCAGCGTGAAAGACATCGGGCCTCTCGGCATCACGGACGATATCCGCAGTGTCCATTCTGAGGGGTTCCCTTGGGTTAACCTGCATCGCACCCGTGGTGGACCCACCGGGCGGTGATAAGTTTGTCCCGTTCTGCATGTTTCTGCCGATCTGCTGGAGCTGCTGGGCTTCCTCACGGGTGGCCGGGTTTCTGGCAAGCGCACCGAAGGCACCCCCGAGGAGCATTCCGGTCCCCACGCCCCACCAGAGATCAGCGCTCTCGGCGGTGGGCTTGTTCGCGTACAGAATGCCTTCGGAGACGGCAGCACCAGCACCGCCTTCGGCAGCGGCCAAGGCAACCTGTCCGATCTTTCCGAACCGAGCAGCCATCGCAGCCGGTGCCCCTGCACCCATGGACGCAACAGAGATACCAGCCGCTGCGGCCCAAGCCAGAGGGTCCGTTACACCTGCTGCTACCCGGAGGCCGACACCACCCCAGCCCATTGAGGACAAGCGCTGTTCGGCTTCGAGCTGCTTCATGAGAGAAGCCCGCATACCCTCGGCATGAGGGAGAGATTGAGCATCCGCGAAGCGGTCCCAGTATTGCTCCGGGATACCCTTCGTCAGTTCCTCGGTGAGCTTCTGGTCCAGCCGGAAGTTGGGGTCGGGCTTGGCCTCCGGTCGGTCCTGCCAGACCGCAGATAATGACCAGTCGGTGTTCACGGCGTCCTTCACACCCTGCCAAAGGGAGACATCCCGCATCGCATCCTCACGGGCCTGCGCAGCTTCCCAGTCATCTTGCATGGTGGTCGGAAGCATCGGCTGGGTCGCATCCATGACGGACACGGAGTTTTCGGGCTGGCCCATGGTGAACTTGGATTGCGGCTGGTCGGGACCGGGGTTTGAAAAGGTAAGCCTCGTCGGTTCCTTGCTTGCAGGAGGTGATGAGGAAGGGGCGCGATTGTAAGCTTCACGGAGCCATTGAGCGGCGTTGTCGCCATTCCCATCTGCTCCCCATACTCCGGGGTTACCATAGCCGATGTGCATGGAACCCGGCTGCATATAGCCCTGTCCTGCGCCGAAGCCGGTCACCCCCGCTCCACGGGCACGCTGGACGATCTCTTGGAAAACCGGAACGTCAGAGGGGTTTGACCAGTCGAGCTTTCTGCCGTTCTGGTAGAAGAAAACATCGGCGGCGCTGCCGTGGTCGTGACGAACGGAACCCGTGCGCTGGCCTTTGCCTGCCTTTGCTTCTTCCTTGGTTACCTGCCCGCCGCTGAACACTTCCATCTCGACGCCCATGTCCCCAAGGAACCCAAGGGCGCTGACGAGATCGCCGCTGATCGGAAGGTTACGCTTTGCGCCACGGTTGGCGTACCGCAGCCACGAGGGTGCGTTGTTATTGTCTGACATAGGTGGTCCTTAGAAATGGAAAGGGCCACCCGAAGGTGACCCAATGATGGTTATGGAACAAAGTGCTTCTCGATATCGAACCGCTCTTTTGAAATGGCGCGCTCTTTCTGTTTGCTATCCTGTGCATCCACCACGCCTTGCGCCTTCTCGGTCCGGCGCTTCTGGTCCAGCTCGTACAGAGACCTGAGGGTAAGGTTTGCTCTGGCTAAATTTTCCACGGGGTATTGACCGGATTGGTGGACAATCACCCATGATTGACCGTTGGTTGCGGGGCGGATTGTGAGGTCTTCCGCCTCAAGGTCTTCGGCGTCCCCGAAATCGGCCACATATTTTTCGATGGCATATCCCGCGAGGTCGGCGAAATTTTGAGGTACGTCGCGGCCAGCGGTGTAAACGAAGTTTCCCCGGACGGCTGTGTGCGTGGCCTCGAAACGCTTCTTGGCTTCGTCCAGCGCGTCCTCCGTATCCATGCCGTTTTGGACGTAGAACTTTCCAAGTCGGGTTATCTCGGAGGCAACATAACTCTTGTTGGATGGGGAATATTTACTGCCCCAGTAACCACCATACCGGACGGAATCCACGCGCTCTTCAATTTGCTCGGTGCGCATCGCTGCTGCGGGTGACCGTACTTTATCAGGGTCCGAGGTCTGCATCATGGCCACCTGCATGGCCTGCTCCGGGCCGAGCTTGCTGTATTGCGTGGCGATGCGATACGCCTCGTAGAAATCCCGGTCGGAGCTGTCTTTGACATGCGTATCCAAGAGCTTCGGGTTGGCGGCGTGGAGCTTCATGTAGAGGTCAACGCTATCCTGTAGAGTCGGTGGAACGGCTCCCCCTGAAAGAGTGAACGGGGTGGCTGCTTTCGGCCCCCCTTTAAGGATGTTTTCCCATTTCGGGTTTGTCAGATTTCCGACTGAGAAGCTTTCCACCTGCATGCCAAAAGCCTGCTCGGGGGTCGCCTTTCCCTTCCCTACAAGCCATTCCGTCTGATCGACCAAGCGCTTGGCAACGGCCTTCTTCTGGTCATCCACGGAGATCGTTCGGGTTTCCCCTGTCTTCGTTGGGACGGTGGCCTCTTCGATGTACGGCAGCATGCCCCTACCGGTAGCGTCAAGGTTTCGGGAAACGAGTTCCTCCTCGGCCTGATCAGCGGCTTTCTGCCATGCAATCTTCTGTTCCGCCTTGGCCAACTCCTTGGCCTGCTGCTCATTGAAGGTATCGTTCTGGTTGATCAGGGAGAGAACCTGAGCTTCCGAATAAGCGCCGGGGTTCGCTTTGTGCCACCCCACCAGCTTTTCCCGGTTGAGCTTGCCGGTACGTGCATCGTCCCAAAATTCCATCCGAATATCGCGGGTAGTTTCCTCGGTCTGCTCGAAGTTCTGCCTCTTGGCACCATTCTGGATACGAACGGCATCAGCCTGAAATTCCCGGTTGGCTGACAGGGGGCCGAGAACAGTGCCATCGGCTCCCTTGCGGTCGGAATTGAGGATGGCATTGACCATCTCCATATCACCCTTGGCCGCAAACGCTTCGGCCAGCCGGACCATCTCCTTGTCCTGCTCCTTGAAGTCCACATGGAGCAGAGAGCGGTTACCCTCGTATTTCCCCCGGAGCGCGGCGACGATTTCCTGAGGGGATTTACCCTCGCTCCGAAGAGAAGTGGCCTCGCCATGGAAGGTGTCATAGACGCCGCTAACGGTGTCCTGTTTCACCTGCTCCGTCTTGTATTGGGCTTGGGCGGTCTTTGCCCTGGCACCGAAGCCATCCATGACCTTGGTATACGCCCCGGTGAAATGAGGGTCGTTGCCATACTGGTCCAGGTCATCCGAGGTCCGGCCCCGGATAAGACCATCGACATCACCGGAGTTCTTGTCGAAATTGGTCTCGTATTCCGTGGAAAGCTCATTGACGCGCTCGTAGGCCAGACGCTCGCCGTACTGCTTCATGAAAGCAGCCTTGAACCACGGGTTATCCATCTCGGTCATCTTGCCGCTATTCACAGCATCACGAGCCTCTTGGAAGCTCATACCGCCAATCCGTCGCATAGCGCGGTCCTCGGCGTCCTTCTGTGCCTTGGCGGCTGAGTTATCGAGAAAGTTGGTGAGCGCTGGGCTGATTTGGGCAAGCGCCCCGGCAAGCTGCTGGAGGCCGTTAGGTCCGGATGGTGCGGCCTGAGGGCGGCTATATGTATCCACCGGGCGAGCCTGCGGCTGCAAGGCTACGTCCCCGATGGGGTTACGAACCTGCACACGGCCACGGTTCGCACCACCCACGGAGGGGCGGTCATCTTGTCGGGTCAATCCCGGTAGTTTTGTCATAGGAGTTCCTTCTGGCAACCGGAGGGATGCCGAGCGTTTGATGGATGAGACCGGAGGTCGGTGATGGAAATGGAAAAGGTCATTGCCAGCTTTCGCGAGGAAAACCGGGGGTCACCATGGGTTTGGCGGTAGCGACCGAATTGAACAGAGGCCGCAACAAGGGGGGGAATTATTCCGGCTTGGTTACGGAGGTGAGCAGCGGCAGGAAGCCGCCAGCGCTTTTCGCTATCGACATATAGCTGTCTGCCTGACGGTGGCTGAAGTGGCAGAACGCCTGGACCCAAGCGTCAAACTTGCTGTCCGGCAACATCGTACTCACGGCAAGCAAGGCATCCCCCGCACGTATGGCATGCAGTGTTTCCTCGGAAGAGCGTCTGGTGGTTTTTTCATGAGCATCGTTTGTTATTGCCTCGAGGACTGAGAGGACGGATATCGTTTCGGAGGTCATTTCGTTTTTCCTGTTGCCCCTTCGCAAACGAGGTGGCCTTTGAGTGATGTCTATGGTGGGTTGTAATTGAACAATGCGAGGATCACCGGCACTCCAGCCCGATCATCACGAGTGGTGTGGCGTGGGTGGTCTATGGTGAGGGGTAATCGCTGGAGGCGCTGTCCTATCACGTTCTACCAATTCAAAAGACGGCGTCGCAGAGGGGAATAGTAATTGTGCAGAGGTCGTCGTCCCTGAATTACGAACTGGTGGAAATGGAGGACATTTCAACCTAAGGTGAGTTTGAACACTTGGGGGGATTTGATGGCGATACGTAATCTTTTGTTGGCTTCTCTTGAGGTCAATCGAGCGAATGACCGCCACGGGGAACTTGAGAATGAAACCTCCGCTATCGCTTGGCTTTTCAAGGAACGCGAGCAGCATATGCGGAACCTTGCGAAAGACATCGTTGATCGAGGAGAGATTTACGAATTCCCGCTAGTATCGCCTGACGGCGACAAGTTCATCGTGTTCGATGGAAACCGAAGAGTTACTTGCCTCAAGTTGCTTGATGAGCCTCGTCGCGCTCCCACTGTTGAGTTGCAGGGATTTTTCCGTGAGCAGCGTGAGCGTTGGAAAGGGACGTTTCCTACGAGCTTCCAATGTCAAGTTGAGACAGATCGCGATCGGATAGACGAAATCCTGTATCGACGGCATACGGGGACACAAAGCGGTGTCGGGCAGACTACGTGGGACGACCGTATGAAGGCTACGTTCGTCGCTCGGACAGGCAAGAGCAATGGGCCAAGCATTGCAGATGAGATCGAGCAGAGGCTGGCTCGGGCACATTTGCTACCATCTCGCAGGAAAATACCGCGCTCCACATTGAATCGTCTGCTTTCTGCTGAGCCGTTGCGGGCGCGGGTAGGTGTAACCATGAAGGGAGGACGGTTCGAATTTACAAGGGATGAGACAGCTTCCTTAGGAGCGTTGGCGCGCATTGCTAATGACCTAGCAACGCGGAATGTTGTGCTGAACGATGTGTGGGACTTGGATGGAAAAGACCGATATCTAAGTTCTCTCCAAGATGAGGGTGTTTTGCCAGCAGCCGCACCTATGCCAAAAATCAGCCAGCCGGTAACGCCCGTGTCGAAGCCGGTTAGGCTAAAGCCAACCGCCAAGGCTGCTCCGACCGTTCGCTCCAATCTCATACCGCATAAAGATTTCGGTCTGATCTGGCCCGGACGGCTTCAACGCCATCACCAGATTTGGGAAGAACTCCAGTTCCATCTTGACCTCAAAAAACACCCGAATGCGGTTTCCGTGTTGCTGCGGGTTTTGATTGAGTTGGCGTTGGAAAACTACATCAAGGAAGCCGCTGTCACCGTTTACGACAACGACAAACTAGCGACCCGTTTTGAAAAGGCTGCCCTGCATCTGCTTGCGGCTGGCAAGATCGATGCTAAGCAAGCCGAGGTCGTGAAAAAGTTCAAACAGGGTGACAAGCTGATCTCTGCCGATACGCTGAACCGCTACGTCCATTCTCCGAACTTTGCACCGTCTCCAGAGCATCTAATGTCCATGTGGGACAGCTTGGCAGACATTATCGTCCTGCTTTTGGCAGTGTAGTCGATGCAAAGTGGTATCCAACCGTCGCTCGCCTGTTAAAGCGCAAAGGCGGTCGTCACCGCGTCTGCCTTTCGGCCTTCGTTTCAATCGAGACTACGCCACGGACTTTCCCCAAGAAAAACTCAAGGTTCCCGCTCACCCGCTCAAAACCGAAACCGACATTCACACCTGACCGCTCAACGAACAACTCAACCCTCGTCCACGGCATTCTGAAATACACCGAATTTAGGGCGTTGGTCTCCGGCTCGAAGAACATGTCAAAATGGGATTTAGCCCAGTCACGAAAATCCGATGCGAGAAAACGGACGGTTTCAATGATGCCGGTGATGATGTTGCGCATGAAAAATATCCCCTGATGAGCGCTGCACCTTCCGCATTTTTCGGAAGGCGTGGAAGCGAAGCCCCCAAGAAGGACCACGGAAAGGACGGAGGTAAGCGGAAGGAACACGCCAGCCGCGCCTAAGGTCGCCCCGTGATTCTTCCTTGGGGCTTCTAGGCGGTCTCTGGTCGTCGCGCGTCAAACTGATTTCCACGCGGGGTACGCAAATGGGGTACGAGGCGGGGTACGCAATAAATATCGCCAAGGGCGTATGATGTTGTTTTTAAAGGGAAAATATCACCACAAGAGTGATTGGTGGAGCTAAGCGGGATCGAACCGCTGACCTCTTGCATGCCATGCAAGCGCTCTCCCAGCTGAGCTATAGCCCCATAAGGGTTCCGGCATTTCGTCCGGTTCCGGGAACCGAAGCGGCTGTTGTTCCGTTCGGTGGCGGCTTACTACTTCGGCTAATCGAAGAGTGCAAGCACAAAAAACAGCCCGGCTTCATTTTTTTGTCGCCGGGCTGGTTTATCCAATAAGATCAAGCTTCTTCGTCGTCGCCCGTAACGCCGATAATGCCGGACATGTCGTCATCGTCGTCGTCTTCGTCGGCTTCAAGGAAGGTGTCGTCGTCGTCGCCGATTTCCACGTCGTCTTCGTCGTCGCCCATATCCGGAATCTCGTCGCCGCTGTTGTCGCCATCGGCATCTTCCAGCGATACGAGTTCGACTTCCGTGTTTTCGGTATCGACTTCCGCTACTTCCTCTTCCTCAGCCTGCTCGAGCTTTGCCTGTGCCGTGCTTTCCTCGAAGAAGGAGAGCGGCCATGACTTGCCGGTATAGGGAGAAACGACCGGATTGCGGTTCAGATCGTAGAACTTCTTGCCGGTATCGGGGTCTGTGCGCTTGGTACCAAGGTCCGCTTTTGCCACTGTCTAAGCCTCAAATTGTCGAATGAGTTTCGGTGTGTACGCCGTAAAACCGGCATAGACTGTAAAATTTCTAGCCGGTCCCCTTAATCGTTGCGGTCTTTCGTGTCAAAGACAAACTTCGGGCGTTGCCCTTGCAACGCACCTTATATGCCGGGCTGCTGATGAAGATTGGAAGCTGCCGCACGCTATATTATATGAATGACGCACACACAGGCAGAGAGCTTCATGACATTCACGATCGCCATAGACGGGCCGGCTGCGGCCGGCAAAGGAACTTTGTCGCGCAGGATCGCGGAAATCTATGGGTTCCATCATCTCGATACCGGCTTGACCTATAGGGCCACCGCCAAGGCCCTTCTCGATGCGGGCCTGCCGCTCGATGATGAGGCCGTGGCCGAAAAGGTAGCGCTGGAGCTCGACCTTGCCGGCCTCGATCGCTCGGTGCTTTCCCGGCACGATATCGGCGAAGCTGCGTCGAAAATTGCGGTGATGACGCCGGTGAGGCGCGCACTCGTCAAGGCGCAGCAGCGTTTTGCGGCAGGGGAGCCGGGCACGGTGCTGGACGGCCGAGACATCGGAACGGTGGTCTGCCCGGACGCGCCGGTGAAGCTTTACGTTACCGCGTCGGCGGATGTGCGGGCGCGACGCCGCTATGACGAAATTCTGGCCAATGGCGGAGAGGCCGATTACGACGCCATCTTCGCCGAGGTGAGGCAACGCGACGAGCGCGACATGGGCCGCGCCGACAGCCCGTTGAAACCGGCTGAAGACGCGCACTTGCTAGATACGTCGGAAATGAGTATAGAGGCGGCGTTTCAGGCCGCGCGGGCGATCATCGACGCCGCCCTGAGGAAATAGGTTTTTCGCGGAACCGCTTCATTTCGGTCCGCGTTTAGTCCGGAATTGCCTGAAGACATGTCCTTGCGCCGGAAAGCCTTTTAAAAAGGCGGGCATGGGTTCGGGTATCAACAACACTAGCCCACCGGCGCTTTTGTATTCGCCCTTGCGCGGATGCAACCAGGAGATTTCATGTCAGTATCTACCCCCACGCGCGAAGATTTCGCAGCGCTTCTCGAAGAATCCTTTGCCTCCAACGATCTTGCCGAAGGCTATGTTGCCAAGGGTATCGTCACGGCAATCGAGAAGGACGTTGCCATCGTCGACGTCGGCCTCAAGGTTGAAGGCCGCGTACCGTTGAAGGAATTCGGCGCGAAGTCCAAGGACGGCACGCTGAAGGTCGGCGACGAAGTCGAAGTTTACGTCGAGCGCATCGAAAACGCTCTCGGCGAAGCCGTTCTGTCGCGCGAGAAGGCTCGCCGCGAAGAAAGCTGGGTCAAGCTCGAAGCCAAGTTCGAAGCTGGCGAGCGCGTCGAAGGCGTTATCTTCAACCAGGTCAAGGGTGGTTTCACCGTCGATCTGGACGGCGCTGTTGCCTTCCTTCCGCGTTCGCAGGTCGACATCCGTCCGATCCGCGACGTTACCCCGCTGATGCACAACCCGCAGCCCTTCGAAATCCTCAAGATGGACAAGCGTCGCGGCAACATCGTTGTTTCGCGCCGTACGGTTCTCGAAGAGTCGCGTGCCGAGCAGCGTTCTGAAATCGTTCAGAACCTCGAAGAAGGCCAGGTTGTTGACGGCGTCGTCAAGAACATCACCGATTACGGTGCGTTCGTTGACCTCGGCGGCATCGATGGCCTGCTGCACGTTACCGACATGGCATGGCGCCGCGTCAACCATCCGTCGGAAATCCTCAACATTGGCCAGCAGGTCAAGGTTCAGATCATCCGCATCAACCAGGAAACCCACCGTATCT
>Ga0209699_100810_pt1 | contig 11477 bp, 11 predicted proteins | sample SynthPrep_1_END__FD_187204 | JGI IMG/M metagenome (GOLD analysis project Ga0209699, IMG submission 187204) | Synthetic microbial communities from Ohio, USA - SynthPrep_1_END_DS7_MetaG (SPAdes) (version 2) | ecosystem: Engineered > Bioreactor > Aerobic > Activated sludge | place: USA: Ohio...
TCGCGTCCCCGCTTCCTGACCTGATCATCGGGTTGCTGGTCGGTGGCATCGTCCTCAAGGGTGGCTGGGACATCCTGAAGGAGGCGCGAGACACGCAGCGCAAGAACTCGAGGTCCTCAGGAAATTAATGACAGGGGGAATATGTGGAAATCACGCCATCTCCAGGCATGCGCCGCCCGAACCGAGGATCGCTACCGACACGCAAACGGAAGGACACAACACATGCCACAGGCAAGAGCTGCCCTTGAAGCGTTGACGGCGACCGCGACCGCACCAGCTGTTTCCTGACATGCGCTCCGCCGTCATGCCGGCACCCGACATACCGCCGCAGGATGGTGTCGCGGCCGTGGCGGCTTTCGCCCCGAACCGCTAGCACAGCATGTTGGCGGCATCGCGTACGGGCTCCGGAGCGTGATCGCAAGGACCAGCTTGTCATCGCGCTCGTCGAGATCGCGACGGTCTTCTGCAGGATATCCGCGCCTATGATCTCAGGGTCGATCTGAACGATCGCCTTGCCGGTATCGAGCGAAACATTCAATTCCAGGACATCGGGCAGTGCGCGCGGACACTTTTTCGACCTTCCCAACACAGCCCGCGCAGTCCATTCCGGCCACAGTCATTTCCACGGTTTCCTTCTAAAAGCCTCTCGATATTCGCTGAAGTTCATCAAGTTATTTCCGGCGCGTTTTGACTGCACACCCCGGAGTAACTACGAGGTCAATCTGGATGAAACAAAATCGCTTATTGCCCTTTCGATCACTCCTGCCGGCTACAGAGGCGTTCGCCATATCAAGCGAACTGGTTTTGGATGATCGCAGGACGTCCGCACTGCTGATCCTGCCTGACGAGGTGAACGGGTCGGTGATTGCGCTCCTACTCCGGTGTCAACGGCAATGCACGCTTGTGCGCAGTTGCCGTGTACAGGGTGAGAATGCGCTGGCGTGCTGGTTCCGCGATCGGCTTGCCCTCAAGAAAATCGTCAATCTCCTCATAGGTGACGCCATAGGCGTCCTCATCCGGCCGTAGCGGTGCATCGCTTTCAAGATCGGCGGTCGGCACCTTGTAAATCAACTCCTGTGGAGCTCCCAGATGACCGGCGACCGCGCGTACGCGCCGTTTCGTCAGTCCCGCAAGTGGCAGGATATCGGCCGCGCCATCACCAAACTTGGTGAAGAATCCCATCAGCGCCTCGGCCGCATGATCGGTCCCGATCACCAGACCCCCCACCGCGCCGGCCAGCGCATACTGCGCAATCATGCGCTGGCGCGCCTTGATATTGCCCAGGTGGAAATCCACCCGCGCCGCCTCGAAGAGGTCTCCCGCCTCACGGTGGACCTCTTCGAGCATGGCATCTGCCGCCGGTTTGATGTCGATGGTTATGGTGCGATCGGGACCGATTGCCGCCAAGGCCTTCTGTGCGTCGGCTTCATCCGCCTGAACGCCGTACGGCAGTCGCGCCGCGACGAATTCTGCCTGGTGGCCATGTTCGCGCAGCCGTTGCACGGCCGCCTGGGCCACCAAGGCGGCGGTCAAGGAGTCTATGCCGCCGCTGATGCCAAGGACATAGGCGCGCATCGCGGAAGCGCGCAGATAATCGGCGAGAAAGGCGATCCGCCGTTCTGTCTCGGCCGCGACATCAAAGGTCGGAGCTACACCAAGCGTGCGGATGATATCAGCCTGTTGGTTCAGCAAGGTAGTTCCTTTCGTTTGGCGCAGTGTGAATACTAGCTACCGCGAAAAGTTCCAGGTGCCGAACATTGTCTTCAATTCTGCACAACTGATCGATACCTCGAGTGAAGCAGCCCCGCACATCTTATCGGGCAGTTCGACCACGCCCTCTTTGCAAGCACATCTTTGTGAGGCTACTTCCAAAACCAGGCTTCACGTGCGAATGTGCGATCCATGAATCTGTTGCAGGCCCTCCGCCATCTCTTCTTCGCCATCTCGCTGCTTTCGGTCGTCGTCGGTCCGATGAGCATCGGTCTGGCCAGCAGCGCCATGGCGTCCTCCGGTCCGGCGATGACCGACGGCATGAGCAGCGCCATGCCCGGCATGCAGATGACGGAGGAGATGCCCTGCTGCCCGGAGACGCCGCCGGCCAAGCCGGACTGCGCCAAGGGCTGCCCGCTGGCGCTGGTCTGCACGACCTCGATTTTCGCCCATGCCCCCGATAGCCACGGCTGGTCGTTCGCCATCTCCTGGCGGTCCCACCGCTACGACCTCTTGCCCGCGTCGCAACTGACGTCGGCCTTCGTCGAGCCCCCGGCCCGACCTCCGAAAGCCTGATCTCAAGCCAATCTTGAAACACGCCTGCGGTTCACACCGGACGCTCGAATGCGCCCGCTGGAATCCGACGGCCATCAATTTTGACCCGAGGACGCGATCAAGGAGATCCGTCCCGATGAGATCGGAAATCATGAACAAGACTTCCTTTTCAGCAGGAGCCATGCTCCTCGCCGGCGCGCTGGTCGTCGGCTCCTCCACCGTGTCCTTCGCAGCCGCGCAGGACTATGAGTTCCAGCCGGTTTCGGCCAACGTCAAGCAGGGCCAGGGATCGCTGGTCTCGGTGCGCCTGGTCGACAAGCGGACCGGCAAGCCCGTCCCTGACGCCGTCATCTTCACCACCCGCATGGATATGGCTCCCGAGGGCATGGAGATGATGACGACCCCGGTCGAGGCGGCAACCTCGACGGAACCCGGCGTCTACGCCTTCAAGTCCGACTTCAGCATGGCGGGCGGCTGGCGCTTCAAGCTCGCCGCCAAGATCCAGGGCGAGCCGGACACGGTCGAGGGCGAAGTCGTCCTCAAGGCAGCGCCTTGAACACGCCATCACGTGTGGCAGCCACGCTCTCCCTCGCCGTATTGCTCGGCGGGGGAGGCTATTGGGCTGGCACCAACAACCTGGCCTCCATGGTCGGCCTCGACCTGACAGAGACGGCGATGGCTACCCCGGCTGCCCCGATCGTCGTCCCCACGGGCACGATCATCTACTACCGCCATCCTGACGGGCTGCCGCAGTTCTCCGCGAAGCCGCGGAACGCCGACGACGGGCGACCGTTCGTCGCCGTGCATGCGAGCGAGGACGTTAGTTTCGACGACAAGGCGAAGGCATCGGCTGTCGCCAAAGCCGCGCAGGCGGAACCCGAGGCCGCCCCAGCGAGGGGGAAGATCCTCTACTACCGCAACCCGATGGGCCTGCCGGACACCTCGAAGGTGCCGAAGAAGGATTCCATGGGCATGGACTACATCCCGGTCTTCGACGGCGATCAGGGCGACGCCTCGACGGTGAAAATCTCGCTCGGCAAGCTGCAGCGCACGGGCGTGAAGACGGCCACCGCCGAGATGGCCAGCGTCGGCCGCAAGGTGCGCGTGCCGGGCACCGTGGCGCTCGACGAACGTCTCGTCAGCATCATCTCGATGCGGACGGACGCCTTCATCGACGACGTCGCCGACGTCACGACGGGCGACCACATCGGCAAGGGGGAGAAGCTCTTCAGCTTCTATTCCAGGGAGATCGCCACGGCCGCGTCGGAATACGCCGCCGGCCGGACGAGCGGACGCGGAGAAGACGACGCCGGCTCGGCCCTGCGGCTGAAGAATCTCGGCGTCCCGCAGGAGATCGTCGACGGCATAGCCCGCACCCGCCAGGTGCCGGCGAGCATGAGCTACACCGCCCCGCGCGACGGGATCGTTCTCGAGCGCCTGGCGATGACCGGCATGATGGCCAAGCCCGGAGACGACCTGTTCCGCATCGCCGACACCTCGAACGTCTGGGTGGTCGCCGACGTCCCGGAATACGACCTCGCCTCGGTCCAGATCGACGCACAGGCCAACGTCACCGTCCGCAGCCTTCCCGGCCGGACGTTCAAGGGAACGGTCGATCTCGTCTACCCCGCGGTCGAGACGCAGACGCGGACGACAAAGGTCCGTATCGAACTCCCCAATCCTGACGGCGTGCTGCTTTCCAACATGTATGCCGACGTCGCGATCGAAGCGGGCTCGCCGAATCCGGTCGTCGCCGTCCCGAACAGCGCCGTCGTCGACACCGGTGACCGCCAGGTCGTCTTCATCGACAAGGGCGACGGAAAGTTCGAGCCGAAGGACGTCAAACTCGGCGTCCGGGGCGAGGGCAGCACGGAAATCACGCAGGGCATCGCCGCCGGCGACAAGGTTGTCGTCTCCGCCAATTTCCTGCTCGACGCGGAAAGCAACTTGAATTCGGCTCTCAGCGCCATGACGGAGGAGGGAAAGCCATGATCGCGCGCGTCATCTCCTGGTCCGCCCACAATCTCGTGCTGATCTTCGTCGGCGCGGCGCTCGCCGTCGCCGGCGGTGTCTACGCCCTGCGCTCCCTGCCGCTCGACGCCATCCCCGACCTCTCCGACGTCCAGGTCATCGTCTACACCGACTATCCGGGCCAGGCTCCGCAGGTGGTCGAGGACCAGGTCACCTATCCGCTGACGACGTCGATGCTGACCGTTCCGAAGTCGAAGGTCGTGCGCGGCTTCTCCTTCTTCGGGGTCTCCTTCGTCTACGTGATCTTCGATGACGGCACCGATCCCTATTGGGCGCGCAGCCGCGTGCTGGAATATCTCAACGCCGCCCAGAGCCGCCTGCCGGAGGGCGTCGCGCCGACGCTCGGCCCCGACGCGACGGGTGTCGGCTGGGTCTACCAGTACGCCGTCGTCGCCAAGGAGCTGTCGCTCGCGGAACTGCGGTCGCTGCAGGACTGGGTCGTGCGCTTCGCCGTCTCGAAGTCCGACGGCGTCTCGGAAGTCGCGAGCGTCGGCGGCTTCGTCAAGCAATATTCAATCGTCGTCGACCCCGCCCGCCTCAAGGCGCAGGGCGTGTCGCTCAATGACGTCGCCAACGCGGTCCGCGCCAGCAACACCGACGTCGGCGGCCGGACCGTGGAGCTGTCCGAGTTCGAGTTCATGGTGCGCGGGCGCGGCTATCTCAAGGGCATCCCCGACATCGAGAGCATCGTCCTAAAGAGCCAGAACGGCGTGCCGCTGAAGCTTGGCGACGTGGCCAGGATCGAACTGGTTCCGGACGAGCGCCGCGGCATCACCGAACTGAACGGTGAAGGCGAAGTCGCCAGCGGCATCGTGCTGCAGCGGTTCGGGGCCAATGCCCTGACGGTCATCGACAACGCCAAGAAGAGCCTCGACTCCGTTAAGAGCAGCCTGCCGGCGGGCACCGAGATCGTTCCGGTCTACGACCGCTCCACCCTGATCGAGGCCGCAATCGAAACCCTGAAAGGCACGCTGGTGGAGGAATCCATCGTCGTCGCCCTGGTAACGATCGCCTTCCTGCTGCATGTCCGCAGTGCTCTTGTCGCCATCATCATGCTGCCTGTCGGCATCCTGATGGCCTTCATCGCGATGCGGCTGCTCGGTCTCGGGGCGAACATCATGAGCCTCGGCGGCATCGCCATCGCCATCGGCGCGATGATCGACGCGGCGATCGTCATGATCGAGAACGCCCATAAGCATCTCGAACGCGCGCCGCCGGACAAACCCCGCATCGACATCCTTGTAGAGGCGGCCAGCGAGGTCGGCCCGGCGCTGTTCTTCAGCCTGCTGATCATCACCGTGTCGTTCCTGCCGATCTTCACGCTCGAATCGCAGGAGGGACGGCTGTTTGGTCCGCTCGCCTTCACCAAGACCTTCTCGATGGCGGCGGCAGCGTTCCTTTCGGTCACGCTTGTTCCAGCCCTGATGATCCTGTTCGTGCGCGGTCATATCGTGCCCGAGCATAAGAACCCACTGAACCGCTTTCTGATCTGGATATACCGGCCGGTGATCGCGGGGGTCCTCAAGGTCAAGACACTGACCATCTTGGCTGCCGTCGCCATTCTGGCGGTGACCGTCTGGCCCGTCCAGCACATCGGCAGCGAGTTCATGCCCAATCTCGACGAGGGCACGCTGATGTACATGCCGACCACGTTGCCCGGCATCTCCGTCACCAAGGCGGCCGAGCTGATGCAGACGCAGGACCGGATCATCAAGTCGTTCCCCGAGGTCGAGAGCGTCTTCGGGAAGGCAGGCCGTGCCTTAACCGCCACCGACCCGGCTCCGACAGAGATGTTCGAAACGATCATCACTCTCAAGCCGAAATCACAGTGGCGGCCAGGTGTGACAACCGAAAGCCTGAAACAGGAGATGGACGCCGCCCTGCAGTTCCCTGGCGTCTCCAACGCCTGGACCATGCCGATCCGCGCCCGCATCGACATGCTGTCGACCGGGATCCGGACGCCGGTCGGCGTCAAGGTCTATGGTACCGATCTCGGCGAGATGGAAAAGATCGCCCGCCAGATCGAGAGCGTGCTGAAGACAATTCCTGGAACCTCCAGCGCCTACGCTGAACGGGTCATTGGCGGCTACTACCTCGACATCGTTCCCGACCGAACGGCGCTCGGCCGCTACGGGCTGTCCATCAGCGACATCCAGGATGTCGTCGGCATGGCGCTCGGCTCCGAAGTCGTGACCTCGACCGTCGAAGGCCGCGAGCGATATGGCGTGGCAATACGGTATCCACGGGCCTCCAGGAGCGATCCGCAATCCATCGCCAGGGACGTGCAGGTATCCCTTCCTGGGGGCGGAACGATACCTCTCGGCGAGGTGGCCAACGTCAGGCTGACCCGTGGCGCCACGACGATCCGCACGGAGAATGGCCAGCTTGCCGTTTACATCTTCGTGGACATCGCCAACCGCGATCTCGGCGGCTACGTCAGCGAAGCCCAGCAGGCGGTCGCCAAAAGCGTTCAGATGCCGCCCGGCTATTCCGTCGCCTGGAGCGGCCAGTTCGAATATCTCCAACGGGCCGAGGCGCGGCTCGCCGTCGTCGTGCCGCTGACCTTGGCGCTGATCTTCCTGCTACTCTATCTGAACTTCAAGGCGCTGACGGAGACGATGATCGTCATGCTGTCCCTGCCATTCGCCTTGGTCGGCGGCATCTGGCTGATGTGGTGGATGGGCTTCAACGCTTCGGTGGCGGTCGCCGTCGGCTTCATCGCACTTGCGGGCGTCGCGGCCGAGACGGGTGTGATCATGCTGATCTACCTCGACCACGCCCTGAAGGAACAGCGCGAAGCCTGCGAACAGGAGGGTCGTCCCTTCTCGAAGCTGGACCTCAGCCGGGCGATCATGATCGGTGCGGTCGAGCGCGTCCGGCCGAAGATGATGACTGTCGTCGCCATCATGGCAGGCCTCGTTCCCATCCTCTGGCGGACCGGCACGGGCTCGGAGATCATGCAGCGCATCGCCGTGCCGATGATCGGCGGCATGGTGTCGTCGACCCTGCTGACGCTGATCGTCATTCCGGCGGTCTACGGGCTGATCAAGGGCTGGCGGTTGCCGTCGGCATCCTCCTCCAGTCAGCCCGTCGAAGAGAACGAAGACAGATTGGAGGCGGCCGAATGAAAGGAGGATGCGATGATGAACGATATGATGGACGGCGGCATGATGTGGGGCATGGGTCTCGCGGGTCTTCTCGGACTCGTCCTGGTCGTCCTGGCGATCGCGGCGCTGATCAAGTATCTGTTCTACCGCTGAAACCGCCGGCGTCGCGGAAGGTCGTTCCACGACACCGGCGTCTGAAGGATGCGAAAGTTAGTCGCCGCTTGTGCTCGGCGTATTTTAGCGTCATCTTCTTTGCTGTCATGAAACGCTGGTCGGCTCGCAAGCTTGTCGCCGTGTTCCTCGCGGTTTCTATTGCCGTGGGGATGAGCCTGTCCGTCGCCGAGGCAACGACCATGCCTGTGAAAATGGCGATGGCTTCCGACATGACGGGTTCGATGCATGACGGCTGCCCGGACTGTCCAAAGGGCAGCGGCGATGATGGAATGAAGGGGATGGTCTGCAGCGTCGTCTGCACGACGGCCATCCTTGCCATGCTTCCCGAGGGAGTATCGGTGCCGGTCGTCGAACAGCTCGCCTCGTTCCTGACACTTGGCTTGCTCCTGCATGGCACGCTAGCGCCACCCGATCCCCACCCTCCGCGAACCACCGACATCGGCTGACGTTCCGGCGGTCGTCTGGCGCGACCGAGCCGGCAAACGAACGTGTATGCGCCTTGTCGTGCCGCCTGCCCATAGGTGTCCACAACCAACGAAGGCCGCGCGTTCCGCCATCAACGATGATCGGAAGGATCGACTGTGAATACCGAATTCAATGGCTGCATATCGCGCCGGGGATTTCTCCAGGCCGGCACAGGCCTTCTGCTGACCGCCGCGCTGCCGCCGTTACCGGCGCTGGCGACGGAATCGAACGAGTATCGGATCGTCGCCGCACAGACGCGCGTGCGCCTCGCCGGACCCATTCGTCCGGAAACCGACGTCTGGGCCTATGACGGAACGGTGCCCGGCCCCCTCGTGCGGTTGCGTCAGGGGGAGCCTGCGCGGCTCGTCATCGACAACCGGCTCGACCAGGACACCACCGTTCATTGGCACGGCATCCGCCTGCCGAACGCCATGGACGGCGTGCCCGGCCTGACGCAATCGCCGATCAAACCGGGTCAGAGCTTCGCCTACGAATTCACGCCACCGGACGCGGGAACCTTCTGGTATCACCCGCACGCCAACAGCCTCGAGCAGCTCGGCCGAGGCCTCGCCGGCGCCGTGATCGTCGAGGAGCGCGACCCGGTCGCCGTCGACCGCGATCTTCTCTGGTTCCTGAGCGACTGGCGGCTGACCGAAGACGGCGAGATCGCCTCCGGTTTCGGCAACCGGATGGAGGCGGCGATGTCCGGCCGGGTGGGTAACACCGTCACGCTGAACGGGCATGCTGCGGAGGCGGAACCGGTCCGCGCCGGCGAACGCGTCCGCCTTCGCCTCGTCAACGGTTCGCTCGCGCGGATCATGGCGCTGCGCTTCGAGGGCCACAAACCGGTGATCGTCGCGATCGACGGCCAGCCGTGCGATCCACACACGCCCGAGGCTGGCCGCATCCTGCTCGGTCCGGCCATGCGTATCGATGCGATCCTCGACATGCAGGGGGAGCCGGGACGGCGCTATGGTGTTGTCGACGACTTCTATGACGGTCTTTCCTACCAATTGACGCAGCTCGCCTATGCCGAAGCGTCCCCGCTTCGTGCGCATCCGCTCGATGCTCCATTGAAACTGCCGCCCAACCCCTTGCCGGACCCCGACCTTGCCGAGGCCGAGCGTCACGAGCTGACGCTCCAGGGCGGCATGATGGGCGGTGGCGCGATGGCCGGGACCGGCGGCATGATGGGTGGAGGAATGATGCAGGGGATGATGGGCATGGGCAGCGGCCCCGCCTGGGCGATCAACGGCATGTCGATGACCGGGGACGGCCATGCGGGCATGGAGCCGGCCCTCACGTTCCAGCGAGGCCGACGCATCATGCTGACACTGCGTAACCAGACTGTCTGGTGGCATCCAATGCATCTCCACGGGCACAGCATGCGGGTACTCAGCCGCAACGGTGCACCTGTCGCGCATCGTCAATGGCAGGACACCGTGCTGATGGCCCCGAAGGATGTCGTTGACGTCGCCTTCGTCGCCGACAACCCCGGCGACTGGATGCTGCACTGCCACGTCATGGATCACCAGATGGCCGGTCTGATGACCGTGCTGCGTGTGACCTGAACTCCAACCTGAAGAAAGGACCAAACTCATGCAAAGACGAACGTTTCTCCTCGCGGGGACCGCTATGTTGTTCCTACCGATTTCGACGCGCGCCGAAGCCCTTCAGGCGACGCTCTACAAGAACCCGCAATGCAGTTGCTGCGAGGGATATGCCGCCTATCTGCGCGACAACGGCTTCAGCGTCGACGTCAAGGCGACCAACGACCTCGCCGAGATCAGCCGCAAGGCCGGGGTGCCCGAGGATCTCGAGGGCTGCCACACCATGTTCATCGACGGTTATGTCATCGACGGACATGTGCCGGTGAACGTCATTCGCAAGCTGCTGGCGGAGCGGCCCGCCATCGCCGGCATCACCTTGCCGGGAATGCCGATGGGCTCACCCGGCATGGCCGGCACCAAGACAGAGGCGTTCACGATTTACGCCGTCACGAAGGATGGCAAGGCGCCGGCCGTCTACGCGACCGAGTGATTGAGGACCACATGTGCACGCACGATCCCATCGTCACCGGAGAAGCGTCATGAGACCGCTCCTCCTGACAGTGATCGCCATCGCCGTCCTGGTCTCCCCGGCTACCGCCGGGCCGCCGAAGGCCTTCGTGTTTCGCGATACGCGGATGCCGGTGCCTGCGCTTCAATTCACCGACGGCGCCGGCAGGCCGGAGACGCTGGAAATGTTCCGCGGCAAGGTCGTCCTTTTCAATGTCTGGGCGACATGGTGCCTGCCCTGCCGAAAGGAGATGCCGACGCTCGACCGGCTTCAGGCAACGCTCGGCGGGGCCGACTTCGAGGTGGTGGCGCTCTCGATCGATCGCAGCGGGCCGGAAGCGGTGAAGACATTCTATGCCGAAACCGGCATCCAGCATCTGGCGATCCATGTCGATGCGACGAGCAAGGCCGGGTTTGCGCTTGCTTCTTTCGGACTGCCGACGACGCTGCTCGTCGACCGGCAGGGGCAGGAGCTTGGAAGGCTCGTCGGACCAGTTGAATGGGACGCACCGGACATGATCGCCTTCCTCAAATCGACCATCGAGACGGAACCGGTAACGCAGGCGACACCTCGGAACGGACAAGATCAGGAGAAGCCGTGATGAACACACCGAATTCAGTCAAATCGCAGCCGCATGCCCCGTCACCATCACCCGCCGACAGGCTTCCTGCCTGGCTGCAGGGGCAGCGGGGCCTCATTGTATTGGGCACTTTAGTGCTCGGCATCGGCATAGCGCTCAGCTTGGGTTGGTTGGCAGCCATCGGCGTTGCACCGCTATTGCTGAGCGTTCTGCCATGCTTCGCCATGTGCGCGCTCGGTCTCTGTATGAGCCGCATGACTGTGTCGCCCGACAAGGTGTCGCCGACCATTTCCCCTGGAGGCGAGAGTGCGGCGACCGCGGTTGAGCGCCGAAACCCGTGCTGTTCATCCCGGCAAAGCACAGCGACCACGATCGATGAGAGATGACCATGCGTATCCTTCGACTAGCGACTTTTGTACTCGTCACCATGATGGCCTCGATTGCACCGGCCCTCGCGCATTCAATCGAGGAGGTCGATCAAGATCTTCGCGACAAGGAGAAATATTTCCAGCCGATCGACAGCGAGGCGCCAAGTTTCACGCTGCAGGACGCGGGAGGCCGCGTCATCGGCCTCTCCGATTTCCGCGGCAAGGTCGTCGTCTTGAATTTCGTTTACACGAACTGTCCGGACGTTTGTCCGCTGCACGCCGAGCGGATCGCCGAACTTCAAAAAATGGTCAATCAAACACCGATGAAGGCGATGGTTGAGTTCATCACCATCACGACCGACCCGAAGCGCGACAATGGCCAGGTCCTGCGTGATTACGGCAGCGCCCACGGCCTCGATTCAGTGAACT
>Ga0209699_100816_pt1 | contig 11383 bp, 11 predicted proteins | sample SynthPrep_1_END__FD_187204 | JGI IMG/M metagenome (GOLD analysis project Ga0209699, IMG submission 187204) | Synthetic microbial communities from Ohio, USA - SynthPrep_1_END_DS7_MetaG (SPAdes) (version 2) | ecosystem: Engineered > Bioreactor > Aerobic > Activated sludge | place: USA: Ohio...
GGATGCTGGGACGCGAAACTACCATGGTTTTCCGGGTGCCAGTCCTGCGAGGCGACGATGAGATCATAACCGCCATTGTCAATCAGGGCATTGGCGGCGGGTACGATCCTGTCCCCTTCGGCAACGGCCAGATTGCCACCCGGGCAGAAGCCGTTCTGGATGTCGATGAGCAGCAGCGCCTTCATGATATGCCTCCCTTTTGCCAGCAGGATGCCAAGCTGGCTTTGGCGGATCAAGTACTCATTCAACCTTTGTGCACACGTGGCTGGTTGATGACGGCGGCCTGTCCCGTCGCAGTCCTGCCGCATTTACAGCAAATTTCCGGCCAAGTCGGAATTTACCTGACGATGCGGCGACGGAAACTTTAAAGGCCGATGACGCCCCGCGGGGCATTTTTCAGGACGAGCGATGCAATGCACGCCGTTCCCGTACAGGTCATCGTTTTGCCTTCGCCTGACATGCGCAGACCTTAACGAAGTATTTTTGCAGGGACTCGTAAACACTTTGGTTACCATAATTCGTCATGCTTCGAACCAGTCAGTTCCGAAAGCGGCTTGGTGTTCAACCGCTCTTTGGATGCCCCAAAATCCCACCGGCATTGGCCGGGTGTGCGTGAACGGTTCGAGTAACGAGTATCATGGCGTTTTCTGCTGCGGCCTATAATGGCGCCGGTCTTGCCGGGTCGTCCTGCCTCAAGAAAGGCAAATCCTTTTCGCTTGGCCGAATGTCCGCGCTGCTCGGCGGCGGTGCCTTTGCCGGTCTTTTCGCCTTTGCCGCCTTCGCATCGCTGCACAGCATGGCGGCGGCCTCGCATGGCGTCGGGCAATTTGAAAAGACGCTGGTGGCCCGGCTCGATTCCGCCGAGACGGCGATCGGCCACGCGGCGGGGCGGGATATTCACGTCCGCAAGTTTTCCCGTCTGAGCGATCACAGCCATGGCCCACAGAAGGCCGTTCGCCTTGCCGGCATCATGCCGGAGATCGGCGCTAAGGAATTCGGTGAGCGTTTTGGCGCGGCGGCGAATGCCAAGGGGCAGGCGACGGTGAAGGAACTTGCCGCGCTCAGGCCTTCGGCAATCGTCGATTCGGCGCTTGGGCGCACCACTGATGTGGCCTATCAGAGCGCTGCCTCGCAACATCCAGCATTCGAAGTGGCGCTGGCACGCCCGCAGATCGAGGAAGAGGCGAGCAGCCTGCTTCCTGATGATGTGCCGCTTCCGAGCTTCCGGCCCGAAGTGGCGGCGGCCGAGACGGTTGAGCCGTCGCCGCGTCCCGCCCTTTCCAAGGCCGCCGTTGCTTCAGCCCCCGATTTTGATGCGCCTGTTCCGCTGCGCGCGCCGCAGCAGCTGAAGCAGAGCACCGGTGCCATGCTCGCCTTTGCAAAGCCTGATAATCCGATGCGCGAGCCGAGCAAGATGGATGCGGTTCCGTGGCCGGATCGCGGCAATGGCACGGCCATTTACGATATTTCCTCCGGAACGGTTCACATGCCGAATGGCGAGAAGCTGGAAGCACATTCCGGCATCGGCAAGATGCGCGACAATCCTGATTTCGTTCACGTCAGAATGCGCGGCTCTACGCCGCCCTCCAGCTATCGTCTGACGATGCGCGAAGCGCGGTTTCATGGCGTCGAAGCCATTCGCCTGACACCGGAAAACGGCGTCAACCCGCATGGCCGCGATGGTCTTCTTGCCCATACCTACATGCTGGCGAAACGCGGCGAATCGAATGGCTGTGTCGTGTTCCGGGATTATTCGCGCTTCCTTGCGGCCTTCAAACGCGGCGAAGTCAAGCGCATGGTCGTGGTGCCCAAGCTCAACGGCAACCGTCCGACGCTTGCCAGCAGCGGCGGGAAAAGTGGTGGCAAGACACTGCTCAGCATGTTCTCGCGCGGCAACGATTCCTGAGCTATTGGAATTTCATCAACGGCTGCGCCGTTGCGTCAGCACCATGCCGGCGAGGATGAGAAGAATGCCAAGCGCGCTTGCCCAGATTTTCGGCGGATGATCGCTGAAAAGATCGAGCACAACGCCTGACACCATCTGGCCGCTGATGACCAGAAGTGCGGTATTGACCGCGCCGATGCGCGGGATGAGCCAGCTTCCCGAGGCGATGAAGACAACGCCGATCGGCCCACCGATAAAGGCAAGCCAGGGGGCATCAGCCGCGCCGGGCGGAATGAGGCCGCCGACGATGAGGCCGATGACGGTCAGCACGGCAAAGCCAACGATATGGTTCCAGAATGAAGCGATAAGCGGTGAGTTCGACAGGCTCAAGCGGCCGTTGATCTGGCGGCTCAGCGCCACGAAGACGCCGCCGGCAAAGGCCATGGCGATCCAGACGATCATGCCGTTCTCCCGACAAGAATGATAAGTGCGCTGCCGCAGAGGATGAGCGCCACCGCTGCCATGTCCCGCATATCCGGCCGCCGTTTCGGCAGGCCGAAAAGGCCGAAAAGATCGGCCAACAGGCTGAAGATCACCTGTCCGCCGAGACCCAGCGCGATGGTGCCGGAGAGCGCCAGCGGCGAATTGACGGCGGTGGAGGTGAGGATGACGATGGCCGCACCCACGACCCCGCCGCAATAGGCCCAGAGCGGCGCTTTCGGTTTTTCCGGTGCCGCGGGGGCCTTCTTCGGACGCATGATGGCCAGATAGATCAGCGCTGCCACCGTACCTGTGCCATGCGCCGTCCATGAGGAAAACAGCGCGCTGCCGTAATGGGCAAGCTGGCCGTTGAAATGCACCATCAGGGTAAGAAGGCAACCGCTGGCGAAAGCGGCGGCAAGATGCAGCGGGTTAAGGCGAGGATGCGTCGTGTCTGTCATGGCGTGTCTGTGATGGCGGGCCGGGAAAGCTGAAGAGGTACCCGAGCTTTAGCCGATATGTGCCTGAAGCGGAATCGAATTGCACCGTTTGGCGGCTTCAGGCGGCATTATCCTGTGCGCTACGGAACCAGTGACCCTGCCGCGCATTATTCCACCATGAAGAAAACAACGCGCAAGCCATTGAACCGGATGACGATTTTCGTCATTTCGATTTTCATTCTCGCAGCCGTGATCGCCGCGGTTTATCTCATCGGCTTTACGCCCGGCGAGGCATGATCCAGCTTGTCTAATTGCCGGCGGGAGCAGTCTTGCCCTTGCCGCCTTGCAGCGCGACACTCAGCTTGGCGATGGCGAAGCGGAGGCCGCGGAGAAGAAAACGGCTGGTTTCCAGATACGCGCGGTAGGGCAGCACGGTGAAATAACGCCAGCGCGGCAGGCGGTAAATGCGCAGATTGTTCTGGATCTGGCTCTCACCATCCGCATCCTGCGTGCAGGCGGTAAATGCGCAGATTGTTCTGGATCTGGCTCTCACCATCCGCATCCTGCGTGGCGCAGAGCGGGTAGATGAAAGCCCCCTTCAGCCCCGCGAGATATTCCAGATCGAATGCGATATCATAAGCCAGCCGCATGGGGATCAGTTTCGATATCCATTTTCCGGCGCGGCGGTTGACGAGATAAGCGCCGGAGCCCTTTTCCCGTGTCAGGGCAATGGCCAGTGAGCGGCCATTGGAAAGCGGACGAAACGGGAATTTGCGCCCGTTGCTGACCGTCGTCAGTCGCAACAGATCCCAGTCGCCGCCGTTCAGCACCGCCTCATCGATTGCATTCAGAAAATCATTGTCGAAGACCACGTCGTCCTCAAGGATGAGCGCGATATCGGCGTCGCCATCCATGAATTTATTGGCGCAGGCGACGTGGCTGAGATAACAGCCGATTTCCGGCGGCGAGGTGCGCCGGCCATGCATGAGCATGTAGGAAATCTCGCTGAATTCCGGGATCGGATAATTGAGTTCGCGGCCATTGACGCCGGCGATACGCTCCGCCTGCAGCCCGATGGCGTCGAGCCTGGCAGTCATATCCTCAAGGCGCTTCGTGGCGCTGTCCATGTTGATCAGGAAAACGGCAAGCTTGCGCTGGCTTTTCGGTAAAATATGCAAAGCGGTCCTCGCCCGGTTTTCGCTGTCGTGTAGCAATTTCTTTATTGCAACGGCATGACGCGGGCTATGGAAAAAGCTGTCTCGAACCTGTCTTAACCGTTCGAATCAAACCTTTTCCACAAATCCATCCAGCACGCGCTTTTGTCCGGCGCGGTCGAAATCGATGGTCAGCTTGTTGCCCTCGATGGCGGAGATATTGCCATTACCGAATTTGAGGTGGAAGACGCGGTCACCGACAAAAAATTTCGATGGTGTGTCGGCAACGGATTTGGCCACCAGCTCGCCATCAATCGTGCGGGTGCGCGGGCCGCTTTCGCCATAACCAATCCGCTCGACCGCATGGCCGGAGCGTGTGCCCCAATTATCGCGGGTGGCATCTGATTTGTTGGCCTGCGCACGTTTCCAGCCGGGGGTGGAGTAATTATTGGCGAAGGGTTCCGCCTTGTCGAAGCGGGACTGACCATAGCCCCCGCGTCCGCCATAACCGCCATAATTGCTGTCGGATGCCGCCACATCCACATGGGCGGGCGGCAGTTCTTCCAGAAAACGTGAGGGCAGGGTGGATTGCCATAGACCATGGATACGCCGGTTCGACACGAACCAGATATGGCATAGCTTCTTGGCGCGGGTAATGCCGACATAGGCGAGGCGGCGTTCTTCCTCGAGACCGGAGCGGCCGCCTTCGTCCAGCGCCCGCTGGTGCGGGAACAGGCCTTCTTCCCAGCCGGGCAGGAAGACGGTGTCAAATTCCAGACCCTTGGCGGAATGCAACGTCATGATGGACACGGCATCCAGTTCCGCATTCTGTTCCGCGTCCATGACGAGTGCGACGTGTTCCAGAAATCCACGCATGCTTTCGAAGGATTCCATCGAACGGATGAGCTCCTTCAGGTTCTCCAGCCGCCCGGGGGCTTCCGCCGTCTTGTCGGCCTGCCACATGGCGGTATAGCCGCTTTCGTCGAGGATCTGCTCGGCAAGCGTGGTGTGTTCGGTGTTTTCCAGCAGACCCTGCCAGCGGCGGAAATCCTGTACCACGTCGAACAGCGCCTTGCGCGCCTTCGGTTTCAGCTCGTCGGTTTCTATAATATCGGCCGCGGCCGCCAGCATCGGAATATCGCGGGCGCGGGCATAGTCATGCAGATTGCGGATCGTCGTATCGCCAAGGCCGCGCTTGGGTGTATTGACGATACGCTCGAAGGCGAGATCGTCGGCAGGCTGGCAGACCAGCCGGAAATAGGCCATGGCGTCGCGGATTTCGAGGCGCTCATAAAAGCGCGGGCCGCCGATGACGCGGTAATTGAGACCAAGCGTGACGAACCGGTCTTCGAACTCGCGCATCTGGAAGGAGGCGCGAACGAGGATGGCCATGTCGTTCAGCTTGTGGTTCTTGCGCTGGAGCTGCTCGATCTCCTCGCCGACGGCGCGGGCCTCCTCTTCGGAATCCCAGGCCGCATGGACCACGACCTTTTCATCGTCAGGGCTGCTGCGTTCGGTGAACAGCGTCTTGCCGAGACGGCCCTCATTATGGGCGATCAGATGGCCGGCCGCGCCGAGAATATGTTCGGTGGAGCGGTAGTTGCGTTCGAGCTTGATGACCTTGGCGCCGGGGAAATCCTTGTCGAAACGCAGGATATTGTCCACTTCGGCGCCGCGCCAGCCATAGATCGACTGGTCGTCGTCGCCAACGCAGCAGACGTTCTGTGGCTCGCCCTTGGCGCGCTGGGCGAGAAGCCGCAGCCACATATATTGCGCCGTATTGGTGTCCTGATATTCGTCCACCAGAATGTAACGGAACTTCTGGTGATACTCTTTCAGGATATCGCTGTGGCGGCGGAAGATGCTGATCGGGTGCATCAGAAGATCGCCGAAATCGCAGGCGTTCAGCGTTTTCAGCCGGTTCTGATAGGCGGTATAGAGTTCGCGGCCCTTGCCGTTGGCGAAGGCGCGGCTGTCGCCTTCCGGAATATCCGGCGGCGTCAGGCCCTTGTTCTTCCAGCCGTCGATCATTCCGGCGAATTGTTTGGCGGGCCAGCGCTTGTCATCAAGACCTTCGGCCTGGATGAGCTGCTTGATCAGCCGCACCACGTCGTCGGTATCGAGAATGGTGAAATCCGACTTCAGACCGACGAGTTCGGCATGGCGGCGCAGGAGTTTGACGCCGATGGAGTGGAAGGTGCCGAGCCAGGGCATGCCCTCGACAGCACCGCCGACGAGAACACCGATACGCTCCTTCATCTCGCGGGCGGCCTTGTTGGTGAAGGTCACGGCGAGAATCTGGCTCGGCCACGCGCGGCCGGTCTCCAGAATATGGGCGATGCGGGTCGTCAGAACGCGGGTCTTGCCGGTGCCGGCGCCCGCGAGAACCAGAACGGGTCCGTCAAGCGTTTCCACGGCATCGCGCTGTTCCGGGTTGAGACCGGACAGATAGTCAGGTGCTGGCCGCGCCTGATCGCGCGCCGCCATGGCGCGGGCGGCAATGCCAAGCCCGCCGCCGTTTTCCGAAGGGGCATTGTTCGTTGCCCTGCGCGGTGCGGCGGGTTCTTCATCGAAGAACGGCATATCGTCGAAACTGTTGCTCATGCGGCCCAATGTAGTGATTCGGGATATAAAGGCCAGAACCGCGTTCTGCTTTTATTCCGGTATCGTCAGTCAAAACGCCTATTCCAAGGCATTTTCTTCGTCTCAAGCCCCTCTGTCGGCATCGAAAGCAGCGTCAACGGGCACTTGCAGCGCCACCGCAAGCTGGTTGGTCTTGGCTGCAAGCGCGATAATGCGCATCAGGTCGGCATGTTGTTCGGTGGTCATGCCCTTGGCTTTTGCGGCCGCCGTGTGGGAATGAGCGCAATAGGAGCAGCCATTGGTTACGGAAACGGCGATATAGAGCATTTCCTTGACCAAGGGATCGAGCGCCGAGGGCGTCGCCATCACCGCCTTGACCTCGGCCCAGGTGTTTTCCAGTAGATCGGGATCGAAGGCGAGGTATAGCCACATATTGTTGATGAAATCCGATTTGCGGGTGGTGCGGATATCATCGAACACTGCTTTGACGCGTGGGTCGGCTTCGGGATTTTCGGCTTTCGTCACCGTGCTCATGGCTTCCTCCGGGAATGGTTTTCGGCTTTTAGAGTAACCGATCAGCGGAGATTCGCGACAGAAACGGTTGCGCCATGCGTCCCGACGAAAATTCATCACAAATTACAATTATGTAAGGAACGGTTTTGTGCGTTGCCTTCGTCAAGGCAAGCGGGAATACTTTGCACGTTCCAACGGCGTTCGGTTTGGAACTCCATTTTACTGCGCGGATCAACCGGAGAAATATATGCGGGTCTGGAAACAGGTGGGTGTCAGTGTTGCCGTGGTGGGAGCGGGGCTCTGTCTCTGGGGCTTTTATTCGCCCGAAGCCCGCAATGTTCTCGCTGCCATCGGGCTTGGCAAAATGCCGGCCGGTGCGATCGAGGTTGCCGCATCCGGTGCCGGAACCTCCAGCACGCCAGCGGGCCAGAATGCCGGCGGCGCGCGTCGCAACGGCAACGCCACTCTTGTGGTCATGGCTCCCGTCAAAAAAGGTACGGTCAATGACCGGCTGAATGCCATTGGCAATGGCGAGGCGATCCAGTCGGTCGTCGTCATGCCGCAGGCCTCCGGCACGCTTTCGGAAATCCGCACCTCCTCCGGTGCCCGCGTCGTGAAGGGGCAGGTGCTCGCGCGGCTCGACGATGAGGAGCAGGTGATCGAGCGTGACAAGGCGCAGGTCACGCTGCGCAGCGCGGTTGAAAAATCCAATTCCTACAAGAACCTGAAATCCGTTTCCCGCCTTGACGTGCTGGATGCGCAGATTGCCGAAGAGGCTGCCAAGCTTGCGCTGAGCACGGCCGAACTCAATCTCAAGCGTCGCGACATCGTCGCGCCGATCGAAGGTGTGGCCGGCATCGTTGCCGCCAATATCGGCGACAACGTCACCACGCAATCGACCATCGTCAGCATTGACGACCGTTCCGAAATTCTTGTCAATTTCTGGGCTCCCGAGCGCTTCGCAACCGCGATCAAGGTCGGCATGCCGGTGGAGGCGACGTCGATTTCCCGGCCCGGCGAGACTTTCAAGGGTGAGATCGAGGCCGTCGACAACCGTGTTGACGAGGCAAGCCGCACGATCCGCATCCGGGCGAAGTTCGGCAATGAGAAAGACGAGCTGAGGGCAGGCATGTCCTTCGGCGTCACCATGCGTTTTGCCGGGGAAACCTATGCTTCGGTCGACCCGCTTGCCGTGCAGTGGGATGCGGAAGGCTCCTATGTCTGGCGCGTTACCGACAACAAGTCGAACAAGGTGCGGGTGCAGATCGTGCAGCGCAACCCCGACGCCGTTCTCGTCAAGGCGGAACTGGCGGAGGGTGAGCCCGTCGTGATCGAGGGTCTGCAACGTGTGAGAGAAGGCGGCGCGGTCCGCGTCGGCAATCAGCCGAAGCCTGAGGAGGTTGCCAGCCAATGACGACACCGCCGCCTTCGGTTAAGGATTCCAAGCTCGCCTTTACGGCATTGTTCGTCCGCAGGCCCATTCTGGCGGCGGTTCTCAACACGCTGCTGGTCGTCGCCGGCCTTGCCGCGCTGGTTGGTGTCGAAGTGCGCGAATTGCCGGATGTCGACCGGCCGATCATCAGCGTCAGGACCACCTATGACGGGGCGGCGCCGGAAACAATCGACCAGGAAGTGACGCAGACCATCGAAGGTGCGGTGGCACGTGTCAGCGGCGTCAAGTCCATCTCCTCCAATTCGCAATTCGGCACAAACCACCTATGACGGGGCGGCGCCGGAAACAATTGACCAGGAAGTGACGCAGACCATCGAAGGTGCGGTGGCACGTGTCAGCGGCGTCAAGTCCATCTCCTCCAATTCGCAATTCGGCACAAGCCGCGTGACGCTGGAATTCGGCGACAATGTCGATCTGGCTGTCGCCGCCAACGACGTGCGCGACGCCATCGGCCGCGTCACCAATCAGCTGCCTGACGATGCCGACGAACCGCAGATCATCAAGGCGGATTCCGACAGCCAGCCGATCATGCGTCTTGCCGTCACCTCGACCACGCTCAGCATGGAAGACCTGACCAAGCTGGTGGATGACGAAATCATCGACCGTCTGGCCGCCGTTGACGGCGTTGCCGATGTGGAGCTTTACGGCGATCAGGAAAAGGTTTTTCGCGTCGATCTCAATCAGGCGGCGCTGGCAAGCCGTGGTTTAACCGTCACCGATGTTTCCAACGCGCTGGCGAGCGCGGCCCTCGACGTGCCGGCGGGATCGCTGAAAAGCACGACGCAGGATATCGTCGTGCGCGCCACGGCCAGCCTGACGAAGCCCGAAGATTTTTCCAATCTTTTGATCAAGAACAATATTCGCCTCAGGGACGTCGCGACCGTCATGCTGGGGGCGGATGATGAATCCACCTCGCTGCGTTCCAATGGCGTGCAGGGCGTCGGTCTCGGCGTCATCCGCCAGGCGCAGTCGAACACGCTCAGTATTTCCACGGGCGTGAAGGCCGCTGTCGATGCCATGTCGGCCAACCTGCCTGATGGTACGCGTGTCGTCATCACCAGCGATGACGCCGTCTTCATCGAAGGCGCGCTGCACGAGGTTGAGCTGGCACTTGGACTCTCCGCGCTTATCGTCGTCGTGGTGCTTTACCTGTTCCTGCGCGACTGGCGCGCCACACTCATTCCGGCAATCACCATGCCGGTGGCGCTGATCGGCACCATTGTCGCGATCTATATGGTCGGCTTTTCGGTCAATATTCTGACGTTGCTCGCCATCGTTCTGGCGACCGGCCTGGTGGTTGATGACGCCATCGTGGTGCTTGAAAACATCGTGCGCCGCCGCACGGAAGGCATGGGGCCGCGGGCCGCTGCCGTTCTCGGCACGCAGGAAGTCTTCTTCGCGGTTATCGCAACGACGGCGACGCTTGCCGCCGTGTTCATTCCGCTTTCCTTCCTGCCGGGCCAGCTTGGCGGCCTGTTCCGCGAATTCGGCTTCGTGCTGGCCTTCGCGGTGGGCTTGTCCTCGATCGTGGCCTTGACGCTTTGCCCGATGCTGGCTTCGCGCATGCTGAAGGAGGGGCTGAAGGAACCGGCGGGACCGCTTGCCTGGTTCGGCAATGTCTTTGCCTCCACCTATAAGTCGACGCTTTCCGCCTGCCTCAACAATCCGCTGATCGTCATCGTCGTGGCGTTGATCTTCTCCGGCCTGTCGTGGATCGCCTTCGGCATGATCCAGAATGAGCTGACGCCGCGCGAGGACCGCGCCTCGATTATGATGCGGGTGACCGCGCCGCAGGGTGTCAGCCTTGAATATACCCGCGACCAGTTGCAGCGGATCGAGGAAAACCTGCAGCCGCTGCGCGACAGTGGCGAAATCCGCAATATCTACTCCATCACCGGCATGAACGGTTCGTCCAATACCGGCTTCATGGTGCTGACGCTCGCCCCCTGGGCAGACCGCGAGCGTACGCAGAACCAGATCGCCGCAGATGTCACTTCCGCCGCCAACAGGGTGCCCGCGCTGCGCGGCAATGCGATGCAGCCGAACAGCCTCAGAATTCGCGGCGCCGGCAACGGGTTGCAGATGGCGATGGTCGGCAGCAATTATGCGGCGCTGACGGCGTGGCGATGGTCGGCAGTAATTATGCGGCGCTGACGGCGGCGACGCAGAAATTGCTGCTTTCGATGGAGGAAAGCGGCCTGTTCGACACGCCGCGCTTCGACAATGAACCCAATCAGGCGCAGATCTCCGTCTCCATCGACCGCGAGCGTGCGTCGGATCTCGGGATCGACATTACCGGCCTGTCGCGCGCCATGCAGTCGTTGCTGGAAGGGCGCTCGATCGTCGACGTCTTCGTGGATGGCGATGCGATCCCCGTACGGCTGCTATCGTCTACCCGGCCGATCAACGATCCGACCGATCTTGAAAACGTCTTCCTGAAAACGGGCGACGGCAAGATCGTGCCGATGTCGGTCATTGCCACACTCAAGGAAAATGCGGTTGCCCCGCAGCTGAACCGCGAGCAGCAGCTTGCCTCCGTCGGCTTCACCGCCAACCTCAAGGATGGCGTTTCGCTTGGTGAGGCCCTTCAAAAGGTGAATGAGCTGTCACAATCGGTAATGCCGCCTGGCGCCCGCCTGCTGCCGCTCGGTGAAGCGGCGACGCTTGAGGAAAATTCGAGCGGCATGTTGCTGACCTTCGGTTTTGCCATCGCCATCATCTTCCTCGTGCTGGCTGCGCAGTTCGAAAGTGTGCTGAGTTCGGTCATCATCATGTCGACGGTGCCGCTCGGCCTTGCCTGCGCGGTCATCGCGCTGCTGGTCACCGGGTCCAGCCTCAACGTCTATAGCCAGATCGGCCTCGTGCTGCTTGTCGG
>Ga0209699_100819_pt1 | contig 11352 bp, 9 predicted proteins | sample SynthPrep_1_END__FD_187204 | JGI IMG/M metagenome (GOLD analysis project Ga0209699, IMG submission 187204) | Synthetic microbial communities from Ohio, USA - SynthPrep_1_END_DS7_MetaG (SPAdes) (version 2) | ecosystem: Engineered > Bioreactor > Aerobic > Activated sludge | place: USA: Ohio...
CCAGCGTGACTCCAGATGATCGCGAGACTGGTACGGTCAAGTGGTTCAATACGTCCAAGGGGTTCGGCTTCATTTCCCGCGACTCGGGTGACGATATCTTCGTGCACTTTCGCGCCATTCGCGGCGAAGGCCACCGCGTACTGATCGAAGGCCAACGCGTGGAGTTCTCGGTCATGCAGCGTGACAAAGGCCTGCAGGCGGAGGACGTGATCGCAGCAGCCCCTTCACGGCGCTGAGCAGCACGTAAAGAAAAGCCCGGGAAACCGGGCTTTTTCATATCAGTAATGAGGTGGCGGCGCTTCGTCTTCGGCAATACCCGCCTGACCGCTCAACTCCTCCTGGCGCCGCGCCAGAACCGTCAATTGCAACTGCATCCGCTCGATACGCCTGTTCTGTTCGACCAGCTCATCGCTGAGCGCCTGAATGGTGTCATCCTGAAATGCCAGGCGGCTTTCCAGCTCCATGATCCGCGACTCGAGGCTCATGCCGACTCTCCGGCAAACTGAAAATCCTCGGTCAGCACCAGGCGCAGCTTGTCGATGATCTGTCCCAGCTGCTGCCCTGCGTAAGGCTGTGCCGGATGCCGCCCCCAGACCGGTGCGGGCCAAGCGACATCGTCACGTCGGCGCACGATCACATGCACATGCAACTGACTGACCACATTGCCGAGCGTGGCCACGTTCATCTTGTCGGCGGCAAAAGTGTCCTTGAGGATCTCGGCCAGCAGCGTGGTCTCCTGCCACAGTTGACGCTGATCGTCAGCGTCGAGCTGGAACAACTCGCTGACCTCCTCACGCCGAGGCACGAGGATGAACCAGGGGTAGTTGGAGTCATTCATCAGCAGCAAACGACACAGGGGAAAATCCCCGACCAGCAGGCAATCCTGCTGCAGACGCGAATCCAGAGCGAACATGACGGTTCTCCTCCTTAATAAAGGGATCAATCAAGCGTAGCCCCCAGCAAGGGGCAAACGATGGCGCGCAGCATACGCTGGCTCAGTCGAGACTTCATCCGGCGACCACGCACCAACGCATGGCAGCCCGGACGCACACGCACCGCAGACGTGCACCATTTTGTTTCTTCCCGTAATAGACAATGTCAAGCGTTACCGGAGCAGCGCTATGAACGCAGGCGATATCGCCTGCCGCTGGCCAGACACGAAGAACTGACATCGCTCAGGCAAACCCGCGCCGCACGTGGGATCAGCGTCGCTACTCGACGCACCGCATGCCAGAAAATCAAGGTTTTAGCGGTGTATCCAGGTTTTGAGCACGACTTTTGCTATCTGTGAAAGCAATGCTCGGCGAGCCGTGCAGTCGATCAATAACAGTGGCCCCAGGCCCCTCAAAGCCGCGAAAGCGTTGGCATAACGAAACGCAAGGACAGAGCTACAGATTTGCGACATTCCTCCTAATGCGATGCGACACCAGCATGAACGAGGTCGTAATGAATAGACTGCAACTATCGCCAATATTGGCTGCGTGCTATAAGTTACCGCCGACACAAAAAGAAAGAGCCGCCCATATAACAAAACAGTGGGCAGCGCAACTCTTCTAAACCAAAGGAGCAATCACGATGCAAGTGATGAAGTGGAGCGTAATCGCCCTGGCAGTAGCCGCGGGCACCAGCCAACTGGCTTTCGCCAGTGCGCAATCCGAGTCCAACGGCTTTGTCGAAGACAGCAGCCTGAACGTTCTGACCCGCAGCCTGTACTTCAACCGCGACTGGCGCAACGGCAATCCTCGTGCTGCCGATGGGAAAGACGGCAAGGCTGAAGAGTGGGGCCTGGGCTTCATTGGTACTTACGAGTCTGGTTTCACCCAAGGCACCGTAGGTTTTGGTGTTGATGCAATTGGCCTCCTGGGGGTCAAAGTAGATAGCGGTCGTGGTCGCTCCGGCACCGGCCTATTCCCTGAGGACAGCGACGGTCGCTCGCAGGATGACTACTCCGAAGCTGGTGGCGCCGTAAAACTGCGCGTTTCCAACACAGTTCTGAAGTACGGTGACCAGTTTACCGCTCTGCCTGTGTTTAACACTGACGATGCCCGCCTGCTGCCGCAAAGCACCACTGGCTTCCTGCTGACCAGCAACGAAATTGCAGGCCTGGAGCTGAATGCGGGTCACTTCACCGCTATGAACGCTCAAAATCAAACCGGTCGCGATAGCTACGGCATTGCTAAGAGCGTTGACCTGATCGGTGGTACTTACAGCTTCACCGACAATCTGTCCGCATCACTCTACTACGCAGACAACGATGATGTTGCTAAGAAGTTTTACGGCAACCTGAACTACAACTTCGATGTCGCTGAAGGCCAAAATCTCGGTTTCGACTTCAACATCTATCGTACCAAGTACGATAACAATACCGTTGCCACCGATGGCTTCTTCGGTAATGGTGTAGAAGGCGACCGTAACACCATCTGGAGCCTTTCCAGCACCTACGGTATCGGCGCGCATGCCTTCACAGTTGCCTACCAAAAATCTAGCGGTGATGTTGGCTACGCCTATGATATCGGCGATGGCGGTGGCACCGTTTGGCTGGCCAACTCCGTTCAACGCTCCGATTTCAACTCCAAAGACGAGAAGTCCGCACAACTACGTTATGACCTTGACTTTGCCGATTACGGCGTACCTGGCCTGAAGTTCATGGCTCGCTACGTAAAAGGCTGGGGCATGGACAACGGCGCAAACACCGAGCAAGAGAAAGAGTGGGAGCGTAACCTGCAAGTTTCCTACACCCTGCAGGACGGCCCGGCCAAAGACCTCAACATGCGCGTACGTCAAGCAACCTACCGTGCCGATGATGGCTACCAAGGCGGCAAGATCGACGAAGTTCGTGTAATCCTCGAGTACCCGCTGAGCATCCTGTAATTTCAGGACTCTGTTAGCGCTCGAACAAGAAAGGCCCGGGAAACCGGGCCTTTTCTTTTTATTCAAGATTTACAATGGAAGAGCGTAAGTTCCCGTTACATGCGCCACCAATTCATTCTCATTTCCAGCCGAATACAGCGAAACTTCGCAAACTGCCTGACGCCGACTCAAGCGTAATATGCGCGCCTCGGCCAACAAGTCCACCGGCTGGGGTTTGACCAGAAAGTTGATATTGAGATTGGACGTCACTGCCATTTCCACCCGACCGAGACGCCCCAACACCACGGCATACATGGCCGCATCCCCCAGCGCCATGATGGTCGGGCCGGAGAGGGTGCCACCCTGACGCACCAATTTGGCCTGAAAAGGCACACGCGCCAACACACCTTCTTCATCGAGGCGGTCGATCCGCAGATCGATATCCTCGGCCATCGGTAGCCCAGCTCGAATCAGGCTCTGAACCTCAAGCGCAGTCAATCCCACTCTTTAATCCTCCCGGCACGTGCAGTAGCACTTTTGCGCCTGCACCCGTCCTGTACGCCACTGTATAGGCACCGTACAATGCCGGCCTATTCCAAGCCCTAGCAACCGACAGAACGGCCAAACATGCGTACCAGTCAGTTCCTGCTCTCGACCCTGAAAGAAACCCCTTCCGATGCCGTGGTGATCAGCCACCAGCTGATGCTGCGTGCCGGCATGATCCGCAAGCTGGCCTCCGGCCTGTACACCTGGCTGCCGATGGGCTTGCGCGTGCTGCGCAAGGTCGAGACCGTGGTGCGCGAAGAAATGAACGCCGCAGGCGCACTGGAAGTGCTGATGCCAGCCATTCAGCCGGCCGAACTGTGGCAGGAGTCCGGTCGCTGGGTGCAATACGGCCCCGAGCTGCTGCGCGTCAAGGACCGTCATGATCGCGAATTCTGCGTCGGCCCGACTCATGAAGAAGTGATCACCGATCTGGCCCGCAACGAGCTGAACAGCTACAAGCAGTTGCCGATCAACATGTACCAGATCCAGACCAAGTTCCGTGACGAGATCCGTCCGCGCTTCGGTCTGATGCGCGGCCGTGAGTTCATCATGAAGGACGCCTACTCCTTCCATGCCGACCAGGCTTCCCTGCAGGAAACCTACGACCGCATGCACCAGGCCTACTGCAATGTATTCAGCCGCCTGGGCCTGAACTTCCGCCCGGTACAGGCCGATACCGGCTCCATCGGCGGCACCGGCTCGCACGAATTCCATGTGCTGGCCGACTCGGGTGAAGACGATATCGCTTTCAGCAATGTCTCCGACTACGCCGCCAACATCGAGAAAGCCGAAGCCATCCCGCGCGAGAAAACGCGCGGTGCTGCGACCGAAGCGATGCGCCTGGTCGATACCCCCGATACCAAGACCATCGATGCACTGGTTCAAGGTTTTGGCCTGGCCATCGAGAAGACCATCAAGACCCTGGTGGTGCACGCCGCCGAGGAAGGCAAGCTGATCGCCCTGATCGTGCGTGGCGACCACGAACTCAACGAGATCAAGGCCGCCAACCTGGAGCAGGTGGCCAGCCCGCTACAGATGGCCAGCGAAGCCGAGATTCGCGCTGCCATCGGCGCCGGCCCCGGCTCACTGGGCCCGGTCAACCTGCCGATCCCCTGCATCATCGACCGCAGCGTCGCGCTGATGAGCGATTTCGCTGCCGGTGCCAACATCGAAGACAAGCATTACTTCGGCGTCAACTGGGAGCGCGACCTGCCGCTGCCTGAGGTTGCCGACCTGCGCAATGTCGTCGCCGGCGACCCCAGCCCGGATGGCCAGGGCACCCTGGAAATCAAGCGTGGCATCGAAGTCGGCCACATCTTCCAGCTCGGCACCAAGTACAGCGAGGCGATGAACTGCCAGGTGCTCGGTGAGAACGGCAAGCCGGTCACCCTGACCATGGGCTGCTACGGCATTGGCGTTTCCCGCGTGGTGGCTGCGGCCATCGAGCAGAACTTCGACGAGCGCGGCATCCGCTGGAACGACGCCCTGGCACCGTTCCAGATCGCCCTGGTACCGCTGCGCTACGAAACCGAGCAGGTGCGCGAGGCCACCGACAAGCTGTATGCCGAGCTGACCGCCGCTGGTTACGAAGTACTGCTGGATGACCGTGACAAGAAAACCAGCCCCGGCATCAAGTTTGCCGACATGGAGCTGATCGGCATTCCGCACCGCGTCGTGGTCAGCGACCGTGGCCTGGCCGAGGGCAACCTCGAGTACAAGAGCCGCGCCGAAACCGACCCGCAAGCCGTGCCGCTGGCCGAGATCCTGCCTTTCCTGCAAGCCCGTATCCGCCGCTGATCACGCCCTACCGAGACATCATGCACACGAGCAACAAACTTCGCCTGACCGGCGCCGCCTTGTGCGGCGCCCTCTTGATCAGCGGCTGCGCCAATCAGTTGCCGCAACGCAGCGAACACGAGGAGCGCGTCGAACGCAAACTGCTGGATCACCAGCTGCAGATCGATGCTGGCGAACCCAAGGTGCTGGAGCTACCGCAACGCCGCGTTCGCGTGCATGACCAGAAAAGCTACGAGGTCACCGCCTTCGAGGTGACCCGCCGCTACGACCGCTACACACCCTACCAGCCCTGGCGCGAGATCTATGAAGTACCGATGGGTGCGGTAGCAGTGGTTGCGGGCGTGGGCGCCAACATACTCAACGTCGTGCTGCTCGGCAGCCTGCCGGAAACCGCTACCCGTGGCTGGATCAGTTACGGCATGGCGGGCCTGAACCCCTTCATGAACGTCGAATCAAATGGCCGCGCCGAGCAGAACCTGGCCAGTATCGAGGAACTGCAGCGCGACCGTCGCATGGAGTACACCAACCTGCCCTGGTCCGAGCGCCCGGTGCAGGTCAAGGCGGGCGATCAGCAATTCGAACTGCTTACGGACAGCAGCGGGGTACTGCGCCTCAACCTGCTCGACAGCCCGTTCAGCGAGCAGGACATCGCGCGCCTGAACATGCTGCAACTGAGCGTCGAAGATCGCCTGGGCGACGATGTCGCGCGTGCGGAAACGACCCTTATGGTCAGCCATACCCTGCGTGGCAAGCTGCGTGAAGCGCATGACCTGATCTTCGATGACCTCGAAGGCGGCGATGTTGACCAGTGGGTACACCGGGTCAAACGCCTTTCCGATCTTGGTCTGGAAGAAGAGGCCAGCGAGCTGGAGCAGAGCCTGATCGAGCTGACCCGCAACGATCCTGAGTTGCAGGATGCCTTCCTCAAGGCGCTGCTCAAGGATGCCGGACGTCTGGCTGCCAATCCGGCCAACTGACCTTATTTGCCGTTTTCTCGCGGTACCGATATGCCGCGGTATCGGAGGGCGAGTCGCACCCGCCCTACACCGAGCAATGCAGGCTAAACCATCTCCAGCGGCCGCTTGTTCTGCGGCGGAGCAAAGGCCGCGTCCAGCAAAGCCAGATCACCCGCATTCAAGGGAATGGAAGCTGCCGCAGCGTTATCACGCAGATGTGCGCTACCCACGGCCTTGGGGATGGCAATCACACCGTCCTGCCTGAGCACCCAGGCCAAGGCAGCCTGAGCCGGCTTGACCCCATGCCGCTGGGCCACCTCAAGCAGTGCGGACTCGTGCAGCAGTGTGCCGGCCTGGCCTAGCGGACAGTAAGCCATCAGCGGCATACCGGCGCGCTGATGCCAGGGCAGCAGGTCATACTCGATGCCACGCGCCTGCAGGTTGTACAGCACCTGATTGCTGCGACAGGCCGGCTGATCCAGCTCGCGTAGATCATCCAGATCGAAGTTGGAGACGCCCCAGGCGCCGATCTTGCCCTGCTCACGCAACCGCTCGAAGCCTTCGACCGTTTCAGCCAGCGGGTAGCGCCCACGCCAGTGCAACAGATAGAGATCGATACGCTCGCAACCCAGTCGTTTGAGGCTGCGCTCACAGGCCGCCTGAACGCCATCCCGACTGGCGTTGTGCGGGCACACCTTACTGACCAGAAACACCTCGTCCCGGCGCCCGGCGATAGCCTCGCCCACCACCAGCTCCGCGCCGCCCTCGCCATACATCTCGGCGGTATCGATCAGACTCAGGCCCAGATCCAAGCCCTCACGCAGCGCCGCGACCTCACGCGAGCGTTGGCGATCATCTTCCCCCATGCGCCAGGTTCCCTGTCCTATCACCGGTACCTGCACGCCGGCCAATTCAATTCTGCGCATCGATTTCTCCCGTGTGGGTGGTGACCAGGTCGTACCCCTCTCCGAGCCACTGCACGAAGCACAGCCCGTGGCCAAAGGGATCGCTCAGCGTTACCAGGCGTCCCCAGTCATATTCGTGGATGTCACCTTCCTGCCGAGCGCCGGCAGCGACTGCCCGCTCCAATGCAGCATCCAAATCATCGACGACCATATCCAGATGCAGCGGCATCCAGTGGCGGCGGTAATCACGTTGCACGCCCGCCTCGGGACAGGGTCGAGTGGCCGCGGCCTTGTGTAGCAGATAGAGGGGTACAGCCGCGCCGAGCATCTCGACGACCGTACCACCGAACAACACACGCCCGACACTGAACCCAAGCGCTTGCTGGTAGAAAGCAACCGCCGCTGGCAGATCGGGAACGTCGAGGTTGAGCAGCAGCTGCATGATCAGAGCGGCTTGAGCAACAGCAGCAAGGACACCGGCTGAACACTCTCGGGATGCAGCGGCTCCTGCAGCCATTCCAGGCGCCAGCCGGTTTCACCGATGAGCGTCAGCCAGGATTGCAGGGTGCGGAAGAACCAGGGCATCGGCGCCTGGAAACCCTCACCGAAACCGACGAAATCCTCTACCCGCCAGCCGTCCAGATAAGGTTCGCCATGACTGGCGCGCCACGGATGCAGGGTCTGAATCAGCAGACTGCCGCCGGGTGCGAGCAAGCCCTGCAAGCTGCGTAGAATCGGCTGCAACGGCTCCTCAAGCAGGGCGAAGTTGCAGACCAGCACCTCGAAGCGCCCGAGTTGCTCGGCATGCTCTTCCAGCTCGGCATAGCCACAAACCCGATACTGACTGCGCCCGTCGCACGCAGCGCGAGCCGCCTCGATCAGGGGCGCGGAGGCATCCACACCCACCGGTTCGATACCGTGCTCGGCCAGTCCCCGGCACAGCCAGCCCTCGCCACAGCCAATATCCAGCACTCGCCTGGGCTGCAGCGCCAATACGGCCTGGATGATCGCGGCATCGGTAACCAGGCGCCGGCTTTCGATGCGCTGCTCGCGCACCGCAGCCGCCCAGGCGTCGGCATTGGCCTGCCAGCTTTGCTGAAGCTGTTCTCGATGGTCGCGCTGCATGCTGATTCCCTGCATTTGTGCGTTGCAGCGAGTCTAGCGCCAATGGGCCACCCCGACACCCTTTGCGTCAAAACCGCCAGCCAGCCCCGTTCACAGCGACTAAGCTGATAGGTAAGCAGACGAGGCGCCAGGGGCAGAGCCCGGCGAGCGGCAGTCTCGTGTTTTCCGTGGAGCAGATAGGCCAAGCCGGTGGACTATGGGCGTGTTATGGCAATCGGATCCTCAGCACCGCGAACTGGCGTCGAACGTCCTGCCGGAGGTCGACGACAAGCCGGCCCAGCGGCCACGTCGCTGGCGCCTGGTGTTTTACCTGCTTCTGGCATCGGCGTTGGCCGCCGCAGCCGCTCTGCTGTTTTTCGAGCTGCGCAGCGCACACTTCCAGGCCCGTGAATTGAGCCGCTATGCCGCCACCCTCACCTACCGTGTCGAGCCGGGGCCCAGCCCGGATATTCTCTACCCTGCTGACGGCCCCTTCGACAAACGTCAGGGCTATGCCTACCTGCCACTGATGCTGGAGCGCCTGCAGCAACGCGACTTCCTGATCAGCGAGCAGGCCCGCTTCTCTCCGGCGCTGATGGACTACAGTCGTCGCGGCCTGTTCCCGCCCTTCGCCGAGAAAAGCCAGACCGGGCTCAGCATCAGCGATTGCCGCGGCACGCCCTTCTATGAGTTCCGCTATCCGCAACAGGGCTACGCCGATTTCGCCAGTATTCCGCCGCTGGTAGTCAGCAGCCTGCTGTTCATCGAGAACCGTCATCTGCTGGATAGTGATCAGCCCCTGGCCAATCCGGCGGTGGACTGGCCACGGTTCGCTATGGCCGCGCTGTCGCAGATCGGCAAGATGCTCGATGTGCAGGATCAGTCCGCCGGCGGCAGCACTCTGGCGACCCAGCTGGAGAAATACCGTCACTCTCCCGATGGCCTGACGCTGTCGGCGAAAGAAAAACTGCGGCAGATGATCTCCGCCAGCGTCCGCGCCTACCAGCAGGGACCGCAGACCCTAGAAGCGCGGCAGACCATCGTGCGCGATTACCTCAACAGCGTACCGCTGTCAGCCGCCCCGGGGCATGGCGAAGTTCATGGCCTGGCCGACGGCCTGCGCATCTGGTACGGCGCGGATTTCGAGCGCAGCAATGCGCTGCTTGACCCAGAGCGCACGCCCGACGCCAGCATGGCTGAACGTGGCCTGGCCCTGCGCCAGATGCTTTCGCTGATGATCGCCCAACGCCGTCCCTCCTACTATCTGGCGCAGGGACGCAAGGAGATGGAAGCGCTGACGGAGAGCCATATCCGTCTGCTGGCTGCAGGAGGGCTGATCGACGCCGAGCTGCGTGACGCGGCGCTGACGCAGAAGCTGCAATACCGCGACTGGCAACAGGAACCCAATCTACGACCGGTGGAGAGCGACAAGGGCATCAGCGTGGCCCGCTCACGCCTGTCCAACCTGCTGGGCATGCCCCTTTACGATCTGGACCGCCTCGACCTGGAAGCACGCAGCACCCTGCAACGCGACCTGCAGCAGGAGACCAGCACCTACCTGCAACGTCTGGCCGATCCGGAGTTCGCCGGCAAGATCGGCCTGTTCGGTGAGCGCCTGCTATCGCCAGAGAAAACCGCCGAGGTGCGCTACAGCTTCACCCTGTTCGAACGCACGGCCACCGGCAGTCGGGTACGCGTGCAGACCGACAGCACCGACCAGCCCTTCGACATCAACGAAGGCAGCAAGCTGGAACTGGGCTCCACCGCCAAACTACGGGTGCTTGCGACCTACCTGGAGGTCATCGCCGAGCTGCATCAGCGCCACGCCGACAAGAACCCGGCCGAGCTGCGCAACGTCGAGATCGCCGCGCAGGACTACCTGAGTCGCTGGGCAGTCACCTATTTGCAGGCCAATCCCGGTGTCGACCTGGCCAGCATGCTGGAAGCCGCGCTGGAACGCCGCTATTCGGCCAGCCCCCACGAACGCTTCTTCACCGGTGGCGGCCTGCACACCTTCGGCAACTTCCGCCGCGAAGACAACGGCCGCAACCCGACCCTGCGTGAATCACTGCGCGAGTCGATCAATCTGCCGTTCGTCCGCCTGATGCGCGACCTGGTGCGCTATAGCACCTACCAGAACAGCGCCGAACTGCTCAAGGACGACAAGGACCCGCGCCGGCAGGAATACCTGCAACGTTTCGCTGACCAGGAGGGGCGCACCTTCCTGTTGCGCTTCTGGCGCAAATACCAGGGCCAACCGCCGCAACAGCGCCTGGAGACGTTCATCAGCGGCCTGCGCCAGACCCCGGTGCGCCTGGGCGCCGTGCACCGTTACCTGCTGCCGCAGGCCGACGAAGAAACCTTCGCGGCCTTTCTGCGGGCGCAACTGCCACAGGAAAAACTCACCGACCAACGCATCGCGCGCCTGTACAAGGACTACGGCCCTGGTGCCTACAGCCTGCCGGATCAGGGCTATATCGCCCGCGTGCATCCGCTGGAACTGTGGCTGCTGGGTTACCTGATCGACAACCCCCAGGCGAGTTTCAGCGACGCCGTGGCAGCCAGCGTCGACGAGCGCCAGGAAGTCTATGGCTGGCTGCTGCGCACCCGCCACAAGAGCGCTCGTGACAGCCGTATCCGCATCATGTTGGAGGTCGAAGCATTCTCCGACATCCATCGCCGCTGGAAGAACCTCGGCTATCCCTTCCAGCACCTGGTGCCCTCCCTGGCCACCGCCCTCGGCAGCTCAGGTGATCGGCCGGCAGCGCTGGCCGAACTGATGGGCATCATCCAGAACGACGGCATTCGCCAACCCGTGCTGCGCATCGACGAACTGCACTTTGCCGCCGGCACCCCCTACGAGACGCGAGTCGAGCGCAACACCCACGGTGCCAAACGTGTGATGCCCTCGGAAGTGGCGGCCGCGCTGCGCAATGCACTTTCCCAGGTAGTGGAAGGCGGTACTGCGCGACGGCTGCAGGGCACCTTCCAATTGCAGGACGGCCGTAATATGACCCTGGGCGGCAAGACCGGCACCGGCGACAATCGTATTGAAAGTGTCGGCGCCGGCGGACGGGTGATCAGTTCACGGGCGATGAACCGCACGGCCACCTTCGTGTTCTTCCTCGGCCCGCGTCACTACGGCACACTGACCGCATTCGTACCAGGACGCGAGGCAGAACGCTTCACCTTCA
>Ga0209699_100820_pt1 | contig 11351 bp, 11 predicted proteins | sample SynthPrep_1_END__FD_187204 | JGI IMG/M metagenome (GOLD analysis project Ga0209699, IMG submission 187204) | Synthetic microbial communities from Ohio, USA - SynthPrep_1_END_DS7_MetaG (SPAdes) (version 2) | ecosystem: Engineered > Bioreactor > Aerobic > Activated sludge | place: USA: Ohio...
GACGATGACGCTGCCGGGCCAGGTCAGCAGTGTTGGCACGACGAGGCCGACGCCTTTGCCAGAACGGGTCGGCGCAAAACACAAGACATGCTCCGGCCCGTCATGACGCAGATAGTCGCGATTGACCATTCCAAGGACCACTCCGTCTGGGCTGAGCAGTCCGGCAGCCTTCACTTCCTCAGAGGTTGCCCAGCGCGCCGAGCCGTACGTGGCGACGTTTTTGGCTTCACGTGCCCGGATGATCGACAGGGTAACGGCAACGACAATAGAGAAAAGACCGCCGGACGCCGCAATAATCGCTCCCTCGACGAAGATCGCGGGAGCGTAGGCATCGTAGGAATACCACCACCAAAAGAAGGCTGGAGGAAAGTAGACCGGCCAATCGGCCAACTCGAACCAGGGCGTGCCAAGTTGCGCCTGAAAGCCAAGCCGCCATGCGGTCCACTGGGTCGCACCCCAGATCGTCGCCAGGACGATAACGACGACGATGATGATTTGGCCCCAAAGGACACGGCTTCCTGACATACAGGCTCCAATCGGCAAATGACTCGGAGCCGATCAGAACATATGCGGTTTTGGGGTACGCAATCGAAAAGATTGATGGGGTGTTGCCGGTTACCATGTCGAAGAAATCGGACAGATTAAATAAATGCCGGTAGTGCCGTGGTAGCTAGTTCACCAGTTGGGATGATGGTTTGGATACGGGCGCAGTTTCGCACGCCCCTTTCTCTCAAAAAGGCGACAGCACTCTACGCTCTGCAGATATGGAAAGCGCCGTGACACAAGGCACGGACGCGCACCGCTTTAGTTGTCAAAAACCATAAGATTGCGCTCGCACAACGGAGACCCCACCAATAGTCGCTTGGTGGGGTCGAGCAGGCTTGGGGATAATCGAGTTTCGTGCCAGAGAACCTTTAAATTCTACGGCCGCCTTTAATCGTTAGAACTTGTAGCTTGCCCCAAACAAAACCTTCTGCTGGGTTGCGCCGAACTCGCCAATGTCGGAGCCGAAATCCTTGTTGCCGAAATCGGAATATCGATATTCGCCACGGACCAGGATGTTGTCGGTTACGGCGTGCTCGACACCAGCGCCGGCTGTCCAGCCGATCAGGATATCGTCCTTCTTGCCCGCACCCGGTACGTCAACCTTGCCACCAGCGGCGGCAACACCTGCAGTTCCGAAAAACAAAGTCCGATCCCAAGCATAGCCTACTCGGGCGCGGCCCGACGCGTCCCATTCAAGATTGGCTTCATTGCCCTTTTCGAAATTATAGTTGAAGTCGTTTTCGATGCCATAAACGATATTTCCATTCTGGAAATTGTACCCGGCATGGAGGCCGGCCGTTCCGCTATCGATGTTTTGGTCGGATCCTCCGACGGTCGCCTGATTCCAGGAATATCCACCTTGACCGCCGAGATAAAAGCCAGACCAGTCGTAAGTCGAAGAGGTCGGCTGCTCAACGGGAGGAGCGGGCTGCTCATAAACAACATCGGCAGCAAGTGCTGGAATAGCTGAAAGCGCCAGCGCGGCGAATGTAAAGAGTCTTAAACGCATGAAGATGCCCCATCTTTAGTTTTGCGAAAAGAGAGGGCGATCGCTACACGTGTTCCCTGCTCATATGTGACATTATGAGCGAACCAATATTGCGGCGTGTCTTTTCATATTATGTTTTGTTGCGGCTCTTAACGGCTTCGTTGCAGCCAGCGGGGAAAGAATAAAAGGCGTACAGCGACCATCTTTGCGCAGCGCTCCGCCGACAGCTTCGGCTCTTCGGTATGGGACATCATTCAGAACCGGCCTCTTCCGGTGCTTCCATCATGAGGGACAGTGCGGCGTGGAGCGTGCATTTTCAACGGCCTGTTCTAAGAGCGTGCGATAACCAATCTTGGCCATCCACTGTGCGCGTGCCAAATGGCTTTTCCAGCATGCTTTGGATAGGTCTCTATCCGCGAGCGGATCGCGATGCAGCACGATCCGGGCCACGTCTGCCCAGTCGGCGCCGTCTGCCTCGGCATCCAACAGACGCAGATAAGTCACGAAATGCGCCTCGTCATAGAGGGTCACCTCCTGCTCAATCGGAGCCAAATCGTCGACGTCGGGATCCAGGTCCGGCCTAACTCGCATCTGGTCCTCCTGGGACCCAAAATTGCAATCCTGAAATGGGATAATCCCAAATCAGGATTACCGGAGTTGCTCCCCATTTTCAACGGAGAGCATCTTCGAATGCAGAAATCCTTGCGCTCGCCGCGCCAACATCGACTTCAGATACTTCTGACAACGGCACGCAAAGACCGAAACCTGACCCAGTCTGAGTTGGCCCAGCGGCTGGACAAACCGCAATCCTTTGTTGCCAAGTATGAAAACGGAGAGCGGCGGATCGATGTCATCGAGTTTCTCGATATCGCCGGCGCACTCGAAATTCGGCCGACCGATATTCTCGATCAAATTGATACGATTTCCAGTTTGGAGAGAGGCTAATTCCGGCAGACTTGTCTTGGAGCGACTAGACCCATTGGCCGTGGAAGGATGCGCGCGTCGAAGGTTCGCTCGTCCAAAAGAGTCAAGTCGATCGATCCGACTTGCTCATCTCAATAGCGAGTTCGAGCAGGTTCTTCAGCGCCGGGCTCCGATTGTGTGGCGACCATACCGCGCTGAAACGCGCTTGTTCCGTTTCGTCTGCGATCAGTCGAAACGCCACTCCGGGAAACGGCACATGCGTCGTTGCCTCGGGAATAAGGGTCGTTCCTTCGCCATCGGCGATCATGTGCATCAAGGTATCGCGGCCGACATCACAACGCCGGATGGTCGGCGTTCGATCAAGCTCGGCGATACGACGGGTGATGTGGTTCAGCAATTGGGGACCTTCGCCACCTTGCCGAACAAGAAAAGTTTCCTTGGCCAGATCAAGCCAACCAAAGTTTTCGGTCGTCGCTAGAGGGTGATGGACTGGTACCGCGACAACGAAAGGCTCACTCCAGATCAGGCGGGAATGGCAGTCCGGCTCCATAGCGCCGCCGATAACAATGGCGATGTCGAGTGAGCCTTCCCGGACCTTTCGGATTGTGTCGGCCGATCGTCCTTCGGTTATCACGAGCTCGACATTCGGGAATTCTTCCCGATACCGGCGGCGGAGATTAGCGAGGAAGCCGGCTGCGATGGAGGAATGCAGCCCGATGTTGAGACGTCCAACCACACTTTTTGAAAGCGCGCCGGCTGTCTTGATAGCATGATCGAGATGCTCAATACCTGCTGAGACCTCATCAATGAAGCTGCGTCCCGCCTCCGTTAACCGAACGCCGCGATGGCGCCTTTCGAAGAGCAGGATACCCAGATCTTCTTCCAATGCCTTGATCCGGGTGCTTACGCTGGATTGGCTGACCCCAAGCCTATTGGCCGCGTGCCGGAAATTGAGATATTCGGCAACAGCGATCGCCTGCTTAAGAGCAGTAAGAGGAATTCTCCCCGCGCGGCGACTGAGGACATTGTCTTCATCGCCTGCCATGTAAGGCGCTGTCCGTCTCATCGACACCTATTGCTCGAAGCTATGCCTGAGTGTAGATGCCGCCTCGCTCAGGGCAACGTCGGCATCGTCGATGATGCCCTGCATCAAGGTAAAATCGTGGATTTGGCCGGGCCAGCGCATCATCTTCACAGGCACGCCCGCACGCTTTAGCGACCACGCATAGTCCTCACCTTCATCGCGGAGGACATCGAACTCCGCCGTGAATATAGTCGCGGGTGGGAGCCCCGACAGATCGGGTGAAAGCAATGGCGTGATTTGGGGATCGAGAGGATCAACCCCCACCGGCAAATACATTCTCCAGAACCACTGCATCATTTCCGACGTTAGGAAGTAGCCCTCTCTGAACAAGTGATGGGAGGTGTGCGCCATACGACTATCCAGCACGGGAAAGAGGAGAAGTTGGTGCCTTAGGTTGAGGCCCACATCCCTGCCACGCTGCGCGAGGATGGCGGCGAAGTTTCCACCCGAACTGTTACCGGCCACGGCAATGCGTGATGGATCGCCGTTGATGTCATGGCCATTTTTCACAATCCAGCATAGGGTAGCCCAGCAATCCTCAAGGCCCGCTGGAAATGGCGCTTCCGGTGCACGCCGATAGTCAACTGAAACAACTAAACTCCCTGCGTCCTCTGCTAGGGTGCGGCAGAGGGCGTCGGTCGTGTTCAGATCGCCAATAGTGAAGCCGCCCCCATGAATGAACAATGTCATTGGGAAGGGTCCAGGGCCTTTTGGCCGATAGAACCTCAATCGAACATCCCCCCACGGGGCGTTGATCGAACCATCCTCTACAACGTCCAGCCGGGTGGACCAAGTCGTGGGTATCGGAATGTTGAAGATTCGTCTCAAATCCTCGGCAGAAATCGTATTGTAGTCGATTGCAGGTGCGGTGGCTGAATATTCATCCAGAAAGGCTTTTGTTTGCGGATGAAGCGCCATCTCAATTTCCTCGCTGTGCGGTGGCCGGTGCAGCATCCTCTACGCGAGGGGGCGCCTTCATCGACGGAAGAGCGATCTGCCAAAGAAGAACTGCAATTGAAATGAGCGCGACGCCCGCTCCGATTGGAGCCAGTACCACAAGTCCCATCGCGGGAATGACAGCGCCGCCGATAGCCGAGCCAAGCACAACGCCGGCATTGAATGCAGCGATGTTCATGCCAGACGCAACGTCCATCGCTTGCGGTTGATGGCGTTGCGCCAGCATCAGGATACGTGATTGAAGTGGCGGGATCGCACCATAAGTGGTGAGACCGAGCAGCGCAACCAAGCAAATGATGGCAGCGGACACATGGAGTGACAATGTGATCAGCCCTAGAGATAGAGCGATTCCTCCGAGCAGAATCAAAGAAGCGCGGTCCATGCCCTGGTTGTCAGTTAGTTTGCCGCCCAGCACATTGCCGACCGCTGCACCTAGGCCATAGGCTAGCAAAGTTACGCTGGCGGTCTCCACGGTCACTCCAGTTACGTCCAAAAGAATCGGTGAAACATAAGTGTAGAGGGCAAAGGATCCTGTGTAGGAGAGCATCGGAATGCTTGCCCCCGCCAAAAGCCGCCGATCAAACAATACCCCAAGATCGCGCCAGCCCGCGCCCTTCGTGGCCGCCGCGCCAGACGCGGCCGGCATCAACGTCGCGATACCCAGGCTGCCCATTAGCCCACATCCGGCAATGACCAAGAAAATTAGTTGCCAATGCAAAATCGTGCCGAGCCACGTGCCTATGGGTACGCCGAGCGACATCGCTACCGTTACGCCGCCAAATACCAAAGCCAGGGCCGCGCCGGCTCGATCCGATGCGACAAGGCGCGTAGCAACGCTTGAGGCGACTGCGAAGAAAACGCCGTGCGCAAGTCCAGACATCAACCGGGCAAAGAGCAGCGGCAAAAGACTTTCGGAAAAGCCGGCGATTAGGTTTCCCGCGCTGAAAACAAGCATTGCGATCAGTATCAGATGTTTGCGGGAAAGATTGGACGCGAAGGCCGTCAGCACCGGTGCACCGATGACGACACCCGCAGCATAGGTTGTAACCGTTAGACCAATACGCGTGATATCGACCTGAAGGTCGCTCGCCATGGCCGAGACGAGGCCAATGGTGATGAACTCAGTGAAACCAACGGCGAAGGCACACAGCGAGAAGATGTAAATAACGGGAGGCATGACCGACCTTTCCAAAGTGGCCCGCATCTACTCTGGCGAGCTGTTAGATCGGCGGGCATAAGTGTTCGACCGGCATTTTGAAGGTAGAATAATAAGGCAGAAAGATATAAAATGGGACAACACTTACGACGTTTTGGCAGAAATGATCCCTCGTAATCTAGACGATCTGGCCGTGTTTGTGCGCGTGGTTGAATGCGGTAGCTTCTCCGCCGCTGCGCGCGCCATGGACCTCGCCCCCACAACCGTCAGCAAGCAAATCGCCCGGCTTGAGCGCCAACTCGGCACGAGTCTCTTCGAACGGAACACGCGTTGGCTGAAGATCACAGAGGAAGGTCGCGCGATCGCTGAACGGGCGCGGGCAGCGCTTACTCTGCTCGACGAAGCCACCGAAATTGCTCGCGCTGGATCGGGCGAGCTGACCGGCGCGATCCGCGTGACCGCACCGGTGCCATTCGGCAGCCGCTATGTTGCGACGGCAACGGCCGCCTTTCGAAAGCTTCACCCGAGAGTCGGCTTCGAACTACATCTGACCGACCGCATCATCGATCTGTATGCGGGAGACATTGACGTTGCGATCCGTGTGGCAAAGTTGGCCGATTCTCGCCTTATTACGCGGCGACTGGCCGACAACCGTCGTATCCTCGTTGCCTCTCCAGAATATCTCGAACGGCACGGTTCCCCGGAGCATCCCCAAGATCTTGCCTCTCATACATGCCTGTTGTTCTCTTACCCGGGACTAGGGCGAAGCAGTTGGTGTTTACGCCGGGGCTGCGAAGCCGAGGCTATCGCTGTGATAAGTGATCTTGTGACCGACAGCGGTGATACACTGAGAACATGGTGTATTGCGGGTCTCGGAGTCTCGCTGCGAGAATTGTGGGACGTGGCCGACGAACTGCGTACCGGGCGCTTGGTTCATATTCTAGTCGGCTGGGAAGAAGAAGCCAGTCCAATCAGCTTTGTACGGGCCAAGCGTGAACCTGTGCCCAAACGCATCTCCGCTTTCGGCGACTTCCTCGCTCAACTCTGGCGCCATCCACCTTGGGAAACCTAATTTATCTGTGGCATCAGGTTGATTTTTCGTGCGTCGACAAACTACACGGTGACTGGCACACAGACGCCATCAGCTGCAAGGAATGATGATGGGAAGATCGACGCAACCATTGTGCGGATCGTGTGGATTGATGTTGTCAGATTTTCGGACTTCGTTCGAGCCGGTGGTACTGCGGCCGTTCCACGGTCACTTCGGGCAGGCTGCGCGCGCCCCCGGCGGAATATGACCAGGCCACTATCATCTATGACAATTCGCCATAGATGTAGTTCCAGATCAGGCCTCACCAAAGCCCTAAATTGTGCTAGCATGGCTATATATTCTTTCTGAAGAACTACAGATCATCGTTAGCATATCGGTGCCAGGGAGAACCATTTGCTAGGATTACGCAAACTAAATTGATTGATTTCCATGTAATTTCTATATTGTACCACTAAAATTTCAACATAGCCTTATACTTCTAATTATTTTACCTGATTTGTCCATTTTTTGCGGCTTCTGCCGCCACTAGTGTAGAATTATGCTTTGTCCTTATGGGGCAGAGCCATCGAATCGATATGCGCCTATTGAAAGGCGAAGCTTGGGAGGATGGCGATGCAACATAGAGGATAAATTCATGCTCAAAATTGGCTATGTAATCGGCACCCGCCCGGAAGCGGTAAAATGCGCCCCTCCAATCCTCGCGATGATCGATGATGAGCGGTTTGCCCCATCGCTGATCACGACAGGCCAGCACGCCGAAATGTTTTATTCGGCCCTGGACATCTTTGGAATCAAGCCCGAAGCCGATCTTAAAGTCATGCGATCCCAGCAGACGCTAACGGGCGTTACTGAACGTATCCTTGCTGGACTTTCTGACCTTCCCCTTATCCACGAAATGGACGCTATTGTCGTGCATGGCGATACCGCCAGTACCGTCGCCGGCGCCCTCTTCGGCTTCCAAAACAAGATTCCTGTTATCCATCTCGAGGCTGGTCTGCGCAGTACGAGGCTCGACTCTCCCTTCCCAGAAGAAGGGAATCGACGGCTTGTCGCCCAACTCAGTTCATTCCATTTGGCACCAACTGCTGGAAACTATCTCAATCTACTTCGTGAAGGCATCGCACCAGAGCGCATCGCGGTCACTGGAAACACTGTCGTTGACGCTCTCCATTGGAGCATCCCGAAAGCCCGCGACCACGATGATCCCGTGCTTGACGAACTGGACCAGGATTCGCGAACAATCGTCCTGGCTTCTACGCATCGTCGCGAGTCTTGGCCCAAGCTCCCGCTGATTGCCGAGGCTCTCGCCGAGGTGGCAGAGCTTCCTAACGTTCGCGTAGTCGTGCCGCTCCACAAAAATCCCGCGGTCCGCCAAGTTCTTATGCCACTGCTCAGCGACCGCCCAAACGTCACGCTACTCGAGCCCCTTCCATATCTTGGCTTTGTGCGTCTTATGCTGCGAGCAAATCTCATTCTGTCAGACAGCAGCGGCGCGGAAGAAGAAGGTCCGGCGATGGGAAAACCCACGCTGGTGCTTCGGGATATTACCGAGCGGTACGAAGCAATCGACACCGGCTCGGCCAAACTCGTCGGAAGAACAAAAGACGAGATCGTCCAAGAAGTCAGCGCTGTCCTGTCTGACGAAACACTCTACAATCGCTTCGTCTCTGGAGGTTGCCCATATGGTGACGGCGCCGCGTCCCCACGCGTGCTCGACGCGATCGCTCACTTCCTGAGCGGGGGGCGAGGGCTCGACACCACCATGCCTCGACAAGGTCCTACGTTCGCTTCGTCCGCATTCATTCCACAGACTTTCAACGGCCTGGGCGGGCGGGGTCTCGCCGGAGCCCCACAATGAGTATCGGGAGCTCCGTCAACCTGCGTCCGCTAAGCTTCTCCAACGATCAGCTCCGCGCAGTCGTCTCGCTTGACCAAGCTACCATAGCTCTCGACAACCGCGCCATCGCAGTGAACGCCGGCTCGTCACCGGCTACGATCCATGGATGGAGGCCAGAGAGCCTCCATCCGATGACCTCGACCCAATTGCGCGCTGTTACACTCGACGCACCGGAGAGTATGCTTTTCTTCGAGCACGATCACGGATTGGGAGCCAGAGACGTCGTCGCCAATCAAAACTGGGTCCAGTACCGCGACGGCGATAGAGGGATAAATCTCTGGCGGTCAGCCCAAGACAAAATCGGTAACGTGTCGCTCGAAATCGGCACGCTGTTGGAAAACCAACAAGCCTCCGCTGGAAAGCAATACCGACGCTACTCCGTTTGCGTCAATCTTTGGTTTGCACCTGCCCGGACCAACTGCCTCATCCACAATAGCCATCCATTTATCGAGATTCATACGCAGATCGTCGGTCTCGGGCACATGCAAAAGTTTCGCTCCCAAGATCCTTCAAGCCTATACGAGGACGTCACTCTAGCGCCTGGCGCCACCACTGAGCGCCCATTTTGTCTCGTAAGCGCCGACGGAACGCCAGTTTATCCCTGGCATCAATACTACGCCGAGACCGACTGCATCTGGCTCGCAATTGAGTATCATCCATTTTCGGAGGCCGACCAAAATGCATGACTTTGTACGCAATCTGTCTATCCCCAAATTTGAAAAAATCATCGTTGCAGATCAACTGCGTGATGGATACTGGCTCGAGGCTCCAGACATTGATGATGATGGCAGACCCGACCTGTTCGGGTACGGCCTCTCACTCGGTGAGATTTATTGGTACCAGAACGGCGACTGGACGCGACATCTCGTCGTTGACGGCATCCATATGCCCGTCGGAGGCGACTATTTCGATGTGAACGGCGATGGCTTTCCCGACGTGATCGTTTGTTATGAGCTCTACGGCATCGGCGGCACCCTCTATGACGCCGATCCAACTGGCGGGAAGATCGACTGGATCGAGAATCCGGGGCCAAACCTCATGTCCGGAACTCGCTGGACCCGGCACTACGTCGGCAAGACGACAGGTATGCACCGCATCCGTGCGGGTTATTTCACACAATCCGACCGTCTGGAGATCGTTGGCGTCCCGATCGTGCCGCATGGCAACATCCATTCCGTCCTGCCGATCGTCCTGTTCACCTCACCAGATGAGGTCACACTTGCACCCGAATGGTCGAAGTCCACAATCGATGATAGCTGCTTCCGCCTTGTCCACGGCGCTGAAAAGAAGCGCGGTCTGATCCCAGGCTCCGACCGAGATTCCCTTCTGCTGGCATCCGACGAGGGCGTCACCTGGCTATTTTATGATGACCAACTCTGCAATTGGAGAAAGGTTCTTATCGGCGAAGGCGAGCGCACGCAGTTCGAAACGACGGGCTTTCGCGGTGCAGGCGACCTCGACGTCGGGCGCATCGGCGCCGATCCTTTCGCATATGTCGCCTCCGTCGAACCCTTTCACGGCAACACCGTCGCCGTCTATGTCAAGACAGTGCCAGAAGAGTCCCCCGAGACAGCAAAGTGGACGCGCTTCATTCTCGATATATTCGGCGACACGAATGAGAACGGCGAAGGCCCTGGCCATCAGGTCGTTTGCGCCGACTTTGACGGTGACGGAGACGATGAGTTCCTGGTTGCCCTTCGAGGTCCATGGCCCTGGCAAGGCGTCTTTTATTACAAGGCAGTCGACATTTCTAAAGGCGTGTTCACACGATGGCGGGTTTCCGATGAATCGGTAGCTCGAATAGCGGTGGCCGACTTCAATGATGACGGCCTCCTCGATTTCGCGACAATCGCCTATTCGGTCCCGAATTACTTTGTCGCGAAACAGGCTCGCATCGCAGTCCATCTCAACACCTTCGCCGCCGGAGACAGCGATGACTAACCTTTTCGCGAACAAAGTCGCCCTGATAACAGGCGCCGGATCGGGCATTGGTCTTGCGACGGCGAAGCGCTTCCTCGTGGAGGGAGCCACTGTGGTCGCGGGCGACGTCAACCTTGATGTTCTTAACGAGCTTCGAACCCCGGATGCCCTTATCCCCACCAAACTCGACGTTCGTTCTCTGGCAATGGTAGAACAGGTCGTAACCGAAATTGTCGAACGGTTCGGACATCTCGACATACTGGTGAATAACGCCGCAGTCGTGGCGTCACGCAAAGGGTTCCTCCACGTCTCGGACGATGACTGGGCCACCTCAATTGAGGTGAACCTCCTCGGCTACATTAGAACCGCCCGCGCTGTCATTCCACATATGTCGCGCAACGGCGGTGGGGTCATCATTCACATGGCCTCTGAGGCAGCTTTAATGCCCAACATGGCATTGCCGGACTACAGCGTGCTGAAATCCTCGGTGCTGAATCTCTCGAAAATTATCGCGCGCGAATTCGGTTCTGCCGGAATCCGCTCCAACGTCGTATCCCCCGCGTTCATCCGCACCCCGATTTATGACCGCCCAGGCGGCCTCGGCCAAATGCTCGAGCGCAAATATGACGTCGGTCGCGAGGAAGCATATGCCAGATATGTCGAAGAGGTCGGCGTCGTCGCTGGCCGGCTCGGCACTCCGGAAGAGGTGGCAGCGCTGGTGGCGTATCTCGCGTCGCCAGAAGCAGCTTTCATCACCGGCGCAAACTATCTGCTCGACGGCGGAGTGACGCCATTCGTTTAAGGAACAGCCTCACCACCGTCCAATTC
>Ga0209699_100823_pt1 | contig 11289 bp, 11 predicted proteins | sample SynthPrep_1_END__FD_187204 | JGI IMG/M metagenome (GOLD analysis project Ga0209699, IMG submission 187204) | Synthetic microbial communities from Ohio, USA - SynthPrep_1_END_DS7_MetaG (SPAdes) (version 2) | ecosystem: Engineered > Bioreactor > Aerobic > Activated sludge | place: USA: Ohio...
AAGCGGGAGTACGGACCATGAAACACCTTGTGCAGAACGCTATCTTCAGTCTGTTGCTACTGACCAGCGCGGTGCAGGCTGCAGTCTCCCAGGATCAGGCCGCCCAGCTCGGCAGCAGCCTCACTCCACTGGGTGCGGAGAAGGCAGGCAACGCCGATGGCAGCATTCCGGCCTGGACCGGTGGGCTCGCCAAGAACACTGGCAATAAAAGCCCACAGGGCTTTCTCGACGATCCCTTCGCCAGCGAACAACTGCTGTTCACCATCACGGCACAGAACGCCGAGCAGTATCAGGACAAGCTGAGCCCAGGCCAGCTAGCCATGCTCAAACGCTACCCGGACACCTATCGACTACCGATCTACCCCAGCCATCGAACTGTTGCCTTGCCGGAGTTCGTTTACGAGGCCGTGCGGGCCAATGCCGAACACGCCCAGATGATCGAAGGCGGCAACGGCCTGAGCGACTTTCAAGTGGCCTACCCGTTCCCCATTCCGCAGAACGCTCAGGAAGTCGTCTGGAACCACCTCACCCGCTATCGCGGCGGCAGCATGAAACGAAACAGCGTGCAGGTGACGCCAGAAAAGAACGGCTCGTTCGTGCCGGTGAAATTCAAGATGGAGTTCGCCTACCGCGACCAGCTCAAGGACTACGACCCGACCAAGCCGGGCAACGTGCTGTTCTACTACAAGGAACAGATCACCTCGCCCGCGCGCCTGGCGGGCAACGTGCTGCTGGTGCATGAAACCCTCAACCAGGTACGCGAACCGCGCATGGCCTGGCTCTACAATGCGGGCCAGCGGCGCGTACGACGTGCCCCGCAGGTCGCCTATGACGGCCCCTACCCGGCCTCTGAGGGGCAACGTGTCGGTGACAACTTCGACATGTACAACGGCGCCCAGGATCGCTACGAGTGGAAGCTGGTCGGCAAGCGCGAACTGTACATCCCCTACAACAGTTTCAAGCTCGACTCACCCACGCTGAAATACGGCGATATCGTCCAGGCCGGCCACCTCAACCCCGACCAGACCCGCTACGAGCTGCATCGCGTCTGGGAAGTACAGGCCACCCTGAAACCCGGCGAGCGACATATCTATGCCAAGCGCGTGCTGTTCATCGACGAGGATTCCTGGCAGGTCGTCCTGGCCGACCATTACGACGCCCGCGGCACACTCTGGCGCGTCGGCGAAGGCCATATGCAGCCCTACTACGATGTGCAGGTGCCCTGGCTGGCCGTGGAAACGCTGCACGACCTGTTGAATGGCCGCTACATCGCCTCCGGTTTGCGTAACGAGGAAAGTCAGGGCGTCGAGTTCGGCACCAAGCCACTCGCGGCCGACTATACCCCGGCCGCCCTGCGCAACTCAGGCGTACGCTGAGCGCCATCCGTCGCCCACCGCATAACACAAGCCGCCACCACGACTGGCGGCTTTTTTATGGTGGACTTTCCATAGCAGGCGATCACTCGTTCATGGCTGAGCTCTCGGCTGATACAGAGTGGCCAGAGAACTTGAGTGCAGGACAAATAGAGAGAGCTCGTCACGCGCGATCAACGCGAGACGCTTACTGAAATCAGGAGATATCGAGACTGGAGGTGGACCCCACCAGCCACACCCCGGCACACAATGTTCCCGCTGTGGCTGCTCCCTTCCGGGCCTGACCAGGTTGACGGGTAATCGTTGCGAGGGGACCGGCAGGGCCACCATAACGCTGCTAAAAAGCCCGTTCTAGAGCCTTCATGAGTCAGCGCCGCCTCTGAAACGGCCTTCACCAGACCACGCAGAAAAATGGAAACCGAGGCCATTGTAGGCGACCTCCTGGGGCAGCCTGCAAGGCACTTTGTATCACCTGTTTGCCCCCCTTTTGTACCACCTGGAGGACGACGTAACCCTGGCGGTATATGCTCAGCTAGAACAGCATCAACCCCGTTAATCGGCATTAACATGAGGCATCACATCACGTGTATGCCAAGGATATCCAAGCAAATATGGCCAAGACTGCATCCCGAAAATGGTACGTCGTTTGGGCGGGACGCTGCCCTGGAATCTATCTGGACTGGGCAAGTTGCAAGCTGCAGACCGATGGTTTCCCTGGAGCCAGCTTCAAAAGCTTCACTTCGCAAGCAGAGGCTGAGGCTGCCCTCAGGTCGAAGCCAGCTACCAGCGCTTCCGCTCGCCCCGCTACTTCCCGTGCAACTCCAGGCCGGGCCAAGTCGGGCCTGACGACCCTATCAAAGCACCAAATTGAAAAAGTAGAGACCGACGTCAAAATCTTCGTCGATGGTGGGTGCAATCCAAACCCTGGTGAAGCCGGCTCAGGCGTATCCGTCTACACGAATGGCGTGCTGTCGAGTCTTTGGTACGGCAGGTATCAACCGACCGGGACAAACAATACCGCTGAACTAGCGGCTCTTCACTACGGGCTGGTACTGGCCGGCGAGGCAATCAAGAAGGATCTCAGCGCAGCTGTATTTGCCGATTCAAGCTATGCCATCAACTGCATTACCCAGTGGGCAGCAGGCTGGGAGAAAAAGGGGTGGAAGCGCAAGGCTGGTGACATACTGAACCTGGAGCAGATCCAGGAAATCTATGCTGTCTACTTGCAGATAAAAGACAGGGTCGAGGTCCATCACGTCAATGGACACATCGGTATCGAAGGCAACGAGCTCGCCGACCGTATGTCTTTGTTAGCCGTTGACGAGCTTGAGGCGGGCTGGCGCCGCTATCCTGAGCCGATCATCATTGATGATGTCTTAGCCCTCCGGGCGGATGCAGCTAAAAGCTGGAGTTACAAAACAGGTTCCACTTCAAAGGCAAGCGGGCTCAGCTAGATGGCCTCGCTGTTACATTATGGGACCAGCGTTTCACGCTTGATCAGACATGCAAAGCCTACATGCCAGTGGCCGCCTCTAGCCTCTGGCCTCTCTATGCCGATCACGGCTGACAACCCAAAACCCAAAACCCGAGCGGCTTCAGCATGCAAGAACAAGGCATCTCTCCCCAGCCCCCTAAGTCCTTCTAGCGCCTACTGCCAAAGCGAAGATCACTTCGAAGTGTTCTCTACGCTATGCATAAACACCATTGCTCTCCCCCCCTAGCTTTCGAAACCAGCGAATGTTACAAAGCTTGCGTCTCAGGGTGCACTGCCCCTCGGGTCAGACATCCACTTTTGGGTGAAACTAATTAAGAGGAACCTCGTGTTCCTAGCCGCAAGGCTTGCCTGGTAACAGGCGTTACTCAATGTTACTCCTATCGCACCCTGAGACACCTTACACGGAGTGTTTATGCAGCTTCACGAAAAAATCTGGTGGACTAGAAAATCCAGAATACATACAGAGAAAAGATTGTTATCTAACGATATACATACTCAAATAATACTACTCTGGTATGCATTTTTCTCCGTAGCCGTTTCCATCTACTATTTAGTCAAGGCAAGCAACAGCGATATAGCACCCGGAATATGGGTAATTCTTTCAGTTTTTTCACTTGTTGCTTCCAGCTATGTTTCAGCACTAAACCTCAAAGGACGAGCCGCACTAATAAAAGAGTGCTACGAAAGATTGGACACCTTGTACCACATAGCAAAATCCGAGAGCAACAACAAAGAGAAACTAGAAACTCTCCAACGCGAATATAATGAAATATTGGGGCTTTGCGAAAATCACAGCGACTTCGATTACCGCTCAGCAAGATGCGAAATGCATTTTTCAGGCAGAAAAGACCTTGACCCCGAAATATCAAAATACGACATAGCTATCTGGATACTGCATCACCTCCGACGCACACTTTTATTACTGGGCATATATCTCTCCCCACCAGTGATATTGCTATATCTAGAGGCTGCAAATGTCTGCGCTAAGTAGCTTCAAACAATACTTCTCTGAAGCATCGCTAAGCTCAATATACCAAGACTCCGTATCACTTTCACCTGCCACTGGGATTGACAACCTAACGCACAAGAATTTCTGGCCAATACTTCACAGGCAAATATCAATCACATCAAGAAAGGCACTCAACGGAAAGTACGAATTCACAAAATACAAACTAAAACTTATAAGCAAGGGCCGCGGAAAACCTCCTCGCGAAATCTCAATCCCGACGATAAGAGATCGACTAGCCCTAAAAGCACTATGCAAATTCTTATTTGACAACCACAAAGAGGACCTCGCATTTGAACTACCACAACCAATGGTAGCGCGCGCACTCAAGATTATAGAGTCAAACACATACACCGGCTTCATCAAACTGGACGTAGAAAATTTCTACCCATCAATTGACCATACCGAACTAACGAAATCACTTCGCCGCAAAACCAGATCAGCACGCATAATCGGCCTAATCCAGAAAGCGATAAGCACCCCCACAGTCTCCGAGCCTTCCGAGACAGGAAAAGATAACACTAAAGGTATTCCTCAAGGCCTTTCAATATCCAATGTTCTCGCCGCAATTTACCTATCAGGCATAGACAAAAAATACAACTCAAAGGAAAACCTCAGTTACTTCAGATACGTCGACGACGTATTTATTCTTTGCCAATATGACGAAATACAAGAAATCTCAAATTCCATATCTAAAGATTTTAAAAAGTTAGGCCTTACAGTTCACCCCCCTCAGCTAAACGGCTCTAAATCAGTATACGGCCGAATAACCGAGCCATTCGATTACCTAGGCTACCACTTCCACAACAGCAGAGTATCCGCGCGCGAGGGATCAATAAGAAAACTTAAAGAGTCTCTCGTATCCATTTTCTCCGCCTATAAATATTCAAAAAATAAAAGCATAAATTTTCTCCAGTGGCGACTAAACCTTAGAATCACTGGCTGCGTCTTTAAAAATAAAGGTAAGGGCTGGCTATTTTTCTTCGCAGAAATTAACGATGAAACATTGCTACATAATCTCGACCGGTACGTCCTTCACCTTATCTCAAGATTCAACTTACCACTAACACCTAAAAAATTTGTAAGAACCTTCTTTGAACTAAAGCACCACCGCTATTCCAACAATTACATACCAAATTTTGACAACTTTACAATCCCCCAAATGTCATCGGTACTAACGGAGTACTTCGGAAAGAACATCGACAACTTACACCCCGAACAAATAAAACATGAATTCGAACGTCGAATAAACAAACAAGCGAAAGAGCTACTAACAGACATTCAAGACTTTCATTACTCGGGATAAACCCCTAGGCACTAGTCAAAATCCTTAACGACCAGCAAGCCGAAACCGATCTCAAGACCATAAACAGCACCACCCATTACTCATGCTATATTACTGAAAAACTGCAATGCGATTTTATTTAAACACCAAAACCAACTGTAGAAGCAATCAATAACCGCTTGCCCCCCGAAACTTTTGAGAATCATGGTGAGCAACCCACTCTATTACATCATAAGGAACATATAGCTTATATTTAGCTCGAGATATGGCGATATACACTGCACAAATTCGTTTATCGAACTCATCCACATCCCTAAACTTTGTAGTAGTTAAAAGCTGCGGCGTCAATAAAACCGAGTCGAACTCCATACCTCCTACCTGTTCGGCCATCATAACTCCACAGCTGCTACCAGATTGCCCAAACATCCCTTTCAGCTGATTCATGTCGGCCACATTGAAGCCTTTTTCTAGCTCCGCCTCCACCCACAAAAATGATTCATCGTACCGATTGGTATCACGAACTTGCTGCCAGTTTGAAAACTCACTGAAGTCCAAATGCGGTCCGTCCGGTATCTGCTCGATACTGTAGAAATCTGGCTTAAACAGTGTCAGTGCAGTAGCCATGAACTTCTTAAGGTCCTGCTGCGCTCCACCGAGAGGGGTTAGCGCGCGGCCTGCGGCATCCATCTGGATAACCCACTTCATCATATCCCAATGGGATGCAGCCAATACCATACACCCATCAGGCGGCAAAAAACCTTGCGGATAATGTTTAATAATGACATCTGTGCTGCTAGCGCCCTCAAAGGGAATTTTGCCTTTATTAGAATGGCGATAAATTAATGGGTTGACCAAATCCTCAACGTTACGGCCAGAGCGAACTGAATAGGCTATATCACTTCGCCGGACTTCGCGCCCTCTGCTTACAAAGGCGCCGCCAGCTTGCTGATATTCATCCCCGAGCGTTATCAATACTTGCCGGCCTCGCTCTATGATCTGCAAGAGAGAGGCAGGTAGGTCCTGACTTTCATCAATGAGTACGTGCGTATACCGAGCCGGAACCATACAACCTAATAAGCTAGCACGCTTTATCGCTAACAATGCTTCAAACTCAAACTGGCCGCCCCAAGCAGGATTTGACTCTAGGTAACCCCACAGCTGGCTTGAATACTCAAGAAGCATCTTCGCATCTAAGCCAGACAACGGCTGTTTGAAATAAGGAAAATGCTTTGCCGATAGCGCATAGTCTCTAGATGCGCAATAGTTCTTGAGTACCTTTAGGCAAATGTTCAGCGTAGCTTGTGCATCATAGTCACGAACACCAACGATGTTCAGCACTTGTGCCAATTCCCGCTTACTAAAAACCTTAGACGGCTTAAAAATCTTGATCTTAGGGCCACTAAGCAAGAGTTGAGCGAATTCACTGAAGGTCATTCCGATTTTACTATGAGCGCTCCCTATACGCTTACGCAAGACCTCCAACTTTCCGGGTGTATGCGCCAGCAATAACGCTGCCCCTGGATGCAAGCACTCCATCAAGGTACCTAATAGGTGACTCTTTCCTATTCCCGCGTAGCCTTGAACGTGGAGATTCTCATCCAGATTGGCGCGAAAGGTCCTTACCAGTTTATCCTGTGCAGGGCTTAACCAACGTTCGCGGTGCCGGGGCGTAATCATTTGCTCGCTGAATGGATTATTACGTCTATGGTGGCGCCCCCTAAACTCGACATCCCATTTTCCATTGGGCAACAAATAGTCCCGCGCGGCGACCTCATCAGAACTAAGAAAGCGCAAGCTTAAACGCTTAGCAACTTTCCCGCCAGAGCGCAACTTTTCCGGATCGAAAAGTCTCTGCGCTTCTGATAACAAACCCCTGGGAACTAAATGCTGGGTATCGACCGCCCAAGCAATAAGTTTTCCTAAAATCCTCTCAATCGAACTAGGCGTAAGATCTTTTTTTTCTGCAACTGATAAGTGCTGAACGACCAAAACTGCGGCCAACTCAGCATCCGATAAAGTAACAAGCACATCCACGCCATTAGCATTCAACAAGCTTGCGCACGTCTCACTTGCAACGGGCAAGAAAAAGGGGCTGGATAAATCAAAGTGCTCAGGACGCATACCATCTCACAATTAAAAAATTATTCGTCGCGCAATCAATCCTTTTCATGTTCTTCATCATCCATTCCCGAATCGTCGTCTATTTCGAACCAATCAACCTCTGAAATCACTGAAGCAGGGGGACAACGACTCACGGCTACACGTAGAGAGTCGTTTCGGGCAGAACTATGGCGAGCATCGTTGAGCCAACCCAATTCGATCAACTTAGAGCGAATCAGTGGCTTTGATACGCCAAGACGTTTATTTAGCTCCACAAGAAGCATATTGATAGTCGTAACATTTACCGGCTGATGATCTACGTATATAAGCCCATACCTGCGCCACTTGACATCATATTTATCAAGTAATTCCATTACATGCTCAGCTAGACATTCAACTTCTATCCAATCTTCATTAAAGTCACTCATTATCACCCTCGCCCTTGATATCAAGCACGAACTCATAGCTACCCAAGGTACCTGACATCCCCCCTGGACATTTACTACATTCACTGGATGGCTCGACCTCTGTCCTATCGATGCAATATTTTAATTCCAGGACCGCCATTTCAAGCAGCCTACACAGACCAGCAGGGCTTTTGGCACTCAGATGTAACTGCAAATCAAGCTTTCTTGAGGCAGAAGGCAAAAAATTTTCAACTGCGGCTGCTAGAGAAGAATTATTTTCTTGCCGATTTGCATCTCTATACTGATCTCTATTCGACCCACTAAGTATTTCGGCATGTTCTTCATCCATAAGATCCAGCACTCTAGAAAACTCAAGAGCTCTCGAGGGGTGCAATTGCATTTGTTCCTTTATGCCCAGACGACGAATCTGCCATTCCCGAATTTTTTCTCGGGTAAGACTATCAATCTCACTCACGTCAGAACCCCCTTGGCACCAGAGATTTAAGTATACAAATCTCAACTCTGCGAATTAAGTTTTAACTTTGCAACGGATAGCACTTGAGTTACTCAGGCCACCCCGGAGTCATAAGTATATTAAAACACGTAACCTAGAGATATCCCTAGAACCCCTTACTAAAAACGATAACCTACCAATAACAAAGTCGGAGTATTTTTTGCTGAAAAAACCTGTCTGACTTTAGTAATAGTTGCCACGGCGAAACTCCCCCCGCCCCCCCGCTTGAGCAGCCTCGGCTGCCCCCTCAGCTACAGCCTAGAGCCCAAAGCGAACGTTGCTTTGAAATTTATGCCATTTGAACCACGCCTATGCTGGAGCGTAGAGAGCCTTCAGCATGGGGGCTTACGCCACAGAATTGTAAGATTCTTCAGCCCCTAAGACGCCTGCTAGAGAATTTAAATCGGCGGGCTTCGTGTTCATTCGGATATGCCCCAACCGTTACACCCAGAGGTGGCTGCCAACGTGGCCATTTTGGCTCGCCGTAGTATGGATACAACTCCAGTCGCGATGACATCACTTCAAGCACATAAGCACTACACGGTCGCTTCACCCTACCAGCTCTCACTCCAGCACCGCCGATCAGCACACTTTGCTCTGGATAGCGCTGCAATGGGCCTTGCCCCAGCGCAACGCCAAGAAGTGTTGCAGGAACCGTTGCACAAGAATTGACTTTCTATTTCTGCAACGATATCCTTCTAACATCTTAGATCCCAATGCAACATCACCCGCAACGGAGAAGCCCGCATGCGAATCGGCTATGCACGAACCTCGACACTAGACCAAGTAGCTGGCTTTGAAGCTCAGGAAAGGGCGCTGGCTGCTGCAGGAGCCGGCCGAATTTACAGGGAGCAGGTCTCCTCCGTTGCCGCCCGGCCTGAGCTGGAGAATATGCTGGCCAACATTCGGCCAGAGGACACATTGGTAGTGACTAAGCTGGATCGATTGGCCCGCAGCGTCCGCCACCTTGGCGAGATAGTCGAGCACCTGGACAAGGTAGGTGCCGGTCTACACATTCTCGACATGAATATCGACTCAACCACAGCAAGCGGACGCTTGATGCTCAATGTCTTCGGGGCGGTCGCTCAGTTCGAGCGTGAAATGATGCTGGAACGGCAGCTTGAGGGCATCGACAAGGCAAAGCGCGAAGGCAAGTACAAGGGGCGCAAGCCGAAAGGGCTACCGCTTCAAGATCAGATTCTAGCGATGAAGGCCGATGGTAAAGGCGATACAGAAATTGGACGCCTACTAGGCATAGACCGGGCAACCGTCTTCAGGGCGCGAAAGGCCGCTGAAGCCAACGACAGCAATGCCACCAATCAACACGCCAAACAGCTCCAAGAGCAAGCCACGACGGATGCCTGACCACTTCCACCACCGAGGAGGAGCCACCCCGCCCCCCTCCTCCTGGCCATTTACGGCCCCCCATTGAACAACCAGCTACAACCTCTGCAGAACCCTCCCGACCATTTACGGCCACCCCAATGAACAACCAGCGCAAAGGCCAACAGTAAGTCGATCTTGATTTACGGCCATACATAGTAGACCTGGGCGCATAGCTCATCACTCCAGCCTCTGGAGAACGCCCTCCGCTACACCTCCCATCAACGACGACCACAACACACCCTGCCCGGAGCCTTCCAGGCGGGGCGCTGGCGTTCGCCTATCACCAAGGACTTCGATCCCATGAACACCACCACCAATCTGGTGCGGTTGAACCTGCACCTACGCCCCGACCACCTTGACCGATTGACCACCCTGGCCTGTGCGCTGGGTAAGAAGAAATGCCGCGATACGCGCCTGGCTGAAGCCATGGAACTGGCCCTGACAGCGGGCTTGTCCTGGGAGGATGACGACCTCCTGGACTTGGCCCGTAGCGACCGTGAGGAACCTCGCTGGCTCGCCCTCGGCCCTATTGCCAGGCAACCCAATGTCACGCCCACCCTGGATACCGGGAAGCGACCACAATGAAGCCGACCGAGAAGGTGACCGATAGCCAGAAGCAGCAGGTCATCCAGCTACTGCAGACCAAAGCCTCCGAACGCGCCATTGAGGAGCAGACCAAACTCTCCCGACGCCAGATACGTAAGATCAAGCAAGAGGTGAAAGAGACCAACGATGACAATCCAGTTGCCTTCGACCATCAGGCGACAATGACACGCGCTGCTGCCATTACCGAGCTGGTGAAACTAAGCACGCGACCAGAAGGGGTACGCCGCTCTGAAATGTGGCCAGTACTACGCGACCTGTACGGCCTACAGCTGAATAGCGAAAAAGGCTCATGGGAACTAGCCATGAGTGAAGACCAATATCGCTACCTGAAGAAACAGGCTAAGGAAGCAGCCGCATCCCAAGGAAAAGAAGCGCTATTCATCCCCGAATGGCTTCCTCGACAAGCCCCCATTGCAGCCAACGACATGCTTGTCATGATGGCCGGGTGGCTCCACGACCGAGGGCAGGAGTATGCCGCAGACTTCAAATATTCTTTCCCTGAGTCATCCATGAAGCAGGTCTTCCATGAGCTAATCTGCATTGCCTTCCCCCAGGCATCCAACGAGCCCGTGATATCCAGGTGCCAACGAAATGCGAGTATTGCAGAGCTACTGCAGGAGCGAGTTGGAGACAGCTTCCATCCGCCGGCAGCCAATGATGCACTCGCTCCCATGTCTGACGCCGAACTTGACCGGCTATGCATCTGACCTCAGACGACAACCATCCCCAGGGCAGGCGTGGGCTAGTCAGTCGCGCAGCGGCTGTCTGGACCTGGAAAGCCTGACCAACCCTCAATGAACTAGGGATGGACTGAGGACATCCCCACCCCTGTCCGTCCTCCTTGGTCTTCTTCCTTGGTCGGTCTCTTCGGAAAGCCGACAGCAGCTGCGCTACTGCCGTCTTCCACGACCGCCCCTGACCTAACGCACCCAAGGCTGCATTGAGAAATGCCTCTTAAGCGGACCAGTGAACCACCTATACCTCTGTCGGGAATTGGTCCGCTCCCCCCCTGACCGCTCTATCACCACCCATCAGCCACCAGGCGTCCTCCACTGAGGATGCCGGGAAGGTTGCACCTCAAATTTACTATCAAGGAACGCACCACATGACCGCACGT
>Ga0209699_100828_pt1 | contig 11196 bp, 9 predicted proteins | sample SynthPrep_1_END__FD_187204 | JGI IMG/M metagenome (GOLD analysis project Ga0209699, IMG submission 187204) | Synthetic microbial communities from Ohio, USA - SynthPrep_1_END_DS7_MetaG (SPAdes) (version 2) | ecosystem: Engineered > Bioreactor > Aerobic > Activated sludge | place: USA: Ohio...
CCGGCCATTGAATCCTTGAATTCACGCGGGGAGATCATCGGAGACGCGCAAGCTTTCAGCGGAATATGGGCGTGATTGACCACGCCGCCAGAGATCAGCCTGAGATTATGAGACATGACATGCCGGGCTAACCGCCCGCTCCCGGGTTCTTGGAAAAAATGGAAAACTTGGCTGAGGCGCCATTCATGACGTCGGCATTGTCTGGCGGCGGCCTTTTCTGGTGCACGCGCGGCCAGATGCCGGAATAGTGGCGGTTTAGGTCGAGCCAGACATGCAGCCCGGCTTCGGTATCCGGTCTGATCGCTGCCGCGGGACATTCCCGCTCGCAGATGCCGCAATCGATACATTGGTCCGGATGAATAACGAGCATGTTCTCGCCTTCGTAGAAACATTCGACCGGGCAGACTTCCACGCAATCCATATATTTGCAGGCGATGCAGTTTTCGGTGACGACATAGGGCATTGAAACGCTCGAATGGAGTTGCAGCCGGACGGCGGCTGTCCGGCTGCGCCTGACCCGGCCCGCCGCACGGGGCAGCGGCAGGGGCCGGGTCGGTGGGGCTCAAATCAGAGGCGGGCTGCCACGGCCTGCCAGTTCACAAGATTGTCGAGGAAATTCTCGATGTAAGCCGGACGCTTGTTGCGGAAATCGATATAGTAGCTGTGCTCCCACACATCGCAGCCGAGAAGCGCCTTCTGCCCGAAGCACAGCGGATTGACCCCGTTTTCGGTGCGGGTGATCTTCAGCGAACCGTCGGTATCCACCACCAGCCATGCCCAGCCCGAACCGAACTGCGATGCACCGGCGAGGGCGAAATTCTGCTTGAACAGCGATACTGAGCCGAAGGACTGCGCCAACGCATCCTCAAGCGCCTTTGGGATGGCATGATTTCCCGGCCCCATGATTTCCCAGAAGAGATTGTGGTTCCAATGCTGGGAGGCATTGTTGAAGATACCGGACTGTGCGATTGCGCCCTTCTCATAGGTGCCCCGGACGATGTCCTCGAGACTGCTTTTTTCCCATTCGGTGCCTGATATCGCCTTGTTGAGATTATCGACATAGGCCTTGTGATGGAGATCGTGATGAAACTTCAACGTCTCCTCGGACATGCCCGATGGGGCAAGCGCATCATGGGCATAGGGGAGGTCGGGAAGCTGGAAAGCCATGGGGTATCCTTTGTCAACTGTTCGCTCAAGAGCATGAAATGAGCCTTGCGGAAACAAGGTGACAATACTTCTAGGAGCTCAACCATGGTTGAGGTCAAGAGGTTTTTTCACTGGAAGGATCGGACATGAAACAGGCAAAGGGGAATTGCAGAAAACCCCCGTGTCCACTGGCTCGTCGTGATGATTGCTCCGGAATTCGGCGACTTCAAAGCCCGAGAAATTTGAACGGCTTGCTATCCTTCAGGCTGTCATTCGCCATTCCTGAATAGATGTGAATCTGGTTGGGACCAAGATCGAGTTTCTTCACCGAGCCGGTGTCTTTGGAAAGATCGAGCTTCGTCATGTCGATCCAGAAGATATTCGGCGTCAACGCGGACTCGAAGAAATAAAGCTTGCGCTTGTGGTCGATGACCGTGCGCCAGCGTGTCGAAGAAATATTCGGCTGGTCCGGCGTGGTAATACCATAGGGAACCGAAACGTTGCGGATGACACTGAAGACGCTGGCGATCGCTTCAATTGCATTCTCGCTTTTGGGAATGGCGTTGGCGTAAAAGGCAGCGCGGGCGAAGCGATCCGAAGCGCGGTTCGTGCCAGGCAGCATGACCGTGCCACCGATCTGCGTCCAATATTCATTCAGAGCCAGCTGTTTGTCGAATGTAGGTGAATTGGTCATCACCTGATATCTGCGGTTGTGATGAATGACCTGCTTGCCGTCGATATATTCGACGATTGCGCTGTCTCCACTTGCATCCGAAAGTGAAAGATGCAGCGTTGCCAGACGCTCTTCACCCGGCACGTTGTCCGTCACGATCGTGAAGGGGATTTTCTCCAGCGCGCTGACAGCTTCGGCGACGGTTGCGAAATTATCGAGCACATATTGCGCCCAGGCCGCGATGGATAGGCCCGGAGATTTGCCGTCATAGGCAGGGTAGCTGGATTCGACCAGCCAGAGAACATTCGCCGCAAGCCCGGCCTCGTTCATGCCGTCCGTGGTGGAAATATCGTAGCCTGACGCGATGACGCTGCCATATCTGGATGTCCATTTCACGGAGTTTGGCCCGGCTTCGCCAGACCGCTCCATTCCCCGCGGAAACACCCAGATGTTGGTTCCAACATCCGTTTTCCAATCCATCGATCGGGCCGTCATGACCTGATCGTTTTCGCCAAGATACACGAAACGCGTGCAGGCCTGCGCCACCGATGTGGTGAGTGTTGCGATCGAAAAAATGATGGCGGTGCAGGTAGATAAAATCGGCAAAGTCTTCGGGCGCATGAGACAGGCTCCGGTGCTCTTGGCAGGAATACAGCGTATGATAGAAAATCGGACTTGTTGGCGGAAGTCAAATGGGTCTACTTTCTCTCAATCATAGGGGGGATGCCTTTGCTGAAATCATCTTTTGTTGCTGCCACCCTGGCACTTTCCGCAGGTGCCGCCTCGGGCGCGGATCAGGCGAGCGCCGGTCCGCATGAAGTTGATCAGCCGGACTGGGCGCTTCAGGCCACGGCCTATCTCTGGGCAACGGGACTGAACGGAAACATATCGCCTTTCCGCCGCGCGCCGACGCTGCATGTCGAAAAATCCTTCTCCGACGTCGTGGACGATCTCAACTTCGGTGGATTTCTCAACATCTGGGGGCGTTACGACCGCTTCGTCCTCTCCGGCGACATGATGTATGTGGACACCACCGATAGTCACGCGGCTGGCCCGCTGCCGGCGCTGCAAATCCCGGGTTTGCCGTCTTTGCCGGCCGGTGCCGCAATAGACGCGAATGTTGATACGCAGGAATTCATGGCGACGCTGCAGGCCGGCTACCGGGTCGTGGATGCGGATGGATTTACGCTGGATGCGCTGGCGGGCGCCCGCTTCTGGCACATTTCCAACGAGGTAGCGGTCACCGCCAGTCATCCTTTGATCGGCAGCGTTTCCGCCACCCATAAGGAAAGCTTTGGCTGGGTCGATCCCGTTATCGGCGCGCGAGCCTTCGTCAGCCTGACAGATCGGCTGTCCCTTCAGGGACAGGTCGATATTGGCGGCTTCGGCGCGGGATCCGATCTTACCTGGTCTGCCTTGGCAACGGTGAACTACGTCTTCACGGACACATTGTCTGTCTCGGCAGGCTACAAGGTGCTCGATGTCGACTATTCGGATGATGGATACGTTTTTGATTCCCGACTGAGCGGGCCCGTCCTCGGACTGAGCTACAGGTTTTAACGGCCTAACCCCGTCCAAATCGTGTGTCTGATTGCCACGCGCTTTCGTTGGGCGTGTGATTTCCGCACATCGTCAAGGTTTGTTGTGACTTCCAGCGTCCCTTTTCCGCACCGGACCACTGGCCGTCGGGTGTGACCTTGACACAGAGACCGCGCGCACTAGACGGGGACGGTTATTCATTGTGGGAGTATAGACATGAAAACGCTGGCAGCCGTCTCGGCTTTCGTGGGCAAGACCTTTGCCGTCTGGGTCATCCTGTTTGCCGTACTCGGCTTTTTCTTTCCGGATACGTTCAAGCAGATTGCACCGTGGATCGTCACGCTTCTGTCGATCATCATGTTCGGTATGGGGCTGACCCTCTCGGTTGATGACTTCAGAGAGGTGGTTAAACGGCCGTTCGATGTAACGATCGGCGTACTCGGCCAGTTTCTCATCATGCCGCTTCTGGCGGTGCTGCTCACCCGCATCATTCCCATGCCGCCGGAAGTCGCTGCTGGCGTCATTCTGGTTGGTTGCTGCCCGGGAGGCACGTCTTCCAATGTCATGACCTATCTGTCGAAAGGTGACGTTGCGCTGTCTGTCGCCTGCACCTCGGTAACCACGCTTGCGGCACCCTTGGTGACACCCTTCCTCGTCTGGCTGTTCGCCAGTCAGTTTCTGCCGGTGGATGGCTGGGCCATGTTCCTCAGCATCGTCAAGGTCGTGCTGGTGCCGCTGGCTCTCGGCGCCGCGTTGCAGAAGCTTCTGCCCGGTGTGGTCAAGGCGGCCGTTCCGGCTTTGCCGCTCGTCAGCGTGATTGGCATAGTCCTGATCGTTTCGGCGGTTGTCGGAGGTTCCAAGGCTGCGATCGCCCAGTCCGGATTGATGATTTTCGCCGTTGTCGTCCTGCATAACGGGCTTGGCTATCTCATCGGTTATCTCGCCGCAAAGGCAACGGGCCTGTCGCTTGCCAAACGCAAGGCCATTGCGATCGAGGTCGGCATGCAGAATTCGGGCCTCGGTGCAGCCCTCGCAACGGCCTATTTCTCGCCTCTTGCCGCAGTTCCGAGCGCCATTTTCAGCGTCTGGCACAATATTTCCGGCGCGATGCTGGCAAACTGGTTTTCGGGCCGGGTTGAGGCAGATTCCGCAGACAAAGCCGCTTAAAGCTCCACAATATCAGGCCGCCTGCAAGACAGGCGGCCTGATGATTTGGTTGTTGCGTTTCCCCGGTCACTCAGCCAGCCTTACGGCCATAGACCGTGACGGGTTAACGTCGATGGATTGCGTTGCGCAAATCCCGCTTGCCGCTGGTACGGGAAATGCGGATAGGGTGCCGTCGTTTCACTGGCTTCATCCAGCCGCGCCACCTGTGCAGGCGTCAGTTCCCATCCCACTGCATCGAGATTCTGGCGAAGCTGCTCCTCATTGCGTGCGCCAATGATCACGGTGGAAACGGTGGGCCGTCTGAGCAGCCAGTTGAGCGCGATCTGCGGTATGGTCCTGCCTGTCTCTTCCGCGACAGTGTCCAAAGCATCAATCACGCGGTAGAGATGCTCATCATCCACCGGCGGGCCGAAACTCGCGGTCTCATGCAGGCGGCTACCTTCGGGCAGCGGCGCGCCGCGGCGGATTTTTCCGGTCAGCCGTCCCCAGCCAAGCGGGCTCCAGACCATGGCGCCAAGGCCCTGATCCGCGCCGAGCGGCATCAGATCCCATTCATAGTCACGGCCAACAAGGGAATAGTAGACCTGGTTGACCACGTAACGCGGCCAGCCGTATCGGTCGGCGACAGACATCGATTTCATGATCTGCCAGCCTGAAAAGTTCGAGATGCCCGTATATCTAACCTTGCCGGACCGAACGAGCGTATCGAGTGTCGACAGCACTTCCTCCACCGGTGTGAAAACATCGAAAGCGTGAAGCTGGAGAATATCGATATGGTCGGTCTGGAGCCGTCGCAAGGCGTCCTCCACCGCGCGTACCAGCCGGAAGCGGGACGATCCGGCCTCGTTCGGTCCGTCGCCCATCGGCAGGCTGGTCTTGGTTGAAATCAGAACGTTGTCGCGCCTTCCCTTGATAGCTTCACCCAGCACCTCCTCTGATGCGCCATTGGAATAGACGTCGGCCGTGTCAAACAGATTGACGCCAGCCTCCAGACAGATGTCGATCAGGCGGCGGGCTTCTTTGGCGTCTTGATTGCCCCAGTTGCTGAAGAGCGGCCCGGAACCGCCGAAGGTTCCTGTGCCGAAACTCAACACCGGGACTTTCAGGCCGGATTTGCCGAGATAGCGATATTCCATGGGGTGTTCCTTTGTTGCTGCGGCATGGTTGTGGGCGAGGCGCCTCGTGGCCCCTTGCTCCCTCCATTCTGCCGTGATCTGGCAGACGAAGATTGCGGCGTGTTTCAATCGCGGTCTGAAGATAGACGCTTGCCCTTCAATGAAATAGAATGCCGAAAATAACATCACTTGTGAGATGAAGTCATCATGGCGCGACTGGAGATCAACCGGGCAGGGGAGATGGAGATCTTCGTGCGGGTCGTCGAACTCGGAGGTTTTTCCCGAGCGGCCGCGGCGGCAAATATGACGCCTTCGGCGGTGAGCAAGCTGATTACGCGACTGGAAACGCGGCTCGGCGCGCGCCTGCTAAACCGTTCCACCCGGCAGCTACAGATAACGCCAGAGGGTTGTGCTTTCTACGAAAGGGCCACCCGTATCCTCGCCGATCTCGAAGAGGCCGAACGCGCCGCAGGGGAGGGCGAACAGCCTCTCGGCCGCGTTCGGATCAACACCAGTGCTTCTTATGCTACGCATATTCTTGCGCCCATCCTGCCACGGTTTCTGGCGCTTCATCCGGGCATAATGCTGGATATCGTTCAGACGGATCTGGTGGTCGATCTTCTTGCGGAGCGCATGGATGTTGCTGTTCGGGCGGGGCCGCTGAAGAGCTCCAGCCTCGTTGCCAGAAAACTCGGTGAGACAAGAATGATCATCGCGGCTGCCCCGGACTATCTGGAGCGCTGCGGCGTGCCGCAAACCATCGCCGATCTCGAGGACCACAATCGTCTCGGATTTGGCTATGCCCGGTCAGTCGACGGGTGGCCGTTGCGGGACGACGGAAAGACCGTTCTCGTCCCGGCGACGGGACGTGTGCAGGTGAGCGATGGCGAGGGCCTTCGCCGTCTGGCGCTTGCCGGCATTGGGCTTGTGCGCCTTGCCGCTTTCACCGTGAGGGACGATATCGCCGCCGGCCGGCTGATCCCCGTGCTCGATCATCTCGATACGGGTGAAACGGAGATGTTTCATGCGGTTTATGTCGGCCAGCGCGGACCACTTCCCTCACGCATTCGGGCGCTGCTCGATTTCTTGGGCGAATATGGGCGGGTGAAGTGATCATCCGACGATATCAAGACGGCAGGCGGCCCGGGGAAAAAGACACCCGGATGACGGTGTCCTATGGTTTCGGACCGGACAAGGTGAAAGCACCGACCGATTTCAGTGTTATGTGTGTCTCCCGGGCAAGTGTGCTTGGTATCGCACCGCAGAGACTGCCCGTTGTTATGATATTTCCCGCCTTGAGCATGTCGCCTTTGTTGAATGCCGCATTGGCAAAGGCGACCAGCGGCGCAAGCGGATCACCATTCGGGTGTTTTACCGTGGCATCGAACAGCTGCACCGAACCTTCGGTAATGCTGAGCTGCGGTAGGTGTGTTTCGTTTCCGGCAAAGACCTCCAAAACGCCGGGATTGATTTCCGGGCCGATGACGAAACCGTGGTTGGCAAGACGATCGGCCAGAAACAATGGAAAGGGTACCTGATTTTTCTCAACCAGCCGATAACGAAGAAGTTCAACGCCCAGATGGACCTCGCCGATGTGCCGCATGAGGTCGCCTCTGGTTAGCGGCGCCTTGTCCCGCGCTGGTATATCGGAGGAAAGGGTGAAGCAGATTTCCACCTCGATGCCTTCAGTTCCCGCTTCCGGAAAAGAGGCGATATTGTTGTCTTCGACCCGGTAACAATCCAGAATCGGCGCGCCGATCGCCTCGCCATCCGGCCGGATCGCCAGTTTCCAGCCTGTCACCGACTTCCCCGAAGCCTTAACAAATGCACGCTGTACGGCCATTGCGGTTTCGAAATTCTCGGGAACAACGCCCTCCCTCTCCAGCGACGCCAGAGGAATTTTAGTGCCGCGCTGACTCGCTTCCACGAAGCGCCGGGCCATGCTTTCGATTACCATCATTCGCGTCATCGTCCTTGCCGTGATTATTAATCGAATGCTGTCACGGTTTGGTGCCGTTTGCCAAGGCCATCGACGTTCACTTCGACCACGCGGTCACAACCCACAATGGAGACTGGAGTAACTGGATGCCGACACCGCATCCGATAGGGAACGAAGTCGTCGGCACCATAAGCATTCTGGCGCCGTTCACCCCATGACCGATGAAAGAGCGGAGGAAATCCTGCCGCTTCTTGTAAGTAGAGCGAGCGGTATGGAAAGTTACGTAATAATAGAGGTCAATTGGTCCTGCCCCTAACAAATGTCACGGAAGCAATGAAGTAATGTCTGTCCGAGGAGATCGCCCAATTTGTTTACGTTACGCTACATCCGCATCGAACTGAATGCTATGCAGGCGCTTATAGAGACCGTCCGTTGCGAGCAACTCGCGACGACTTCCCTGCTCGACAACCTGGCCATTGTCCATAACGACAATCTTGTCGGCGCGGTTGATCGTGGAAAGCCGGTGAGCAATGACAATGGATGTCTTGTTGAGCGTCAACCGCTCAAGCGCATCCCGAACGAGTGCTTCGGACTCAGAATCGAGCGCGCTCGTTGCCTCGTCGAGGATCAATATGTCTGCGTCTCTCAGCATGGCGCGCGCAATGGCAACACGCTGCCTCTGGCCACCGGACAGGCCGGAGCCGTTTTCACCCAGCTTGCTGTCGTAGCCATCAGGCATGTTCATGATGAAATCATGTGCGTTGGCCGCTTTTGCAGCAGCGATGATTTCTTCATCAGTCGCATTGTCTCGGCCTACGGAAATATTGTGCTTCACCGTTCCCGAGAAAAGGAAGGTTTCCTGGCCGACGTAAGAAACATGCTCGCGCAGGCTGGCAAAGGACACATCGCGCAAATCCATTCCGTTGATTTCGACGGAACCGCTTTGCGGGTCATAAAGCCGCATCATAAGATTGATGATAGTCGACTTGCCGCTGCCTGAGGGCCCTACCAGCGCGGTCATCTTGCCACCTTCAAAGAGGACGCTGACGTCTTTCAGAACCGGTTGGCCCGAAACATATTCGAAGCTGACCTTCTTCAGCTCCACATTGCCGCTTGCCTTGGGAAGGGGGGCGGCATCGTTTTTTTCCACAAGCGTTAATGGGGCATCCAGCACTTCGAACATCATCCGTACACCAATCATGCCGCCTTCGATCTGGACTCGCATGCGGGCCAGACGCTTTGCCGGTTCGTAGGCAAGAAGCAGCGCGGTGATAAAGGCCATCAGGTCACCGGGTGAGCCACCTTTTTCGAGAACAGTATAACCCGACACGGCGATAACGACCGCAATGGCGAGGCCGGACAGCGTCTCCATGATCGGGCTGGTTGCTGCTTCAAGTTTTGCGATACCATTCGCGCGATGCTCAACGTCGGACACTGCCTTGTTCATGCGTTGACGCATCAATTTCTCAAGTGAGAATGCCTTGATAACGCGAACGCCGATGCTGGTTTCCTGCACGACGTTGACGATTTCGCCCAACGAAGCAAGTTCTGCTTCCATGATCTTGCGAACACGACGCAGGACGAGACGAACGCTGAAGATCGCAATGGGTCCGATAATCATGGAAATTGCACTCAGAAGAAAGTTCTGGGCAAACATCACGACGATAAGGCCGAGGAGCGAAAAAAGATCGCGTACAAAAGACGTCACAATGGTATCTATGACACTGCGGGCAGCCTGCGCGTTGTAGGTAACGCGAACAAGCAATTCCGAGGAGGGCAGGTTCTGAAAAAAGGAAACTCCTTGCTTCAGAAGCCTATCATAGATTTTGCGCTGCTGCTCGGCGACGATGCTGTTACCCGCCTTGCTTAGGTAATAGCTCTGGACGAAGGTGGCTAACCCCTTCACGATGAAGATTGCCGCAACCGCGAATGCAATCTCAAGGACAACGTCGAAACCCTGTTTAAGATAAACACTATTAACAATGTCGCGCATGATCCAGGCGCTAAGAGAGGTGGTTGCCGCAACAACAATCATCGCCACGATTGCCGCAGAGTACCATCCGACATGTTTTTTGAAATTTTCTTTAAAAAGCCGCGCCAGCAACTTCTTGTCGTTTGGCGACAAAAACGATCCGATCAAGGAAATATCCTATTCAGTTTTGGGTACACGCGCCGTTCGCTGAGTGCAAACTTATCAGAACGGTTTGGCTCAATCGAGTATGTCTTGTGATCTTGGGTGCAGTGGCCCTATCGCCAGCCACTCCTCGTGACTCAAGAATTATCGCGCTGCTCCACAATAGTTACATCGTTAGAGGTGCAAATACGTCGAAGGCTTATCACTGTCAACATTTTGGGCTAGGTTGGCCGCTGTTGTGATCATAATTCGATAGGAAGTCGGGTGTAACAGTCGGTCAACAATACCCCCAAATCCGCGTCTCGGGTTTGAGTGTGTCAAATGCATGCCAGGCACGTCGACTGGCGCAAAATAAATTATAGTGGAAAACGGATGACGACTCGGCACCCCAGTGTAATTCATTCACCTGTCCAATGTTTAACCTCCGAAAACCACGCCTCCGAACCTCTTAAAGATAATATGGGGCCCGGGAAAATTGGCGCCGGCTTGTGTGTGCTGAAAACGTACGGCCTGCCTGAATGGGCTTGGCTTTTGCTGCTGCTGTCGCTGCCTATTGTTTCGCAATTTAGCGGCGCATATGAGCTTTTCCCCCGGCCGGGTTGGGTAGATCCAATGATCTACATTGGATATTTTCTGGATCCGGCAACTCAGATTCAAAATCTGGGTGCCTATTATTTTTCTCAGCGTATTCCATATGTGTTTCTGGGATCTCTGTCTTACGAGATATTCACTCCTGCCTACGCTCATATTGCCTTGAGTTTGTTGTTTCAGATTATTGCACTTTTGTCGGTCTATTCGATAGCAAGAAACATCTTTGGACCGCTTGCTGCGGTCCTTTCCGGATGGTGGCTGGGCGCGAACCCGCTTTGGATTGCATCAATCAGCAATGGATATGTCGATGGTCCCGCAATAGCGTTGTCCATCTCGGCAATCGCTGCATTGTTATTGGCGAACAATGGGCATGGTCGTTTCCGCAAGGCGCTTTGCAACTTCACCGCAGGGTTTCTTTGTGCCTGTGTATTGGCGCTGCATCCGATACCGGCACTTTTGACCGGCCTGGCTCTGCTGGCCGCAGCGACAACGATGCAACCAAGCAAAGCGTCTGTATTTCAAAGAATTTTTGAAATTTTTATCGGAGGAGTGATCTCTCTATTGTTGATGGCCGTCTATAGTAAATCGATTGGCGGCCCGTTTATTTTTCTTTTTCACGATGCACATCCCATCAGAAATGCTTTTTCGGGCAATGCAATCCCTTTTTCGCGATCACTGCAAGACTGGCTTCCCAACGCATTTCGTATCGCGTCGCTCTTTATTGCCGTCGTTTTTTTTGCAGTGACAGTTTACGTCGAAAATTTGGGGAAAGGTAAAGCCAGGCAGATTGCTTTGCTCGCAGTCATAACTTCGATCACGTTTTTTGCAGTTACCTTGGTATGGGATGTCATAGTAGGCGGAATGGTCGCCCAGACATGGTTTTATTCGAGTT
>Ga0209699_100831_pt1 | contig 11176 bp, 11 predicted proteins | sample SynthPrep_1_END__FD_187204 | JGI IMG/M metagenome (GOLD analysis project Ga0209699, IMG submission 187204) | Synthetic microbial communities from Ohio, USA - SynthPrep_1_END_DS7_MetaG (SPAdes) (version 2) | ecosystem: Engineered > Bioreactor > Aerobic > Activated sludge | place: USA: Ohio...
GTTACTGGGGTGGCTATTGGGGGGGCCCGGCCTTCACCGAAACGCGTCGGGTGGACTACAAGGTCGCCACCCTGCAGATCGATCTCTACGACGCGAAGGACGGCAAGCTGGTCTGGCGTGGCAGCGGCGAGCAGATCATGCGCAGCCAGCCGCCCAGCCCGGCCGAACGTGAGCGGGCGATCCGCGAAACGGTCAACCAGGTTCTCTCGCAATACCCGCCACGCTGAATCAAGGAACGCACCGCTTGAACGTCCTCCTGCAGCATCGTCCGGCCACCGCCGCCGACCTCGGCGACGTGGTCGGCTTCCCACAGAATGTCGATGAACTGTTCTTCTGCTACCCCAAGGCCATCTGGCCACTGAACGTAGGCCAGCTCGCCGCCGCCATGGCCGAACGGCGCGAAAGCACCGTGGTCGAGAGCGCCGACAGGGTGGCCGGCTTCGCCAACTTCTACCAGTGGCAGCACGGCGAGTTCTGCGCCCTGGGCAACCTGATGGTGGCGCCCTGGGCACGCGGCCAGGGCATCGCGCAGTATCTGGTGGAGGTCATGGAGAGTCTGGCGTACAGCCGCTACAAGGCGCCGCTGATGAAGGTCTCGTGCTTCAACGCCAATGCCGGCGGCCTGCTGCTCTACACCCGTCTTGGCTACCAGGTCAGCGGCATCGTCGAGCGCCGTGCGCCGGATGGCAGCCGCGTCGCTCTGGTGCAGTTGGAGAAGCGCCTGCCGGGCTGATCAGCCCTCGTCGACCGGCAGAGGTGCCGGCTCGGGCTCTTCCATGTTTTCCAGAAAGCGCAGGCGAAACAGCGTCTGCCGAGTGATCGACACCAGCGCATCGAGCTGCGTGTCCGGCGTTTCCGTCATGTAGGAAACGCAGAACCTGGCGGGAGGAATCGGCGGCTCGCACGGCAGGCTGCGCAACAGGTTGAGCGCCAGCATCTCGCGAATCAGCGGCACCGGCAGGATGCCGATGGCGTGCCCGGCGGACACCAGCTTGGCCATGAACGCCAGCGAGTTGCTGGTGTGAAAGGCCTCGGAGGTGGCATTGCCGCTCTTCAGCCAACTCTCCACCACCGAGTACAGCGTCGACGGCGCCGAATGGGTGACGATCGGATGGCCACTGGCGTGCTCGGGCAGGAAAGGATTGGCGTCGATGGAGAACTGCGGCGAGGCGACCCACTGGAAGGTCATCCAGCCGATGAAGATGTCGGTCACGTCCTCACGCGTGGCCGGGTTGGTCAGCAGGGCCAGATCCAGTTCGTGATCGTTCAGCTTGCGGTTGAGCACCGCGCCGACATCGATGGTGATTTCCAGGGTGATCTCCGGGAAATGCGCCTTGATTTCGGCGATCACCGCCGTCAGGCCAACCATCGCCGAGCACTCGTCGGCGCCCAGGCGCAGGCGTCGGTGCTGCTTCTGCTTGGCGGCGAACTGTTCCAGCCGGGTGCTGTTGTTCAGCACCAGCTCGGCATGGCGCAAGGCGATGTGGCCGTCGGGAGTGAGGGTCATGCGCTGCTTGCTGCGATCGAACAGTTTCACCTCGAGCAGCGACTCCATCTCGCGGATGCGTGAGGAGATGGCCGGCTGAGTCAGATGAAGATGACGAGAGGCGGCATGCACCCCACCCAGGCGTGCCGTCCAGTAGAAGGCCTCGATCTGCATCAGGGTAATACGCATGATAAAAATCGCCCTCTCTTGCGGTCGCCCGTTTTTATTATCGTCACGAAAACAGGCTTGTTAGCATCCGGCTCAACCTTCAGAAACCTGTTCAGGATCTCGCGAGCGGGAGACAGACGGTGGCGAAGATGGCCGAGGATGCGAAGTCTACGTGTTGTGACCGAGCATTCCGAGGCAATTTTCAACGTCGTCCGGCCAACACGCAGCAGGTCGTGAAGCGGTTCCAGACGAATCGGACAAGAACACGCACATGTACCTCATCGAAGCCTTGCCAGAGCCCATCGAGCAGAACGTGCTGGACGTGCTCGCGGCTGCCGAACCGGCCACCATCGGCCACTTCATCACCACCGGCATATTGAGCCCGCGCATCCGCGCCCACTTCCCCGACCTGCGCGCGGTCGGCACCGCGGTGACGGTGAAGATGCCCGGCGCGGATGGCGGCATCCTGCATTACGCGATGGGCTGCGCCAGGCCCGGGGACTTCCTGATCGTCGACCGCTGCGGCGAAAGCGTGACCGCCGCGATGGGCGGCGCGATGGCCTACGCGGCCAGGCAGGCCGGCATCGCCGGCATCGTCATCGACGGCTACGTCACCGATCTCGGCGAGATACGTGAACACGGCGTACCGCTGTGGTCCTGGGGCGCCAGCGCCATCACCACGCGGGTCAAGGGCGAGGAAGGCGAGTTCTGCACGACCGTGCAGTGCGGTGGCGTGGTGGCCCGCCCTGGCGATGCGGTGATCGCCGACGAGAACGGCATCGTGATTCTGCCCAAGGCCCTGGCCCTGCCCCTGGCCCGACGCGCCATCGACTTCCAGAACAACGAAAAGCACACCCTGGCACGACTCGCCAATGGCGAGAAGTTCCCCGATATCGTAGGCTCGCGCGCCGTCATCGACGCAGCCATACAGGCGCGCTGACAGGGCCGACGCCCAGCGCACCGCAACACCTGCCAGGCCAGACGAAAAGAAGAACAGGGCTGGCCAGGGACATCGTCAGGTTTCTGCCTCGTAGCTCCAGAAAATAACAAAAGGACTACCATGAAACTGCAGTCGCTCCACGGAGGGGTTCTCGCCGTGCTTGTCTGTGCCTTCGCCGCCAGCAGCTCGGCAGAACAACAGCCTCCTCTAGAACTCAATGTCATCGGTGGTGGCAGCCACAACTACAGCTTCCGTGCGGTCGAGCGACCGTTCTGGAGCCAGACGCTGCCCAACGCCTCGGGCGGCAGGCTCAGCGCACGTCTGCGCGGTCTTTCCGAGACGGGGCTCAAGGGCCCGGAGATGGTGCGCCTGCTGCGCGCCGGCGCGGTGGAAGTCGGCATGGGCGTGTTCGCCTTCGTCGCCGGTGACGACCCGGCCTTCGAAGGTATCGACCTGCCCGGCATGGCCGGCGACATCGACACTGCCCGCAACATCGCCAATGCCTACAAGCCCGTGCTGCAGCAGCGCATGGCCGAACGACACGGCGTCAAGCTGCTGGCCACGGTGCCCTATACCGCCCAGGTGTTCTTCTGCCGCGATGCCGTCGCCGGGCTCGACGATCTGCGTGGGCGCAAGGTGCGCGTGCGCGGGCGCAACATGGCCGACCTGGTCGCCGCTCTCGGCGCCTCGCCGATCACCCTGCCCTTCGCCGAAGTGGTGACCGCCATGCAGACCGGCGTCATCGACTGTGCGGTGACCGGCATCGGCTCGGGCAATGCCGCCAGGTGGTACGAGGTGGCCAATCACCTGTACAACCTGCCGGTGGACTGGTCGCTGGGGTTCTACGGCATCGGCCTGAAACGCTGGGAACGACTGACGCCCGACACCCGGCAACTGCTGCTGGAACAGGCCCAGGTGCTGGAAGACGCCCTGTGGCAGGCAACCGCCCGCGAGAACCACTACGCCCTGGCCTGCAACACCGGCGTAGGCGAGTGCCAGATTCACCGCCCCGCGCACATGCAGGCCAATGGTCCCACGGAGGCGGAGAAGCAGCGCCTGCACGAAACCGTGCTGAGAATCGCCGAGGGCTGGGGCAGACGCTGCGGCGCCGCTTGCGTCGAGCGCTGGAACGCCACGGTCGGCAAGGCCATCGGCACTCATCTGAACGCCAACGGCAGCTGAGGGAGAATGCCCATGAACACCCCGCTAGCGCCCCTTCACCTGATTGCCCGCAGCAGCGCCTGGGTCGCTGGCATCGCCCTGCTGGCCTGCGCCCTGCTGATCAGCCTCGACCTGATCCTGCGCAAGACCATCGGCCTGTCCATGGGCGGTGCCGACGAGATCGCCGGCTACGTGCTGGCCATCGTCAGCAGTTGGGCCTTCCCCATCGCTCTGCTCAGGCGCTCGCACGTTCGCGTCGACATCCTCTACTCGCGCCTGCCACCGGGGCTCAGGGTCAGCCTCGACCTGCTGGCGCTGGCCGGCATGGCGATCTTCGTCGCCGCGCTGCTGTGGTACAGCGGCCAGGTGCTGCTCGACTCGATCCATTACCGCTCGGTGTCCACCACCCCCTTGCAGGTGCCGCTGTGGATACCCCAGTCGCTGTGGTTCGCCGGCTATCTGTTCTTCGCCGTGACCCTGCTGGGGCTGGCCTGGATCAGCCTGGCGCAGCTACGTCGCCAGCGCCTGGCTGCGGTCAGCGCACTGATCGGCATTCATTCGGTGGAGGAAGAGATTCACGAGGAAGTCCCCACCACCCGTTTCGACACCGACAAGGGGGCGCGCTAGATGCTGCTCTTCACCCTCATCGTGCTCCTCGGCCTGCTCGCCCTCAGCGTCGCGGCAGCAGTCAGCGTCGGCCTGCTGGGCATGTCGCTGGCCGAATTCCATTCGCCCCTGCCGCTGACCGGCGCACTCGGCGAAATCGCCTGGAGCACCAGTGCCGAATTCCTCCTGGTGGCCATTCCGCTGTACATCCTGATGGGTGAGCTGCTGGTCTGCTCCGGTGTAGCCGGACGCATGTACGGCGCAGCGGACAAGTGGCTGTCGTGGCTGCCCGGCGGGCTGATGAACTCCAACATCGGTGCCTCGGCGCTGTTTTCCGCCACCAGCGGCTCCAGCGTCGCCACTGCCGCGACCATCTCCACCCTGGCGCTGCCGGAACAGGCGCGCAAGGGCTACCCGGCACCGCTGTTCCTCGGCTCCATCGCCGCCGGCGGCACCCTGGGCATCCTGATTCCACCGTCGATCAACATGATCCTGTTCGCCCTGATCGCCAATCTGTCGGTGCCCAAGCTGTACCTAGCAGCGACCATCCCCGGCATCCTGCTGTGCTTCATGTTCGTGTCGGTGATCGTCCTGGCCTGCCTGATCCGCCCGCAACTCGGCGGCCACCGCCGGCACGTGAGCTGGACCGAGCGTCTGGCCTGCGTGCCCGACCTGGCGCCACCCCTGGCGATCTTCGTGCTGGTGGTCGGCGCCATCTACAGCGGTTTTGCCACCGCCAGCGAATCCGCCGCACTCGGCGTACTCGCCGCCTTCGGCCTGGGCCTGTGGCGCCGCGCCTTCACCTGGCAGACGCTGGGCCAGGCGTTCGAATCCACCATGCGCACCAGCGGCATGATCATCTTCATCACCCTGGCGGCGTTCTTCCTCAACTTCGTGCTGTCGTCCATCGGGCTGACTGCTTCGCTGGTCAGCTTCGTCACCGATCTGCAGCTGTCTCCCATGACGACGTTGCTGGCGATCATCCTGTTCTACATCGTGCTGGGCTGTTTCATGGACACCCTGGCGATGCTCATCACCACCGCCCCGCTGGTGGTGCCGGTGATCGTCGCACTGGGCTTCGACCCGCTGTGGTTCGGGGTGATCCTGATCGTGCTCTGCGAGATGGGGCAGATCACCCCGCCGTTCGGCATGAATCTGTTCGTGGTGCAGAGCATCCGCAACAAGGGCCACTTCATGGACGTCGTCCTCGGTGCATTGCCGTTCTGTTTCGTGCTGCTGTTGCTGATCGCGCTGTTGATCATGTTTCCGCAACTCGCCTTGTGGTTACCGCAATTCGCCTGATCCCGGAGATTGTTTCTTCCCTCTGTTCACGCCTCGACAGGAATCGATAAAAAGAACCCGCCATAAACATCCGCCCGAGTTATCCCCTGCAAAAGGACTTTGTTCTTCGCTCGCCTGGCGAACTTCTTCGCGGCGACCTCAGCCCCCTGCTGCCTGCACACTTCGCGCATGGCATCGCTGCCTCTCGCCTACCACTTCCCCCACTCGAAAAAGCCCTGAAAACCTCGCCATGACGGGCTTTTGTCTGTGTCCGTGGTGACTGATCGCGCACGATAAAAGTGCAGAAACGTCATACCCGCCGGCCTTTATCAACCTAATAAAAACATTGAATCCGACTCTGCGTGACAGCGTTGCGCATTCATAAAAAAATCACCCCACGTCGTATGACAACACACGACCAATAACAATAAAGGTGACATATGCCTCATACCGAAACCACGGCCGAAGATGCCGGATCGCGAACTTTCACCGGTTCCGAATACAACAAGGAAACTCCCTTTCTCTCAACTGCCGATACGCTGGAGAGAACACCGTGAAGGTCATCCTCGATCTCTATTTCAACACACTGAAAGTGCTGATCTGCAGCACCCTGGTGTGCATCACCACACTGATATTCCTCAACGTGGTACTGCGCTACGGTTTCAACTCCGGGCTCTTCTTCAGTGAAGAAATCTCCCGCCTGGCCTTCGTCTGGCTGGTATTCGCCGGCGCCCAGCTGATGCTCCACGAGAACGGCCACATCGGCGTCGACATGCTGACCAGCCGCGTCTCGCCAGGGGTCGCCAGGGTGATGCTGGTGGTCAGCCAGGGGCTGATGCTCTACGTCACCTGGCTGTTCCTGCAAGGCAGCTGGAAACAGACCCTGATCAACCTCCACGTCGGTGCACCCTCCACCGGTGTGTCCATGGCCCTGTTCCACGGCGCCGGCCTGGTGTTCTCGGTGCTCAGCATGGGGCTGATCTTCGTGCAACTGATCGACACCCTGCGCAAGCCGGCCGGTACCAACCGTACAGCCGCCGAACCTGACGCCCAGCTCGCCTCCTCTTCGCAAACCGGGGTACTCAAGTAATGGCCCTCACCGTCTTCGTTGGCGTGCTGATGGCCGCCATCCTCATCGGCACCCCCATCGCCTACGCCCTGATTCTCTGCGGCGTGGCGCTGATGTGGCTGCTGGGCCTGTTCGATGGCCAGATCATCGCGCAGAACATCATCAACTCCGCAGGCAGCTTTCCATTGCTGGCCATCCCGCTGTTCATCATTGCCGGAGAGGTGATGAACAATGGCGGGCTGTCCAAACGCATCATCAACCTGGCCATCGCCATGGTCGGTCATCTGCGTGGCGGCCTGGGCTACGTAGCGATCTTCGCGGGTGTGCTGCTGTCGAGCCTGTCCGGGTCGGCCCTGGCCGACGCCGCGTCGCTGACCGCCCTGCTGCTGCCGATGATGGTCATCGCCGGCTACGACAAGAACCGCTCAGGTGGTCTGATCGCCTCGGTCTCGGTGCTTGGCTCGATCATTCCACCGAGCATCGGCTTCGTGGTACTTGGCGTGGCCTCCGGGTTGTCGATCACCAAGCTGTTCCTGGCCGGCATCGCTCCGGGGCTTATGATCGCCGCCGCGCTGTGCGTGGCCTGGTGGCTGGTCTCGCGTCGAGACAGCGACGTCGAGCTGAGCCCGAAAGCCTCCGGCAAGGAGCGCCTGAAGGCCTTCATCGACAGCATCTGGGCACTGATGCTGCCGGTGATCATCGTGGTTGGCCTGCGCTTTGGCGTGGTCACCCCGACCGAAGCCGGCGCGGTGGCCAGCGTCTATGCGCTGCTGGTCTCGACCCTGATCTACCGCGAACTGGACCTGAAGAAGCTCAACGAAGTGCTGTTGAGCGCCGGCAAGACCACCGCCGCAGTGATGTTCCTGGTGGCGGCCGCCTCGATTCCGGCCTGGATGATCACCATCGCCGACATTCCCGGCCAGATCATCGACCTGATCCAGCCGGTGATGGACAACCCGAAACTGCTGATCCTGGTACTGATGCTGCTGATCCTGGCCATCTCCATGGTCATGGATCTGACCCCGACCGTGTTGCTGCTCGCACCGATCCTGGTGCCCGTGGTCACCGCCGCCGACATCGACCCGATCTATTTCGGCGTGCTGTTCATGATCAATTGCTCGATCGGCCTGATCACGCCACCGGTCGGCACGGTACTCAACGTGGTCTGCGGCATCGGACGAATGCGCTACGAGGCGCTGCTCAAGGGCACCTTCCCGTTCCTCATCGCCGAAATCATCGTGCTGTTCCTGCTGGTGGCCTTCCCCGAACTGGTCACCGTCCCGGCGCAGTGGTTCGCCAGATAACGGTTCATCCAATAACAACAGCCAACAAGAAGGACTCCACCATGAAAAAGCAACTGACCGCTCTCGCCGCGTTGCTGCTGGCCAGCAGCATGACCTTCGCCGCCGAATACAACGCGCGCACCATCAAGTTCGCCGCCACCAGCCCGAAGGGCACGCCACCGGCCATCGGCATGGAGCTGTTCGCCGAGAAGGTCGCCGAGCGCAGCGGCGGCAAGATCAAGGTACGCACCTTCCCCAACGGGGTACTGGGTGGTGACGTGCAGGTGCTGTCGTCCCTGCAGGGCGGGGTGATCGAGATGATGACCTGGAACGCCGGGCTGATGCTCAACCATGTCACCGACTTCGGCATCCTCGACTTTCCCTTCCTCTACACCGACACCGCCAAGGTAGACGCCATGCTCGACGGCGAGGTCGGCAAGATGCTCACCGACCAGTTGCCGCAGCAGAACCTGGTTGGCCTGGCATTCTGGGAGCTGGGCGTGCGCAACCTGACCAACAACAAACGGCCGGTCGAGAAGATGGAAGACATCGCCGGCCTGAAGGTACGTGCACAGCAGTCGCCGTTGTTCCTCGACGTCTGGTCGGCCCTCGGCGCCAACCCCACACCGCTGCCGTTCACCGAAGTCCACACCGCCCTGGAGACCGGTACCGTCGACGGCCAGGAGAACCCGGCAGCGCTGATCCTCGCCTCCAGGTTCAACGAGGTGCAGAAGTACCTGAGCCTCACCCATCACAACTACAACCCGCAGATCGTCCTGATCGGCAAGGGTTTCTGGGACAAGCTCAACGACGACGAGAAGAAGTTGCTCACCGATGTGGCCATGGAAGTACGCCTCGAGCAGCGCCGCATCTCCCGCGAGGCCGACAGCAAGGCAATCGCCGAGCTGCAAGCCTCGGGCATGCAGGTCAACCAGTTGCCTGACGAAGAGGTCGCGCGCATTCAGGAAAGGATTCGCCCAGTGGTCGACAAGTACGCCGCCCAGATCGATCCGGAACTGGTTCGCAAGGTCTACGAGGCCATGGACGTACCCCAGCAATGAAGCCGACGGGGGCGTCCGGAGCGCCCCCAGCCGGCCTGAACAACCGGCGCGCCGGGCACGGCGCGCTCTGCCAGTAGATGAGGAAAACCATGAAGATTTCGGTTGCGCAGATTCATCCCGTACCGGGCAACCCACGCCAGACCATCGACAAGGTCGCCGAGGTGTCGCGCCAGGCAGCCGCCGACGGCTCGCGCCTGATCGCCTTCCCCGAATGCCTGCTGACCGGAGGCTCGTTCAACAGCCGCGAGGATCTGGAAAAGGGCGCCATCGAACTCGACGCGCTGGCGCCGCTGCTGGCGGTGAGCGCCGAAACCGGCATCCACATCATCGTCGGTTTCTATGAGCGCAACCCCGAGACCGTCTTCAACACGGCCGCGCTGATCGGGCCGCAGGGCATCATCGGCCTGCACCGCAAGCGCCACCTGCCCTTCATGATCGGCGACCGTTTCACCGATACCCCGGACGACTGGTCAGCACCGGTGTTCGACACCGAGATCGGCCGCATCGGCCTGGCCATCTGCTACGAAATCCGCTTCCCGGAAGTGGTGCGCACCCTGGCCCTGGAAGGCGCCGACATCGTCGTGCTGCCAGCCGCCTGGCCGGAGCAGGCGCGCATGCTGCCGGACATTTTCAGCACCGTGCGCGCCGCCGAGAACATCGTGTACTTCGTCGCGCCGAACCGTAACGACCTGGACGACGGCATGCAGTTCATCGGCATGAGCCACATCATCGAACCGTCGGGCAAGACCCTGGTGCGCGCGGGTCTGGAGGACGGCGTGTACAGCGCCGAGATCGACCTGGCGAAGGCCCGCAACAAATCGCTGATCCGCGAACCTGGCGTGTTCGAGATCCACCCGTTCAAGGATCGCCTGCCCGATACCTATCGTCTCTGAGGACGCCCGATGAACACCACGCTCAAACAGCTGATGGCGCGCGGCACCACCTTCGGCATGAACATCTACAGCACCGCGTCGATGCCCATCGAAGTGGCCGGCAACTGGGGCCTGGACTTCGTCTTCATCGATGCCGAGCACACCTCGCTCGGCGTCGACCGCGACATGGAGAAGCTGATCCTGGCGGCCCGCTGCGCCAACATCCACAGCCTGGTGCGGGTACGTGGCACGCTCGACTGGGACATTCGCAAGGCGCTGGAAATGGGCGCCAGCGGGGTGATCATCCCGCAGGTGCACAACGCCGAGCAGATGCGCAGCATCATCCGCAGCAGCAAGTTTCCGCCGATGGGGCGCCGTGGCGGCGACAGCTCGGTGCGCTCGGCAAACTACGCAGGGCCGAACTTCGAGTGGGGCCGATACACCCGGACGGAGAACGAACGCACGGTGATCGTGCCGATGGCCGAGAGCTACGAGTTCTTCGACGACATCGACGCGATTCTCGACGTCGAGGGTATCGATGCCGTGCACTTCGGTCCGGCCGACTACTCGCTGTCACGCCAGTTGCCCGTGGACTACCGACTGGGCAACCCCGAAGTACGGGCGCGCCTGGAATTGCTGATCGAGAAATGCCATGCCCGTGGCATCCAGGTGATGGTGCCCTGCTTCCCCGCAGACGGGGAAACGGCCTGGCACCTGAGGGAGATGGGCTGCGACATGCTGCTGATGGGCAGCGACCTGTCCTGGCTGAACCAGGCCGGGCAGCGCATCGCCGCGATTCGTCAGGATATCGGCCACTAGCTTCTGCAGAGCACCCCTTCTGCAGGCACCTCGGGGTAACAGGTTCAGCCCCGGCAGCGCGACCTGCAGAAAGGCGGCTCGCATGGAGGCCGAGTCATAGACGCTTGCGGGGCATGGATGCCCTGCGTTTATACGAACTACCGGCAGACGCATGCGCACCGAGCGCAGTCGCTCTCATACCAACAGCTCACAATGCAGAACGCCCGGTGCATGGCACCGGGCGTTTCGCTTTCAGGTGGATCGGATCAGGCGCCGAGCATTACCAGCTCACGCCCAGGCTGAGGTTCACCGCGCCGTCGTCAGCGACCTCCGCCTTGGCCCGCATCAGGCTCTTGCGAACCTCCAGGCCCAGGCCGAAACCGGCACCGCCGCGCTTGTCGGTCGCCCCCGGCTGACGCCAGCTCGTGTCGTCGTACGCCACCTTCACCGA
>Ga0209699_100832_pt1 | contig 11163 bp, 7 predicted proteins | sample SynthPrep_1_END__FD_187204 | JGI IMG/M metagenome (GOLD analysis project Ga0209699, IMG submission 187204) | Synthetic microbial communities from Ohio, USA - SynthPrep_1_END_DS7_MetaG (SPAdes) (version 2) | ecosystem: Engineered > Bioreactor > Aerobic > Activated sludge | place: USA: Ohio...
TTGTCTGAAGGCATTCCAGACCAGTCCATGAACTCCTGTCTTGTATATTCCGAAACACAAATAACTGCCGCGCAGCGTCGGTACAGCGGCCTATAGATCAGGTCATAATAAGCGCGCTTGGTTTTGCCGTAGAAACGGCGATGGGTGAGATCGTGCACAACGACCACCGATGGAAGTTTAGTAACTAGCGGTGGTACGAAGCCCGCGCTGAAAAACACGCCTTTGCCGCCACGTCCGGCAAGCGAGTGACTGATAGAGAGCGGCGACAAGGGCGAACCTATCTGTCCGCGCACCTTAACATCGACTATGCGCAGGTCGGCCGGAAGCCGTGCCTCAATTTCGGTCTGCACCTTTCCGATGCCCGTTTCTTCAGGCCACCGCCGGTCTGCAAAAACAGTCGTGGTGGGCGCATATGTGTCACCACTTCTCAGACGCACGTTAAGGGTTCCTTGGTTGTTGCCCTGGCGCGCGCGCCTGAGCTGCTGTGCTGATGGAGGTTTGCTTCATGGCAAGCGTAGTTGACCGTCGAATGATCGATTTCGGGAAAGCCATCGGAAGAATCTACCCGCAGACCAGGGGGTGTTTTCTGTTGTGGAACAACAGATGCGCTCCATCCGGCATAGCGACCACTTACCAGGGACGGTGCGGCCCCAATCACTTTCGCGCAGCCAAACGGCTCTCTTGCCGACAACACGGTGTCCGCAATCATGGCAATGAAATGTTTGGGCTGTAATGCGGTCAAACCAATACCATCCCGTTAGAGCCGTTTTCGAAGTTAGTGATTACGCTGTGTTTTGCCGGTTAGGATCGTCGGCCCAGCCGCGCAGGCGCTCGCGAAACGCGCTGGCACGATAACGCGCTTGCCCCAGCTGTCCTTTGGCGAGGGCGGCCATGGCGCCAATGAGCGGACGGCCCGCCATATAGGTGATGAACCAGAGCGGATACGCCTCCATGCGCATTACTCGCCCAAAGCCTCGGTTATAAAGGCGCCCACGTTTCATCGCGACGTCGTCAAAAATCGCCAGCGGTTCGGGATGCATGATGCGCAGACCCGGATCATAAAAACCCTTTGCACCGTCGCGCAGTGCGCGTAGCAATAGTTCCGTTTCTTCGCCAGCACCCCATACCGTGCCAGAACCAACGCCAAGATCTTCGTTGAACCGGCCTGCTTTTTTGAGGGTCGGCACGCGGTAGAACGTTGTGTAGGAGGTTTGGCTGGTCCAGATATTGAAGCGATTGATGACATGCGGCACCATCCCCCAACGGCCTTGCGAAGGCACGCCGGCAGGAGTGATGCTCATGCCCGTGTAGACACCTAGGTCGCCGTCATCGAGGAATGCGGAGCTTACCCGTTTTAAGGTATCCGTCAGATAGATGCAGTCGTCGTCTGGAAAGGCGACGATATCGCCGGTAACGTGTTCAAGCCCTAGATTGCGGCCGCGAGAAAGCCCTTTGCGGCTGTCCCGGATATAAAGAACCGGAAGACTGCCTTCAAAGCGCTTCACGACCTCCTCGGTACCGTCATCAGAACTTTGATCAACGACAATGATCTGAGTTGCTGGTACCGACTGGATTTTTAGGGATTCCAAAAGCTCGCCGATTTGTCGAGGGCGATGCATTGTGGACGTCACAAGTGAAATGTTCAAAAGTAACCCTATCAAACAATGTATTTTTCTAAAAAAGATAAAAGTAAAAAAAGCAGGCAGATATGAATTTAGCCGTAGTCTATCAATTCATTTCGCTATCGCAAGGTGAAGTTTTGCAGTGCATGAAAATTTTGAAATATGTTTAATTACGAAGTGCCTTAATCAAAGAGCCTTCCGCCTTACCGATCTTATGAACTGCACGACCATCCCACGTTCGGAGGGCAGGAGACAAAACGCGATATAAACAAGCGATCCGAACAGAAGGAAGGATTTCAGGGCGTTGTAATATTCCAGATCGCGTCCCAGTAACTCAAACAGTGAAACTGGTAAAAGACAGGGCATGGCGAGGGTGAAATTCTTCCAGTAGACCGTCACTCTATTTGCAGCCCAGTAAAGAATGATCCCGTCGAGCATGGTGCGAAAAACCCACGCGCCAGCAGCGCCAATTACGCCAGCCTTGGCAACGGCGAAGTATAGAAGTGGAACGAAAACAACAAACTCGATCGCATATGCAAGGGTCGGCACGTGAGCCTTGCCGCGTGACTGGAAGAATGCGAGGGGCATGAATGTCATTGCGTAGAACCAGAACCCAGCCATGAGTATGGTGCCCGGAGGGACGGCCTGGTCAGCTATTTCTCTGCCAACCCAAAGGTCCAGAAAAGGCTTAAGAAAGATTAAGCCGCAGACGGTAATCGGGGTGATGGTAAGAAACATCACACGACTTCCGAATTCAAGTATCTGCCGAGCTTCTTCATCGTGTTTGGCTGCGGCGAAGCGCGGGAATAATACCGAGAACCAGCTATATGGGATGAGCGTGACCCGAATGATTACATTATACGGCAAGCTATATATGGCAACCGCGTGCAGGGAGGAAACTGCACCGATAACAAACCGGTCCATGGTTAGCATAAGCTGGTTCATGACGCCGGAGACCATCGTCCAGCCGCCGAAGCTGAGCATGGGGCGGACATCGGAGATACTAAAACGCGGCACTCGCGCTTCTTTTGACAATGACAGGCAGTACGCAAAGAGCAGAACAACGCCTCCGACCCTTCCCAGAAGAGCGCCCACGGCGAGCCACGGAAGTTCGACCGAAACCAGCCACCCCGCCAGAAGCGGCGCAGTCTGAAACAAAATTGTGCCTGCTGACTGGGCGATATTGAGTTTTCCGAATTGTTCCCGTCCCTGAAGGTATCCAGTCAGCACCGAGGAAATGGTCACGAATGGCAAAATAGCCACAAGTGTCAGGAGTGCCGTTCCAATTTCGCCACTTAAGTCAGCGCTCACGGAAAAGATGCGGTCGAAGAAGAAACGGCTGATGCAATAAGCGAGAAATGCACCCGCTAGTCCGCCAAAGGTGCTAAGTGCAAGGCCGGTCCAAAAAAAATCCGCCCGTCGGTGCTCGTCACTTTCGCGAGCGACCGCACTCGCTACGGTTCGCCCGAAACCAAAGTCAAAGATGCCGAGATATCCGAGCAGCAGCCAAATGAGAGATAATACGCCGAAACGCTCCAGGCCGACCAAATGAAGGTAAAATGGTGTGACGATCAACGTCACCGCCATCGGCACGAGGCCGCCTGCCAGGTTGGCTGAAAGGCCAAATATCAGTCTTGAGCTCATGGTCCCTCCGAGAGCTCAAGCCGATGTAACTAACGGCGACCCTGAGAGCCACTTGGAATGATATCGATGGAGTTTCCGATATTTGTTGTTGCGATCATCAAAATATATCGGCTTGGAAAGCAGTGATGACAAAATCATACCGTGTAAGCGGTCGGTCCTGACACTTTCAAACTTCTGGAAATGTTCGACGCCATTGCCGATGACGCGATCCCGCAAAACATACCATGCCTTATAGCTGGGAGCTGATCGCGGAACGGGATTGAGGCGCCGCCAAGCACAAAATACCTTGTATAATACCCTGTCGCGAGAAGATTGGGTGTCATCCCAATCGAAACCACCTTTGGCGCCAGCTTGACTGCTCCCCCCCTCCAAGTCGATGCGTGTTTGTTGGAGCTCGCCAGTTCCGATCGTGTAAGGGAATGGAAAAAACGCCGCGTTTTCCCAAAGCTCATGTGCCATATCGGGCAATATCTCACCCGGTACCCCACTGGCAGCCAGAAATTCAAGCGATTCCTGGTCCCGCACGAATATTGTCAGGTTGCCATGCCTGCCGCACAATTTGGCGGCTTCGTCGTATTTTCTTCGGTCGCCAAATTGAATCGATTGGGGAAACACGATGGCTTTAACGCCACTATATCGCTCCAACAGGGCTTCACGGAGCTTTTGATGATGCGGCCATACATCTCCGAAACTCCCACCCCCATGGAATACCAGAACCGCACCGCCGGCGATATCCGCATCAAGTTGAGGGAGGCGTCTTCCTAGAATGAATTTATCGGATTCGTAATAATATTTGCCAAGATCTCCGATTGCATAGCGACTTACGACATTAATTCCATTTCGAGAAAAAAATGCTTCGGTGCCAATATTAATCAGCAGGTCTCCTGTATTGAAATGTGCGGGGTAGTCAATGTATGCAACCTTCGCCCCTGTTCCGATACATTCGTTAATTTGCGAAAACTTTGATTTGAGGTCCCGCATTACAGCAGCGTGCGCTTCTAGCTCACTGTGAATTGGTGCCAACATGGCTTATAATCCGCTTTGTAAGAATTTAAGAAATAAAATAAATATGGAACTGCTTCTCGCATATGCGAAATAAATCGCTTTGACCAGACAAATTTGCGATTGGTGGCCGACCGAAAATTCCCCTGTTCGCAGAATTTGCAGATATTCACGGACAACATTAACGACTTCGAGAAATAACCAATCAAGTGATACTGCGACGTCCAAATTGACGATTGCCTATTCTTGGGCCCCCATAGCGGGATGCGCCGCGGAGTGAGGGCAAACCCCCGACATTACGGGAGTTTCTCCGCCCTATGCTTGTATTCGCGACTGAATTCATTCGTTGCGTTGATACTTTCCGCGATTTTCCTCGCTCTTTGAAGTGCAAGTCGCTGGAACTTGTCCTGCGATACCAAAAATCCCATGAAAAAATAGACCAGTTCGGACTGGTGTAGTGGGTTAAGCAACGACAAGGCTGCAATTGGCGCCAACACCCTGGTTGCAGAGTTTCCCACTCCGGCAAAGATCACCAACCACATCGCAAAACCGAAAGGTCCGGCAATTAGCCAGAGATCAAGTGGGACCGAGAATACCGAGTTTGTGCCTTCTCCCAGCCCTCTTACCTGAATCCAGGTGTTGGAGAAAAACGCCTCCACAAATCCCAGCCCGTAACCAAACGGATTGGCGCGCAGCAGATCGAGGCTGACAGTGAATGCAAGTCCCCGTTCTTCCTCCAGTTTGACCGCCAATCTGTCGCCGGTGAGCTCTTCCGAAAAAATGGACAGATAAAACATTGCGCCGATGATAACCGGCAGGATCTTTATCCACAAAGGCAGCCTTGATTGCAGGAGAAACACGATTCCAGCAGCTATGAACGTCGTCTTTGAGCCGGATAGAAGCATGACAACAATGTTAAGACCGAAGAACAGCAAGAAGCCTCGATTTGAGCGATCCTTCAGGAGCAATACATAGGAGAGAAGGAGAAAATAGACCGCCAGCCAATTACGCTCCTTGAACGTTCCATGGAGCGCACCCTGCCCAAAGCTGATTTCCTCATAGATCACGGGTATATGCAGCGTCTGCGCTGCATATTGAAAAATCAGGAAGATAAATAGGAAGCCGTACGCCAATGGCAGCGAACGGTCACCGAAGTGCCATCCCAACCATTTTCCCACCACATAAAACGCCGGATAAAAAAGGACAAATTTAACGAGCTGATCCATTTCCTTTATGCGCGTGTAATCCTGCATGAAGGTTAGAGCCAGCGTAAAATAGACGAATGCGGCATAGGCGATAAGTTCTGTTCCCGATAGTCGAGGCCGTTCATAAAACAGCATCACCACTAGCGCGATTAACACCCAGAGATGTGCGGGTTGTGCAATGGAAAGCTTCACTGCCTGCAGCGGCAATAAAAGCAGGCCGCCGACCAGAATTATCTCCAGAAGAAGCATTCGTCGCTTGGGGATCGCATCTTTTCGTGGCAAAGACCAAGGCTGGCTGTAGGTGGTATTCACCCATAAATTCCTTCAAAAATGGGGCATTTTCGTATCGCTAAATGTTTAGGCAATAAGTGAACAGAGCGGAGCAGGATGGATTTATCAAAATTTGTATATCGATGTACGAACGCGGTCTTCACTTAAATTATATTTGTTTCTTTGCATTTCGAATGTAACTGAGTTCACATCCCACTGCGCGAATATTAGCATTTTTGCGTGGAGGATGTTCTGACATGCGGTAAATTTTTGCCGGGCAGATCAACGGTTGTTTCACGCCACGGGCGAGATAATGCAACTATTCTGTCGATAATAACCTTCGATCCCTCAGGCCCGCGTAACGGATCCAGATAAATACTGCGAGCATGGTCGGCCGTGTATGAAAAAGGTCCACCTGGCACCTGGAACCAGGAGTATGCAGCGGAAGTCAGCTGATCGGGCCCAATTGTATCGAAACAATCCATCGGGGGGGCCGCGCCGAGTTTGGCGACGGCTTCATTTTTCGTCGTGTCATCCGTACGAAGGGCGGCATAAAGCCACCATTCGCCGGACTTGGGTAATTTGTCAAACTTCAACTGCATATTCCAACCCGGCGAGCTCCGATCGAGTGCCACCGCTGCCCCGTCAGAGGCAAGGGGATCGGCCACGATCGCGCTTTTCGCTCCGGCGAAACGTTGAAATGAGATATCCTGTATGTCTTTCCAGCTCACCCCATCCATGGCGATATCCGGCTTTTCGGGCGGTCGCCTTTCTATGGCCAGAAGAGGAGCCAGGGCTGCAATCTTGTCGTTTTGAATGTATTGGGTAACACCGGCTTGCGAGATCGCCTTCCAAAAACGGGCAGAGCGCTGGTTTTTGTCGGTGTTTACGTCGAAGCCTATCTGATCTTTCAAGTCCGAATATTCGTTCCGCCGCAGGAGGATTACATAATCGACCGGCATGCGGGCGGTCTGCACCCGGGCTTCATAGCGGGTTCCGCGGACCGATGCCTCGGCTTTGTCAAACAGGCTGTCGGCCCGTTTGACAAACTCGGCGTCAAACATAGCCATATCGACAGTCGTCTTTTCTGCCAGAACATCATCGGTGCGGCTGATCTTGTCATGGTAGAAACGGATATATTCGATGATATCAGAAGCCGCAGGCCCGTAATAAGCCTCGGAGAACTCACGAACCAGTTCATCAATATCCTGTTCTGGGTCCCAGAGCAGGCGGGCGATCACCCACGCTCTCAGGCTGGCAAATTCGGCGCCGGGCGTATTGAAGCTGCCTTCACCCATATATCCCCCAACGTGGTCCAGTGAGGCCAACCATTGGATCGATCTGCCGATTGGGAAGATGTTTGGAGTAGGCTGAATGAAGCCGGCGAAATTCGTGATGTGATCCCAAATAAGAACATTGCGGGCAATCTTGTTCCAGCCGGCAATGTCCTTGCCGAGGGCGGCGTTAGCGGTACCGTTGAGCGCGTCGCGGTAGTTAACGTGGATCGTCATCGGATAGACAAGGATGTGATCGGGGACGGTCATGCCTTCCGGCGGTGTGAAGCTCCAGTGGTAGGCATTAAAGGCGAGACGAGCGCCAGGTAGTTCGGCGCGGACGCGTCGGGCAATGTCGATCATCATGTCCAGCCGTGGCGCCGAAGCATACCCTCCATGACGATCGGCGAATGCCTTGCTGCTTGCGTCCATATCCCAGCCCCAATCCATATCGTGAATGGAAAACCAGATACTGCGATAGCCCGGCAAGGCACGTAGTCGTTCGATAACCACCCGGGCCATCTCCGCGCGCATCTCCTCGTTCATCATCGCCAGTTGCCCGCCCGCATACCAGTCCGGATGAGCCGGTCTATAGATGGCCGGAGGCAATAATTGATAGAAATTGGCGATGATGCCCTGGCTTGCCCAGCTTCTATCCCAACTATCAAGCGCCGGCGGTGACGATTGGAAGGAGGGGCCGTGAGATTCACCGTTCATGAGGTTACGCTGACGCCATGCCTTGTCTTCCGCCTCGACACTGAGCACCTCCCGAAAGCCAAAGCGCGGGATTTGTCGCTCGTGTTGAAACGGTAGCGTGATGTCTGGCGTCAGCGGAAGGTTTGTCGCATCCGGCGCCAACCATCGAATGCCGAGTTTACGGTCGAGGAACCAGTTGACGCCATACATGGTGCCGCGCGGTGTACGCCCGGCGATCAGGATGTGGGGACCGGAAGAACGTATGAGGAAGCCATCGTCTCCCAGTTCTTCAAAATCGGCCTCAGTGAACGCTTTACGGGCAAATGCGTTGAGGCGGCCGACGACGAGCAGCGGCTGCTCTGCGACAGCTTCATCTATGGACAGATGTTTGGGTCCAACAGCACCTGCAACCTGCGCAGAAAAATTTGAGAGATCGCTGGCGGCCTGAAGCGTCATCACGTCTTCATCGACACCAACATGCACACGCATTGCCATGTCTCTTGCTGTCGCCAGGCGATGTCGACCATCCTGTGGAGCGGGACGAGCAAGCTGGTTTCTCATGAGTTCGGCGTTAGAAGCCTGCTCCGCGGGCGGTGGAAGCCACTCTGCCACCAAGGTCTGACGTGCGGCTTCGGCAACTGAGGTTGCCGGCTCCTCTGTCTGTGTCATGGAGATGCCGGTGAATGCCGCTGCGCCCGGGGTGCACGGAGCTTTACGAAGGTAAAGAACCATCTGATCGGCTTCAGGCGGTGCGGTAAAGACAATGGCGTGGGATTGCCATTTGGCCGTATCGCCGCCTGTAACGAAAGCTGCTTTCTCGGTCCGCGGAACTTTATCGGCGGTACATTTCCCATTCTCGCGGCCATCTAATGTGACTTTGGCTGGCCCTTGCCATTCATCCGTGACGCCCGCCCCACGAAAGCTCATCTGCGCATAAACCGTGCCCGGCTGCGTGGCTTCACTGCGGATATCCATTGAGAGGCGGTAGTTGCGCCCGCCGGAGACGCTGATTTTCTCCTGTACGACCATGCCGGACGGAATCAAGACAGCCTCGCGTCCGGCTATTTTCTGCAACAGTATAGCCGAGCCTTGCGGCCACCATGGGAAGATATGGCCGGCGAAAAAGCCGTTTTTGACGAGTTCGGACTGTTGTGCAAATGCAGGAAGAGAAAGAAGACTGAATGCCGCGAAAAGGCAGATAAGAGATCTTTGTAAAAACCTTTTCATTGGTATTCCTTAAATTGTTTAAATTTATGGAAAATATATTTTTGAAAAACCAGTCTAGTTCAGTCTGGAAATGCCTCTTAATTTCGGCTCAAAGGCAATTCCAGTGGAGTATTTTGGTTTTATTATCCAGAAAGTTCAGTAAATGAAAATATATAAAGTACGTTATGCTGTTTGGTTTTAACCGAACGGACTACTTCAAGTCCTCTTAGGCGTTTATGAAACGGGTTTAAACACTTTCCGTATCCACTCTATCATCAGGGGAAACTGATGTCGCCTGTCTTCATCGGTTAATCAATTTTGCCTGTTGGGTCCGGTTGCCAATGTTGGGACCGTGTCGACGATTTCCGATGCTGCTGTAAAGACATCGGTAAAACGGGTTACCGGCATGAGCTTTTCCATAAAGCAGGCCCCGGCCCATCATTGTTCACAGGAATTGATGGTGGAAGCGGTAGTTTCGCCGAGCCTTTCATTTGTCTGGGGATCGGCCGAAGGTCGGCTCCGGCGTTGCCGCCCATCCCGTTCTGTTCCCGGCGGATGCAGACAAAGGGTTACAACGGGGGTGAGGAAGACGGCGTAAGCCATTGCGAAGCCGGGGATCTGTAGCGAAAAATCAAGCGTCGAATGTAGTGCGACAAGCAGGAGTCCAGTAAAGCCCAGATGGGAAGCGTAACGATAACGTTTGCGTTTACGTGCCCCGCGAAAAAATATGGCCAATTGGGTGAGCACAAAAAAAGCTACGTAAAACGGGAATACGATGCCCAGCGTCAGCAAGCCCTCGGCATAGACATTGTGAGCATGGGTGACAACGCTGTTCACGCCGCATTGCGCCGCATGATAGGGGGCGTAGGTTTCCTTAAAGCTTGCGAGCCCCGATCCCCACGGCCAATTATCGGCGATGGCGCGTGTGATGCCCGGCATGTAGCAGAAGCGCAGGTCGTCTTCCAACCGCGCTTCCATGCGAAGCGCCACCCTATTGGCGAAAAGCGAGAACAGCCCGATGGCGATGAAAAGCATGATCGCTGCTCGTCGTTTCGATCCGTGCCGTCCGCCCCAAAGGGGTGCCGCATTCCGTCCTCTTCGAATGGGGGAGTTGAAGACGGTCAAAAGGATAAGCAACAACAGTGCCGCAAAGCTCGACATGATCCCTGCGCGCGATCCGGTCAGCATCAATGCGATGAAGCAAAAAGCAGTAAGCGCACTGGCGAAAGCCGCGCTGCGGATGAGACGTTTCTGTTCATCCGGCACGGTGAGACGATTTGCCACCAGAGCCCTCACCATGCTCCAGTTGGGAGCCAGGAGCCTTTTATGCAGCAGCACAACAAGTGTGAGCAGGATGAGGCCGAAAAAGGTTGCAGCGGTATTTCGGTTGACGAAGAGACCGGTCAGACTGTCAAGATAAAAGCGTTTCTGAATGAAGCCGAGCATTTCAGGAAAAAACAGAAACTGCATGATTGACCACAATGCGAGCCAGCCGCCGCCTATTGCGAACCATCGCAGTGCTTTTGCCGCTCGCTCATTCGTATCGAAAATCACGAGGCCAGTTATGAAGGCGCCGAAGGGCAGGGCGGCGCTCAGCAGGCCGAGACGATCGTCAGCCGGGGTAAGTGATATCGTGGCGGTGGGCGCGGTCTGTGTGAACATCGCGGCAACAGACCAGGCGGGATGCGAGGGAGTGATGCCCGGCAGGAACAATGCCTGAAACAGCAGCTGAACGATAAGCCCCCCCAACAAAAGGCAGGCCGCTGCGATGGCCTTGCCGGCACCGGCCTGAGGGGGCCCAAGCAGAAGGATTGCGGACACCAGCAAAAGATAGATTGCCGCCGTGACGACAATACGGCTCTCAATCTCAACCGCGCCCCGATTGAGAAGCGTGAGCAGGAAGATCGCCCAGAATGCGGCGATGGCAATTGCCCGGAAATAGTCCTGAAATGCGAGCGGCTGGGGCTGCGAGGAGGACAGTGGTTCTGGCAGGGCTTCGGTGGGCTGCATGGTTTTTCGGCTTTTGGGAATTGGCTGCTGTGGCGGTGCCTCAAAGGAAGGTGAGACCTGACTGCGCCGCCCTTTTAGATCAAGGATGCGGGACTGGGCGTTTCATCCTGTCCGGCGGCTTTTGTGGGCAGATATTACGCAAGGTCCAGCGCAGGACTTCCCCTCCTTTGCTGCACACGATCGCGGTGTCGGCATCGCGGGCCGTGTCTGCCTGTGGTAGGGCTTCTTTTGGAA
>Ga0209699_100834_pt1 | contig 11147 bp, 11 predicted proteins | sample SynthPrep_1_END__FD_187204 | JGI IMG/M metagenome (GOLD analysis project Ga0209699, IMG submission 187204) | Synthetic microbial communities from Ohio, USA - SynthPrep_1_END_DS7_MetaG (SPAdes) (version 2) | ecosystem: Engineered > Bioreactor > Aerobic > Activated sludge | place: USA: Ohio...
TCTGCCGTGTGATCAGGCCCGCGTATAGGTCCACAATTGCGCTGGGGGAATATTGCGCACGATGAAATCGAAATGGCGGATATGATAGAGATGCGGCTGCGCGACGATCGGGGAAATGGGACCGTATGAAATCTGCACGACGGGGCGGCCGTGCGGCACGCGTTTCAGCAATTCGTCGAGAAGCTTGATGCGGGCGGCCATCGGGAAATTCAGCATCGGCACGGCGGAAATGACGCTGTCGAACATCTGGCCCTTGTGTTCGCCGAGCGTCGCATCGAGATCAAAGGCGTCGCCATTGACGAAATTGACGCCCGGATAGCTTCTGAGAAGCTGATTGTAGAAATCCGTCGAATATTCGATGGCCGTCAGGTTTTCCGGCTTGATGCCGCGCGCCAGAATGGCCTTGGTGATGACGCCGGTGCCAGGCCCGAGCTCAAGAACTGGAAGACCGGAATGGGGATTGATGACACTCGCCATTTTTTTCGCCGTGATGGATGATGTCGGGACGATGGCTCCGACTTTCTTTGGCTGGCTGACCATGCCCTTGAAAAAACGGATTTCTTCCTCGAATTTCTGTTCAAGGCGTTGCTTCAGGTTAAGTGCCATAATTCCCCTCGGATACATTTTGGTCATTGTCAAAAAACGGTTACGTACTGTTGATCCCATTTGGCGCAAAAACAAGGCAAAATGTCGTAATTGGAAAAATTCACATTCGGCTCGAAAGTCGTCTGCACAGAATCAAAAAACGCCGATGAAGCGATCCACCGGCGTTTTTGATTGGATTGAAGAAAATCGAGGCGCTTTAAACGCGCATCGGCATCAGAACGTAAAGCGCATCGTCACCGGCGGTGTCGCGAACCAGCGTCGGCGAGCCAGCATCCGCCAGAAGGAAAATCGCGTCGTCGCCGGAAAGCTGCGAGGTGATGTCGAGGAGATATTTGGCATTGAAGCCGATTTCCATCGAATCATTGTCGTAACCGACAGCCACTTCTTCCGTCGCACTTCCCGAGTCCGGATTGTTGACCGTCAGTGTCAGCTGGCCATCTGTCAGCGCCAGCTTCACGGCGCGGCCTCGCTCGGAAGAGATGGTCGACACACGGTCGACGGCCCGCGCGAAGGTCTGGCAATCGACGCGCATTTCCTTGTCGTTGCCGGTGGGGATGACGCGCTGATAATCGGGGAAAGTGCCGTCGATCAGCTTCGAGGTCAAAACGACCGAGCCGATGGTCAGGCGGATTTTCGCATCCGAGACCTCAACGGTGACTTCCAGTTCCGGATTGTCCATCAGCTTCTGCAACTCGCCGACGGTCTTGCGCGGAATGATGATGCCCGGCATGCCTTCGGAACCGGAGGGCGCATCCACATCGGCGCGCGCCAGGCGGTGGCCGTCGGTTGCGACGGCGCGCAGTTTCAGCTCGCCATTGCTTTCGATGGTGTGGAAGAAGATGCCGTTCAGGTAATACCGGGTCTCTTCGGTCGAAATCGCAAATTGCGTCCGGTCGATCAGCATCTTCAGATCGGTCGCCTTCAGTTTGAAAGTGTGGCTGAAGGTGCCGGCGGTCAGATCCGGGAAGTCGGTTTCCGGCAGGCATTGCAGCGAGAATTTCGAACGGCCGGAGGCAACCGTCATCGTCGAGCCATCAGGGTTGGTCGCCAGAAGCACTTCGGAACCATCCGGCAGCTTGCGCACGATTTCATAAAGCAGATGCGCCGGCACGGTGGTGGCGCCTGCCTGCTCCACCATGGCCGGTGTCGCTTCGGTGATTTCGAGATCGAGGTCGGTTGCCTTCATGTCCAGATTGGCGCCGGAAGCGCGCAAGAGGACGTTGGACAGGATCGGGATCGTGTTGCGACGCTCGACAACCCTGTGAACGTGGTTCAGCGATTTAAGAAGGTTCGACCGCTCAAGAGTAATACGCATGGACGCTACCGCTTTCAACCGTTGCGAACCGGCCACCGCCGGATCGATAAGAAGAGTCTTGACCGGCCCAAAAGCCGGATAATGTGGACGGGCAAAATGGCAGAGTTATTGCAGAAAATGCAAGAGCCGAGTGCATCTGCCGCCGGTCATTTTGCTGCTATACAGCATGATCCACAGGCTATGGCCGCCCGTGGACCTTGTTCGCCGCTTTTCTATTGCCCATAAAGGGGCGAAAATGGAGCGATGGCCGGGAATGATCGGCCGGAATGATTGGAAGCCGTGTGACGGAAGAAACATCGAACAGCGACGCAGGACAGGCAATAAAGGGCTTCAGGATCGGCACTGCCTCTATTCCGGCACGGCCGCTGGAATCGGCGCTTTATCTCGTCGCCACACCCATCGGCAATCTGGGTGACATCACCATCAGGGCCCTGGAAACACTGGCATCCGCCGATGTTCTCGCCTGCGAGGATACCCGCGTCACCCGCATCCTGCTCGAACGTTACGGCATTCGCACGCGCCCGCTCGCCTATCACGAGCATAATGCAAACGAGGCTGGTCCCAAGCTCATCGCGGCGCTTGAGGCTGGAAAGTCCGTGGCGCTGGTGTCGGATGCCGGAACGCCGCTTGTCTCCGATCCCGGTTATCGCCTGGGTCAGCTTGCGCTTGAGGCCGGCCATCGCGTCGTTCCTGTGCCGGGCGCGTCGGCACCGCTTGCCGCCCTTGTCGGGTCGGGCATGCCGAGCGACGCCTTTCTGTTCGCGGGCTTCCTGCCGGTGAAAGATCGCGGCAAGCGCGACCGTTTTGCCGAACTTGCGAAAATCCCGGCCACCCTGATCTTCTTTGAATCGCCGCGCCGCATCGGCACCTCTTTGAAGGTGGCGTCGGAAGTGCTCGGCCGCGACCGTCGCGCCGTGGTTTGCCGCGAGCTGACCAAGACTTTCGAGGAGTTCCGTCGCGGCACGCTGGGCGAACTTGCGGATTATTACGATGGCGACCGCGTGGTGAAGGGCGAGATCGTGCTTCTGGTGGAGCCCCCCTCCTATGATGAAATTCCCGATATCGAGGACGTCGAGAAGCTGTTGAAGGATCTCGTCACGACGATGCCTGCTGCCAAGGCCGCTGCAGAGGCGTCGAAACTGACAGGCCTGCCGCGCAAGGAGCTTTATCAGCGGCTGCTGGATATGAAGGACGCGGATGGCCGCTGACGGGCGAAACAACAAGAGACGAAAGGCCGAGCGACGCGGCCATGCTGCGGAATATTGGGCCGCGCTCTATCTGCTGTTGAGAGGCTATCGCATCCTCGCCATTCGATACCGTACCCGGCTCGGAGAAATCGATCTCATCGCCCGCAAGAGGGATGTCATCGCCATCGTCGAGGTCAAGGCACGATCATCAGGCGAAGGCGCCGTCGACGCCGTCGGCTGGCGTTCGCAGCAGCGCATCCGGGCGGCGGCCGATCTCTGGCTGTCCCGGCGCAGGGATGCAGGGCGATTTTCGCTGCGTTTCGATATCGTCGCCGTTCTGCCGCGACGCCTGCCTAAGCATTTCATCGACGCATTTTGAAGGGGAGAAACACTATGCCGACCGAGCGGGAAAAAATGGCCGCAGGCGAATGGTACAGCTGCATGGATGCCGAGCTGGATGTGCTGCGTTCCCGTGCCCGGCGTGCGGTTCACCAGCATAATACCATGCCGCCGGATGAGCGCGGAGCCATGGCGCCATTGCTTGGGGCGCTTTTCGTCGCCAGCGGGGAAGGGGTATTTATTGAAGCGCCTTTTCATTGTGCCTACGGCTTCAACATCACCCTTGGTAAAAACGTCTATCTCAATACCGGCTGCACGATCCTGGATTCCGCAAAGGTGTCGATAGGCGATGGCTCGATGCTGGGACCCGCCGTGCAGATCTATTGCGCCGAGCACCATCTGGACTCGGTTCCGCGTTCGCAGGGCATTGAAATCGCAAAGCCGGTGACGATCGGCCGTGATGTCTGGATCGGCGGTGCGGCGATCCTTCTGGCCGGTATCACCATTGGCGATGGTGCGATCGTCGGCGCGGGTTCGGTGGTAACCAGGGATGTGCTGCCGGGCACGACCGTGCTGGGAAATCCGGCCCGTCCGATAAAGCGCAGGGACCCGTGAGGCATGCGTTTTTGAGGGAGCGGCCTCCATTCGCAGGCGCTGTAACAAATCTGACATCAAACTGTTAAAGAGGCGTCATGGAACGTCTCTATTCGCATCCTCACCCCACTAACTGGCGGAGAGGACAAAATTATGTTGAAGAAGATTTCCATGGCCGCGGTGGCCGTCAGCATTTCGGCTACATCTTCCATGGCGGCGACCAACATCACCTGGTGGCACGGCATGGGCGGCCGCAACGGCGAAGTCATCAACGAAGTTGCCCAGAAGTTCAACGAAGCCCAGAAGGAATGCGCGCTGACGCCAGTTTCCAAGGGCTCCTACGAAGAAGCGCTGGCAAGCGGCATTGCCGCCTTCCGTTCGGGCGAACAGCCGAACATCCTCCAGGTTTTCGATGCTGGCGCTGCCACCATCATCAACGCCAAGGGCGCTGTCATTCCTGCTGAAGACCTCATCAACAAGGCCGGTTACAAGTTCGACCGTGACGCCTTCATCAACGGTGTGCGTTATTTCTACGCTGCCGCTGACGGCAAGTTCGTCGGCATGCCGTTCAACTCTTCCGCGCCGATCATGTACGTTAACGACGAAGCCCTGAAAAAGGCCGGCGTCGAGGCTCCGAAGACCTGGGAAGACTTTGAAAAGGTCGCTCCGAAGCTGAAGGAAGCTGGCTACATCCCGCTCGTCCAGTCGCAGCTGACCTGGCAGTTCACGGAGAACTTTTTCTCCCGCAACAATATCCAGTTCGCAACCAACAATAACGGTTACGACAGCGTTGCCGACACCAAGCTCAAGGTCACCGACCCGAACCTCGTCATGATGTTCGACAAGCTGAAGGACTGGAAGGACAAGGGCCTGTTCGCTTATTACGGCGCCGGCTGGAACGACAACCAGAAGCCCTTCGAAGAAGGCAAGGTTGCTTTCTGGATCGGTTCTTCGGGTTCGTTTGGCGGTCTGCAGAAAACGGCGACCATGCCGTTCTCGGCAACCTTCCTTCCCTACTGGGGCTCCATCAAGGGTGCCGGCACCAACTCCTTCATCGGCGGTGCAGCCCTCTTTGCAATGTCGGGCAAGTCCGAAGCCGAAAACAAGTGCGTGGCTGACTTCTTCCAGTTCCTGACCTCGCCGGAAATCCAGGTCTTCTACCACAAGGCAACCGGTTACGTCGCCATCACCAAGGCCGCTTACGAAAAGGCCAAGGCTGAAGGTTTCTACAAGGAAAAGCCGATTGCCGAAGTTGGTATCCAGCAGCTGTCGCTGCCGGGCGGCGAATGGTCCAAGGGTTACCGTCTCGGTTTCTACCCGCAGATCCGCGCCATTATGGAACGTGAATACAACCGCATCTTCTCCGGCGAAGTCACGCCGAAGGACGCCTTCGACATCATCGAGAAGGAAGGCAATGACCTTCTGGCCCGTTTCGCCAAGACGGCCGGCTGATCGATCTTTTCGAAACCAATGATCGTTGTCGAGCCTCCTTTCCAACGGAAGGGAGGCTCGCTTCTGGATAAGGAGGCGCAAGCGTGGCCTATACATCGTCTCAACCGCGTCTGGCCCGGTTTTTGTCCGGCCGGTCCGCAAAGGCTGGAAAACCCGTCAGCGCCGCCGAAGCCGGCATGAAGCGCGTGCAGTTCTCCTCGTCCTTCGTGCCCTATCTGTTTCTGGCGCCGCAACTGGCGGTGATTTTCATCTTCTTTTACTGGCCTTCCGTTCAGGCCGTGCATTCATCGTTCTATATTGAAGACCCCTTCGGCTTCGGCGCCTCTTTTGTCGGGTTCGCCAATTATTCGGACGCGATATTCAATCCGGAATATCTCAGCATCGCCAAGTTCACGGTCATCTTCACCGTGCTGGTGACCTTCTTCTCGCTGGCGCTTGGCCTGCTGCTCGCCGTCAAGGCCGATGCCGTCATTCGCGGCAGTTCGACCTACAAGACGGTGCTTATTTCCGTCTATGCCATCGCACCGCCGGTCGCTGGCCTCATCGGCATGATGTTCTTCGACCAGCACATCGGACCTTTCGTCAAGATGGCCGCGATGCTCGGTTGGGACATGAAAGTCGGACTCAATTATTTCGATACGGCTTTCGCTATGGTGGTCGTCGCTGTCTGGAAGCAGATTCCTTACAATTTCATCTTCTTCCTGTCCGGCTTGCAGGGTGTCTCCGTCGCCGTGCGTGAAGCCGCCGCCATCGACTGCCGCTCGGGTTTTCGCCGGTTCTGGACGGTCATCATGCCGTTGCTGGCACCCACAGCCTTCTTCCTGCTCATCATCAACATCACCTATTCCCTGTTCGATACGTTCGGTGTCATCGACGTGATGGTAAAGGATAAGGCGGCCAACAACCCGATCACCCTGGTCTACAAGGTGTTTCTCGACGGTTTCCGCGGCAATGACATCGGCGGTTCGTCGGCCCAGTCCGTCATCCTGATGCTGGTCGTCTTCGTCCTCACCATCATCCAGTTCCGCTTCATCGAGAAGCGCATCCATTACAATTGAGGGAAAAGACGATGTACAAGACAAAACCCCTCGATCATCTGGTGCTGATCATCGGCGCGCTGTTCCTGATCTTGCCGGTCGTCGTGGCATTCATGACGTCAACCCACACCGCTGCGGAAATTCACCGCAGCGGTCTGGCAATCCTTCCCGGCGATAATTTCGTTGAAACCTATGAGAAGGTTCTGACGCAGAAGGGCGGTTTCACCGGGCAGATCACCGGCCTCAACATGGTGCTCAATTCGCTGATCCTCGGTATCGGTTTTGCCGTCGGCAAGATCGTCCTGTCGATGACGGCGGCCTATGCGATCGTCTACTTCCGCTTCCGGTTTGCGACGCTCGCCTTCTGGATCATTTTCACCACGCTGCTTCTGCCGCTCGAAGTGCGCATCATGCCGTCCTACGAGGTGATGAGCAAACTCGGGCTCCTGAACTCCTATACCGGGCTCATCGTACCGCTTCTGGCGTCTGCGACAGGCACCTTCTATTTCAGGCAGTTCTTCAAATCCATCCCGGAGGAATTGCTGGAGGCGGCCCGCATAGACGGCGCGGGTCCGGTGAAATTCTTCATCGATGTGATCATCCCGCTTTCCCGCACCATGATGGCGGCGATCTTCATCATCATGTTCGTTTACGGCTGGAACCAGTATCTCTGGCCCATGCTGATGACGACGGATGAGAGTTTCTTCACCCTGATGCGTGGCATCAAGTCGATCCTGCAGGTCTGGGTCGGTTCACAAATTCCCGATTATAACGAAGCTTTCGCGCTTGCCGTTCTGGCCATGCTGCCGCCTGTGTTGATCGTCGTGATCTTCCAGCGCTGGTTCATCAAGGGCCTCACCGAGAGCGACAAATAAGGAGACCGAAATGGCCGCGATAGAAATCAGTCAGGTCTGCAAGGATTATCATGGCGGCGTGCGCGCCGTGCATCACGTCGATATCGACATCAGGGACGGTGAATTCATCGTGCTCGTCGGCCCCTCCGGCTGCGGCAAGTCCACGCTTCTGCGCATGGTGGCCGGGCTTGAGGACATCTCCGAAGGCACGGTGAAGATCGGTGACCGCCTGGTCAACCAGGTCGACCCGGCTGACCGGGATATCGCCATGGTGTTCCAGAACTATGCGCTTTATCCGCATATGTCGGTGCGGCAGAACCTGGAATACGGGTTGAAGAACCGCAAGACGCCAAAGGCGGAGATCGATGCGCGCGTGGCGGAGGCTGCCCGCATGCTGCAGCTCGAACCCTATCTGGAGCGCAAGCCGCGTGCTCTGTCCGGTGGTCAGCGGCAGCGTGTGGCCATGGGCCGCGCCATCGTGCGCAAACCGGCGGCCTTCCTGTTCGACGAGCCCCTGTCCAACCTTGACGCCAAGCTGCGCGTTTCCATGCGCGGCGAGATCAAGCGCCTGCAGAAGCGTCTTGGTACGACCTCCATCTATGTCACCCACGACCAGCTGGAGGCCATGACCCTGGCTGATCGCCTGGTGGTGCTGAATGGTGGCCGCATCGAACAGATCGGCGCGCCGCTCGAGGTCTATCACACTCCTGCCTCCACCTTCGTCGCGAGCTTCATCGGCTCTCCCGCCATGAACCTGCTGAACGGCGAACTGCACGGGGATGGCCTCGCCATCGGGCCGTCGCTGGTCTCGCTTGGCGGTTTCGCGCCGACCTCCGGTCCGGTCACGGTCGGCATGCGGGCGGAAGATTTCCGCCTGGCCGCAGAAGGCGAGCAGGGCTTCGTGCTGCGCGTCGATTACATCGAGGAGCTCGGCTCCCAGCGTCTCATCCACGGTATGATCGGCGATCAGAACCTCACTGTGGCGTTTTCGCCCGAGGTTGAGGTTCCGGCTACCCTGTCGGTCGCCATATCCCCGGACAAGCTGCATTTCTTCTCCAGCGAGACCGGCAAGCGGATTTCCGGCAAGGTGGAGCAGTCCGTGATGCAGGCGTCCGAACTGGCGACCGCCTGAGTATTGCGAACGAAATCGGCGCGATGATTAAAATTGCGCCGATTGTCCAAACCGGTTTGTTACGATCCCGGTGATAGAAGACCTCCAATATCTCACGGGGGTTTTCTGGCATGTCCTTCAAAATGATGTTCGCGACGGCGGCAACCATGGCGATCCGCTCGGTGCCGATATTGCCGGCCTCCTTGCGCCGGGCAAAAGACGAGAGTGTCGTCAGCGCATCGTGCACGGATCTGCGGCTTCAGCCGGCCCCCATCAATCCTGACTGGATCATTTCCGGTAATCCCCAGGCGCGTGCGGCGGACCATTCCAGAAGCGGTGACCGCGCCTCCAGCACTGCGATGTGGGATTGCACGGCGGGTGAATTCCGCTGGTTCTTCGGTTGGGACGAGACCGTTTATATTCTCGAAGGCGAAGTGCATGTGACGGCGGAAGACGGCTCGATCAGCATCCTGCGGGTCGGCGATGTCGCATATTTCCGTGCGGGAACGTGGGCCACCTGGCGGGTGGATGAATATGTCCGCAAGGTCGCCTTCATGCGCCGCCCGTTCCCCACGGCGTTGGCTCTGGCGTATCGGGTCAAGAACAAGCTGTTTGCCGGTCGCTCCTACAAGCTTGCGGCCTGAAACGATAAAACCTTCCAGCCGATAGGCCCATCAGGCTCCGTCGGCTGAATTATGAAGGTTCAATAAAACTCACAAAAAGCACCCCTCGCAGCAGTTGCGTTTGAATGGTCGCTGCCCTACATCTTCAGGGTTTTCTGAAGCATTTCCGGGTCTCCTCCGGTCCTGCCGGGAAACGGGAAAAGACGAGGCAATGGGCACGGCGGGCTGGCAAAGCGTCCGCATGCTGCAAGAGGAACATGCGCATGGCGAAGATCAAAAACGTCGCGATCCAGATGGATCATGTCTCCGGCATCAACATTGCCGGTGACTCCACCTTCGCCATGAGCCTTGAGGCGCAGGCCCGCGGTTACCGGCTGTTCCATTACACCCCCGACCGTCTCTCCATGCGCGATGGCAAGATTTACGCCACCGTCGAACAGATGGAACTGCGCGATATCAAGGGCGACCATTTCTCGCTGTCCGAGCCCGAGCGGGTCGACCTCTCGACCATGGATGTCATCCATCTGCGCCAGGATCCGCCATTCGACATGGCCTATATAACCTCCACCCACTTGCTGGAGCGCATTCATCCCAGAACGCTGGTGGTCAATGATCCCGCCTGGGTCCGCAACTCGCCGGAAAAGATTTTCGTCACCGAATTCGCCGATTTGATGCCGAAGACGCTGATCACCAAGGATGTGGCCGAGATCGCCCGGTTCCGCAATGAGATGGGCGATATCATCCTCAAGCCGCTATATGGTAATGGCGGCGCCGGCGTTTTCCATTCGACGCGGGACGACCGCAATTTCTCCTCGCTGCTCGAAATGTTCGGCCAGATGTTCCGCGAGCCATATATCGCCCAGCAATATCTTCCGGATGTCCGCAAGGGCGACAAGCGTATCCTCCTGGTGGATGGCGAGCCGGTGGGCGCGATCAACCGCGTGCCGGCGGAAAACGATGCCCGCTCCAACATGCATGCCGGAGGCCGGCCGGAACCGACGGAACTGACAGCGCGCGAAAAGGAAATCTGCCGCCGCATCGGTCCCGCCCTGCGCGAGCGTGGGTTTCTGTTCGTCGGCATTGATGTGATCGGTGATTATATGACCGAAATCAACGTCACCTCACCGACAGGTATTCGCGAAGTGCAGAAATTCGGCGGCGCCGATGTTGCGAGCCTGCTTTGGGACGCCATCGAGAAAAAACGCGAAGCGCAGGATATCTGAGGCGATTTCCCAGCCGTCTCCGGTTTGTTCCACGCATACAACTCGATACAACTAAAATACATCGCCTGCGAGAAATTGTTCGCTGGATGTTCTTGTTTTATTCTTTGCGCTGTGGCACGTTGCTTGCGGGTGGCCGCCATGGGGCATGAAGCTCCGATGGTGCGGCCGGTTTGCGGGGGCAGGCCATGGTGGCGCGGGTCAATACGGTTGCATTTCAGGGCATAGAAGGTGTGCCGGTCGAGGTGCAGGTCATGGTCGCACCCGGAAGGGTCGGCATCCAGATCGTTGGCCTGCCGGACAAGGCGGTGGCCGAAAGCCGGGAGCGAGTGCAGGCCGCCCTGCATGCCTCGGGTCTGGCGCTGCCGGCAAAAAAAGTTACGGTCAACCTGGCCCCTGCCGACTTGCCGAAGGAGGGGTCGCATTTCGATCTTCCAATCGCTTTGGGTCTCATGGCCGCTTTAGGGGCCATTCCGGCGGAAGCACTGGCAAAATATGTGGTTCTCGGCGAACTCAATCTTGATGGCACCATCGGAATGGTTTCGGGCGCTCTGCCCGCGGCCATCGGCGCCAATGCACTTGGCAAGGGACTGATCTGCCCGGCCGAAAGCGGGCCGGAGGCAGCCTGGGCCGGAGCCGGTATCGATATCCTCGCCCCGCGCAGCCTCATTGCGCTCGCCAATCATTTTCGCGGCACCCAGCTTCTTTCCCGCCCGACGCCGGCCATCCGGGCCAATCCCGTCAATCTGCCTGATCTTGCCGATATCAAGGGGCAGGAGAGTGCGAGACGCGCGCTGGAGGTAGCGGCG
>Ga0209699_100836_pt1 | contig 11127 bp, 9 predicted proteins | sample SynthPrep_1_END__FD_187204 | JGI IMG/M metagenome (GOLD analysis project Ga0209699, IMG submission 187204) | Synthetic microbial communities from Ohio, USA - SynthPrep_1_END_DS7_MetaG (SPAdes) (version 2) | ecosystem: Engineered > Bioreactor > Aerobic > Activated sludge | place: USA: Ohio...
GGTTGCTGACCCTGGCGGGTGGGGCGGGGGCGCTGACCATCAAGTTTCTCTCGGTGCGTATCGTCAAGCGCTTCGGCTTTCGCCGCACGCTGATGGGCAACTCGCTGCTGGCCGGATTCTCCATCGCCCTGTGCGCGATCTTCGAGGCGCAGACACCTTACTGGCTGATCGTCCTGCTGCTGTACCTCGGCGGCATCATCCGTTCGCTGCAGTTCAGCACCCTGGGTGCGCTGACCTTCTCCGACGTACCGGCGGAGCTGACCAGCCGTGCCAGCAGCCTGTCGGCGATGTCCATGCAACTGAGCATGAGCCTGGCCGTGGGGCTGGCGGCGGTGCTGCTCAGCGCGATCATGAACCTGCGTGGGCACAGCGAGATCCAGTCTTCCGACCTGAGTCTGACCATGCTGCTGTGCGGCGTTCTGTGTGCCTGCTCCTGGGTGCTGTTTCGCCGGCTGGGACGGCAGGCGGGGAGTGCGGTGACAGGTGAATGAAGCCCGGCAGGGGGCGCCGTGCGCAGCAGCGTCCTGGCGGGGTGCCGAAGGCGGTGCGCACGGTCACCGGCGTCTGGCATCCGTGCCGATGAGCCGCGTGAATGTTGTCTGTGCATGGCACTGTCCTGCTGCGGACAGCGATTCAGCAAAGTGTCTCTGGCCACCGCTCGTCAATCTTCGTGGCTCCTCGCAACGCCCCGTTTTTCCTGTGTTTGCAAGTTGGCATACAGCCTGCTTTGGCAGTAGGCCACGGTTGTTCGACCGTACAAGACAAGGCCTGCCAACGAGCAGAACGGCGAACCCCCGCCGCTGACCCGTTTCACGCTGCCACTCACCCTTCGCGCATAACCGCGCCCTCCATCTGCCGCAAGGACACCCGCGCCATGAGCGTTTTCCGCTTCAACCCCCGCCCGCCGAGCGCCTTGCTCGACTGGAACATTCGCAGCCTGCCGGACACGCCATTGCCGTTCGTGCTGTTCTTCGTCAGGCATTACCGGCCCTGGTACCTGGCCATCCTCCTGCTGCAGGTGGCTGCGGTGGTCTGTACCCTCCTGGTGCCCTGGGGGCTGGGGCAGATCACCCGGCTGGTGAGTGAGGACCTGAGCGCCGAGCAGGCGCTGGTGGTACTGCAATGGCCAGTGCTGGTGTTCGCCGGGGTGGTGTTGCTGGAGGTGCTGTTCACCCGTGGCGCCACCGGCGTGCATATCCGCGTGTTGCCGCAGCAGCGACGTACCGTGACCCATGCGGTGTTCGCCTACCTGCAACAGCATTCCCATCGTTTCGTCAGCAGCGAGTTCGCCGGTGCGCTGGCGCATCGGGTCGCCGAAGTGGCGCTGGGGGTCAACCAGACCCTTAGCATCCTGCTGTTCGACCTGATCCCCCTGGTGGTGACGCTGAGCCTGGCAACCCTGCTGCTGTGGACGGCTTCTTCGCTGCTGGCGGCGTTCATGTTCGGCTGGTCGGTGCTGTTCATCCTGGTCTGCTATCACCTGGCCAAGCGCAGCCACCCGCTGGCGCAGCAGTACTCGTCGGCACGCAGTACCAGTACCGGCAAGGTGGTGGACGCGGTGACCAACCTGACCAACATTCGCCTGTTCGCCCGCCATTGCTACGAGCACGGCTACCTGGGGGATTTTCTCGAACGCGAGGTGGGCGCGGCCTACCGCTCGTTCGGCTACATGGAGAAGATTCGCTGGTTCCAGTCGCTGTCCGGCATGTCGCTGAAGATCGGCGTATTGCTGTTGTCGCTGTACCTGTGGCGCAGCGGGCAGATCAGTATCGCCACCTTCGTCATGTCCACCAGCCTGTCGCTGCTGATCATCAACGATGTGGCCAGCCTGTCACGGCGTTTCCTGGAGTTCTTCGAGGCCACCGGCAACATCGCCAATGGCGTGCGCACGTTGATTCGCCCGCACGAGGTGGTGGACAAACCTGGCGCCGGCAGGCTGGAAGTGAGCCAGGGGCGGGTGGAGTTTCGCAACGTGACGTTCGGCTATGCGCCGGACAAGCCGATCTTCGAGCAACTCGATCTGCTCATTCCGGCCGGGCAGCGGGTGGGCCTGGTCGGCTCGTCCGGCTCCGGCAAGTCGACACTGCTCAACCTGCTGCTGCGTCTGTATGACGTGAACGGCGGCCAGGTGCTGATCGATGGCACCGATGTGCGCGACGTGACCCAGCATTCGCTGCACCAGCAGATCGGCCTGATCCCGCAGGAGCCCGGGCTGTTTCACCGCAGCATTCGCGAGAACATTCACTACGGGCGTCTGGATGCTTCTCAGGACGAACTGGCGGCGGCGATTCATCGTGCCGGTGCCAGTGCCTTCATCGAGTCGATGGAGAAAGGCTACGACTCGCTGGTCGGCGAGCGCGGGGTGAAACTCTCCGGTGGCCAGCGCCAGCGCATCGCCATCGCCCGGGTGCTGCTGAAGAATGCGCCGATCCTGGTGATGGACGAGGCCACCTCGAGCCTGGATTCGATTACCGAGCGCTTCATCCAGGACAAGCTGGACGAGATCATGGAGGGCAAGACGGTGATCGTCGTGGCGCACCGTCTGTCCACCGTCGCCCACCTCGACCGTATTCTGGTGTTCGACAAGGGACGCATCGTCGAGGATGGCAGCCATCAGGAACTGCTGAAGAGGCGCGGTTACTACTACCGCCTGTGGAGCCGTCAGTCCGACGGCATGTTCAACGAAGAGACCGCCGAGGCGGTCTGAATCTTCCCACCTCCCTACAGGAGACAGCCATGAGTCACCGTTCCCTGGGCCGCAGCGGCCTGCAGGTTTCACCCCTGACCCTGGGCAGCATGATGTTCGGCGGGCAGACCGACGCCGAGGTGTCACGGCGGATCATCGATACGGCCTTCGATCAGGGCATCAATTTCATCGACACCGCCGATGTCTACAACGCCGGGCGCTCCGAGGAGATCGTCGGCCAGGCCATCGCCGCCCATCGTGACGACTGGGTGCTGGCCTCCAAGGTCGGCATGGGCCAGGCCGATGGCCGCGCCAACCGCAACGGCCTGAGCCGCAAGCACATCCTGCGTTCCATCGACGCCAGCCTGCGCCGCCTGGGCACCGATTACCTGGATATCTACTACCTGCACCGCGAAGATCACCAGACCCCGCTGGAGGAGAGCGTGTCGGCCATCGGCGACCTGCTGCGTCAGGGCAAGATTCGCTACTGGGGCGTGTCCAACTACCGGGGCTGGCGCATTGCCGAGATCGCCAGCGTCGCCGAGCGCCTGGGGGTGGACAAACCCATCGTCAGCCAGCCGCTGTACAACCTGGTCAACCGTCAGGCCGAGGTCGAGCAGATCACCGCCGCCGCCTTCCATGGCCTCGGTGTGGTGCCCTACAGCCCGCTGGCGCGTGGCGTGCTCAGCGGCAAGTATCAGCCCGGCGTGACCCCGGACGGCGACAGCCGGGCAGGGCGTAATGACAAACGCATTCTCGAGACCGAATGGCGTGACGAATCGCTGCACATCGCCCAGCAGGTCAAGCACTACGCCGAGCAGCGTGGCGTGGGTGTCGTGGAGTTCGCCATCGCCTGGGTGCTGAACAATGCGGCGGTGCCCTCGGCGATCGTCGGACCGCGCACCGAAGCGCACTGGGCCACCTACATCAAGGCGCTGGACGTTCGCATCACGGCCGAGGACGAAGCTTTCGTCGATGCTCTCGTGACCCCGGGGCATGCCTCCACGCCGGGTTACAACGACCCGACGCACTTCGTCTCTGGACGGCCATTGGGATGAGGCTCTGGTGCTCCAGGGACTGATCTGACGGACGCTACGCCAGCCCCGCGCTTGGCGGCTACACGCAAGCGGTGGATTGACCGCAACTGTTCGACAGACAACTGTTGCTCGGCGGTCAGTGATTCAGCAGCTTGCTTGCCCACGGGCAGTGGCGTAGTTGTTCGCTGTATTCAACTTATTGAATCAACTGCTTTTTATTTGTTGGCATGGTTGCTGCTCAAGCTCTCTCGACGATTTCTAGCGGCGCAGGAGCGAGTAGAGCATGAGCACAAGCGTTATCAGAGTGGTGGTGGTGTCGGGCAGTCTGCGTACGCCATCACGTACTCATGGGCTGCTGGAGGCCCTGGTACAAAGGCTACAGGCAAGGCTGCCGAATCTGCACGTGCATTGGGTACGTATCGCCGAGTTGTCCAGCACGTTGTCCGGCTCGCTCGAGCGCGACACGGCCTCTGCCGATCTACGACCTCACCTGCACGCCATCGAGCAGGCTGACCTTCTGTTGGTTGGCAGCCCGGTCTATCGCGCTTCCTACACGGGGCTGTTCAAGCACCTGTTCGATCTGGTCGACCACCAGTCGCTCAAGGGTGTCCCCGTCGTACTGGCCGCTACCGGTGGCAGTGAGCGCCATGCACTGATGATCGATCACCAGTTGCGCCCGCTATTCGCCTTCTTCCAGGCCCACACCCTGCCATATGGCCTGTATGCCAGCGTCGAGGCTTTCGATGACTACCGCCTCGTCGACGCAGTGCAGTTCGAACGGATCGAGCGCGCGCTCGACACCGTAGCGGCGTTCTTTCATATCCCGGTCGCCAGTGCGGCCTGACTTTCCGAGCAACAGGAGGCATCGTCATGAGCCAACCGATCAGATTCGCCTACTGGGTACCCAATGTCAGCGGCGGCCTTGTCGTCAGCAAGATCGAGCAACGTACCAGTTGGGATATCGACTACAACCGCAAACTGGCACAAATTGCCGAACGTTCCGGGTTCGAATACGCGCTGTCGCAGATCCGTTTCACGGCCGGCTATGGCGCTGACAATCAGCATGAATCGGTGACTATCAGCCACGCACTGTTGGCCGCCACCGAGAAGCTCAAGGTGATCGCCGCGATTCTGCCCGGGCCCTGGACGCCGGCGCTGGCGGCCAAGCAACTGGCGACCATCGACCAGTTCACCGGTGGTCGCGTCGCCATCAACGTGGTATCCGGCTGGTTCAAGGGCGAGTTCCGCGCCATCGGTGAACCGTGGCTGGATCATGATGAGCGCTATCGCCGTTCCGAGGAGTTCATCCGCGCTCTGAAGGGGATCTGGACGCAGGACAATTTCAGCTTCCACGGTGATTTCTACCGCTTCAACGATTACACCCTCAAGCCCAAGCCGCAGCAGCAACCGCACCCGGAAATCTTCCAGGGCGGCAGCTCGCGCGCCGCACGAGACATGGCTTCACGAGTCTCCGACTGGTACTTCACCAATGGCAACAGCGTCGAGGGCATCAAGGCCCAGATCGACGACATCCGCGCCAAGGCGGCAGCCAACGGTCATTCGGTGAAGGTCGGCGTGAACGCCTTCATCATTGCCCGAGATACTGAGGAAGAAGCCCGTGCGGTGCTGGCCGAGATCATCGCCAAGGCCGACCCGGAGGCTGTCAACGGCTTCGGCAGCGAAGTGAAGAATGCCGGTGCAGCGAGCCCGGAGGGAGAGGGCAACTGGGCCAAGTCCACTTTCGAAGACCTGGTGCAGTACAACGACGGCTTCAAGACCAACCTGATCGGTACCCCACGGCAGATCGCCGAGCGCATCGTCGCGCTCAAGGCAGTCGGCGTCGATCTGATTCTCTCCGGCTTCCTGCACTTTCAGGAAGAGGTCGAGTACTTCGGCAAGCATGTACTGCCGCTGGTACGCGAGTTGGAGCAGGTTAAGGTCGCGTCTCTGGCTGTGGCCTGAGACGCGCGACACTGCGACGTCCATAGAAAAACCGCCGACCTGGTTACAGGGCGGCGGTTTTCGTTTTCTACTCGGCTATTCACAAGAACTGACAGATCGCTGGACATGGCCACGGCGGTAGCCCTGGCATGACGTGAGTCAGGCTCTCAGGCTGGTTCGAACAGTCGCTCGGCATTGCCACTGAAGAATTTCTCCAACACCTCATCCTTCAGCCCCAGACGCTGGGCATCCTCGATACTCTGGCGGATCGGGCGGAAGGTGTAGGACGAGCCGAACAGCAGTTGCTCGGCGAGAAAGCCATTGGCGGCCTGCACGTAGCCTTCGCTGCCGGGCAGGAACAGGTACATGTCCGGCACCAGGTGGATGTTCTCGTAGCGGAAGGCCACGCCGATGGCTTGTTGCACGTTGGGCCAGTAGCCGTGGTAGACCACGATCTTCAGCGTTGGAAAGGCGCGGGCCACGGCGGCCAGGCGCGCGGGGTCGTTGTAGCTCGGATCCGGCGTGGTCGGGCCGCTCATGAGGAACAAAGGGATGCCACGCTTTTGCAGATGCTCGTAGATCGGCCAGTACAGCGCATCGTCCGGGTGCCGCGCCGGCTCGGCGAAGCCGGGTTCCAGGTCGATGCCGGCCAGGCCGAGCACGTCTATGGCGCGGTCGATTTCCTTCAGTGCGCCTTCGATGCCTTGCAGCGCCGGCTCCACCGCGCCGATGCCGAGCAGCTCGTCGTGGCCGTGGACGATGCCGTGGATCCTATCGTTGGGCAGATGCTGGCTCGGCGTATGTCGCCCGACCACCACGGCCTTGTGCAGGCCGGCCTCGCGCACCTCGCCAAGAAAGCCTTCGGGCGTCAGCGAGCGCTCGAAATGGTCGTCGGCGCCACGGGTGCCGACGCGGCGATTGAGCCAACGGGCGACGTCGTGTTCGGGCGAGCCCGGTACGCCGCCGAAGAAGGGGTGCAGGTAGGCCGGGCGGCAGCGCAGGTCGATGACCTTCATGCGACTTTCTCCTTGCCGGCGCGCACATCGAACGCGCCGCCGGTGAAGGCGCCCTCGACGGTGACCTTGCCCTTGCCAGGCAGCAGCGGGAACACCAGTTCGGCGAAGCGGTAAGCCTCTTCCAGATGCGGGTAGCCGGACAGCACGAAACTGTCGATGCCCAGGTCGGCGTATTCCCTGATCCGCGCGGCAACGGTCTGCGGGTCGCCCACCAGCGCGGTGCCGGCACCGCCGCGTACCAGGCCGACGCCGGCCCAGAGGTTGGGGGCGACTTCCAGCCTGTTGCGGTCGCCACCGTGCAGCGCGGCCATGCGCCGCTGGCCTTCGGAATCCATCCTGGCGTAGTTGGCCTGGGCGGCGGCGATGGTGGCGTCGTCCAGGTGGCTGATCAGCTCGTCGGCGGCGGCCCAGGCGGCTTCGTTGGTCTCACGCACGATCACGTGCAGGCGTATGCCGAAGCGCACGCTGCGGCCCTGTCTGGCCGCGCGGGCGCGTACGTCGGCGATCTTCTCGGCCACGGCGGCCGGTGGCTCGCCCCAGGTCAGGTAGGCATCGACATGTCTGGCCGCCAACTCGTGCGCAGCGGGAGAGGAGCCGCCGAAGTACAGCGGCGGGTAGGGCTTGTGCACCGGCTCGAAGAAGTTCTGCGCCCCTTTGACCTTGAGATGCTTGCCGTCGAAATCGACCGTTTCGCCCTGCAACAGGCGACGCCAGATGCTCAGGAACTCGTCGGAGGCCTCATAGCGCTCGTCGTGGGCGAGGAACACGCCGTCGGCCTCCAGTTCGGTGGCATCGCCGCCGGGTACCACGTTGAGCAGCAGACGCCCGCCACTGGCCTGATCCAGGCTGGCGGCCTGGCGTGCGGACGCGGTGGGGTTGCCCAGCGAGGTGCGCAGGGCCACCAGCAGCTTGATGCGCTGGGTCACCGGTACCAGGCTGGCGGCAGTGACCCAGGGGTCGAGGCAACTGGCGCCGGTGGGAATCAGCAGGCCGTCGTAGCCGAGCTGATCGGCCGCCACGGCGATCTGCCGCATGTAGGCATTGGTGGCCGGGCGGCCGCTGCCGGAGTGGCCCAGGTAGCGGGTGTCGCCGGAGGTGGGCAGGAACCAGAAGATGTCGAGACTCATGATGTTTTCCTCGTTGCTGTGATTGGGGCAACGCAAGGTCTGTCGGGAGCCGCCGGGCCCTGGTCGAGGGCCTTCGATGCGTGCTCCGGTTTCTTATATCGAGAGCTGCACGGCCCGATTGGGGCGTGCCGGCGTCTCCGGTCTGCGCCGGTTGACCACCAGCTCGCCGATGGCGATCAGCCGCGCCCGGGTGACGTTGCGGCTCAGGCCCAGCAGGCTGGCGGTGTGCACCTGGTTGCAGTGGCAGAAGCGGTAGGCGGCGCGCAGCAGGCTGTCCTCGACCTTTTCATGGAGGCCGCCGGCCTGTTCCTCGAACAGGCGGTGGAAGGCGCGCAGCAACTGCTCGTCGGCACTTTCGGCGATGGCCACCGCTGCCTGATCCTGGCGTTCGATGCGCAGGTGCGACAGGCGCAGGTCGTCGTCCTGTACCAGGCCGTTGCGGCACACCAGCAGGGTGTGGTGGATGACGTTTTCCAGCTCGCGGATGTTGCCCGGCCAGTCATAGCTCACCAGCTTGCGCTCGGCCTCCGTGGTCAGCCGCACCTCGCCGTAGCCGAGCCGGTTGCAGTAGGTTCTGATGAAGTGGCGGGTCAGCGGCAGAATGTCGCCCGGGCGCTCGCGCAGCGGATACAGCTGCAGGCTGACGACGTTGAGGCGGTAGTAGAGGTCCTCGCGGAAGTTGCCGGCGCCGATGGCCTTGTCCAGCTGCACGTTGGTGGCGGCGACCACGCGCACGTTGATCGGAATGCTCTTGCGCGAGCCCAGGCGCACGACCTCGCGCTCCTGCAACACGCGCAGCAGCTTGACCTGGATGGCCATCGGCAGGTCGCCGATCTCGTCGAGGAACAGCGTGCCGCCGTTGGCCTCCTCGAACCAGCCGGCCTTGGCCGCCAGGGCGCCGGTGAAGGCGCCTTTCTCGTGGCCGAACAGCTCCGCCTCCACCAGCGACTCGGAGAAGGCGCCGCAGTTGACCGCGACGAAGGGGCTATCGCGGCGGCCGCTGAGGTTGTGGATGTGGCGCGCGACCAACTCCTTCCCCGTGCCGGTCTCGCCGATGATCAGGACGCTGGCCTCGCTGGGGGCGACCTGTTGCAAGTGGGCGAGAAGCGCCTGCGATCTAGGGTCTTCGAAGACCTGTGCGGTCGCCCGGATCGAGGTAGCCAGTGTCGGCGAAGGAGGAAGGGTCAGCAGTTGCATGGGTATCCCTATGAGTAGAAGGAGGGTGTGGGCCGTGTCTGGTTCAGTGCCCACTCCCCCAGTTCGTGGAGCTTGTAGTCCACCGGGTCGTGCAGGCTCTGGGTACGCAGGTTGCGCCAGTAGCGGTCGAGGCGTAGCGAGGCGTGGGTGGCGCGGGCGCCGGTCACCTCGAACAGGCGGTTGCAGATATCCAGCCCGGTGCGCGCCGCCGCGACCTTGGCGGTGGCGATGGCCAGCGCCAGTTGCGCCCGCTCTTCTGCGCCGAGGGCATGCTCCTTGTGCCAGGCGTCGTCGAGCTGCACGGCGGCGCGCTCCACCAGCAGGCGCACGCCCTCCAGGCCGACCCAGAACTCGCCGTAGTGGCGCAGTACGTAAGGGTCTTCGCTGACGTGCTGGGCCTTGGAGCGAAACCAGGGGCGGCCTTCCCTGAGGGTGTACTGGCGTGCTTCCTCCAGGGCGCCTTCGGCGATGCCGAGGAAGATGTGGGCGAAATGCAACTGGGCGATCAGCGGGCGCAGGCAGGCGAAGGGCGTGCTCAGCGGGCCGGGGTCGAGCAGCAGCTCGTTCTCTTCCACGCGCACGCGCTCGAAGGTGGCGCTGCCGCTGTCGGTCTGGCGCTGACCCATGTTGTTCCAGTCGCCGTGCAGGGTGATGCCGGTGCGACCGCTGGGGATGGCGGCGATCAGCAGCTTGCCGCCGGCGCTTTCGTCGACCGCGGAGGCGATCAGCATTTCCGAGTCGCTGGCGCCCGAGCAGAAGCTCTTCTTGCCGGAGAATTCGCGCCAGCCATCGAGGGTCTTGACCACGGTGCGGGTATCCAGCGGATTGAGCGCATTGCCCCAGAACCAGTTCTTGCGCGCGGTCTGCTCGAACCAGGGCTGCCACTGATCGGGCCGGGAGAACAGGCGTACGGTGGCCAGCATCAGGTGCTGAAAGCCGAAAACATGGGCGATGGAGCTGTCGACCTTGGCGAACTCGCGCACCACGCCCAGGGTTTCGCTCCAGTTGGCGCCAAGGCCGCCGAACTGGGTGGGGATGCTCAGCGACAGCAGGCCGCTCTGGCGGATCGCATCGCGCTGCTGCTTGGGTGTGCCGCCGGCCTCGTCGCGTTCGACGGCGGTCTCGGCGAAATCCGCAGCCAGGCGGCGAGCGGTCTGCAATGGGCTGAGCACGGTGGGTTGTTGATTGGTTCTCACGCGATATCCCTCGCTGGCTGGCCTTCCGGGCAAATGGGGTGCTGGCTCATACGGACTCCTCAGGCGATCTTGCGCAGGGCATGCGCCTGGCCACGGAAAAGCGCGCTGGCGCGCTCGGCGGCCAGCTCGATACGCGCCTGCAGGGCCTCGCTGGCGACACGGTAGTCGGCGAAGTCGGCCTCGCTGGCGTACACCCCGATGGGCAGGGTCAGCGCCTGGAAGAAGCTCAACAGCGGGCGTAGCTGGTGGTCGAGCACCAGGGCATGGCGTTCGCTGCCGCCGGTGGCGGCGAGCAGCACCGGGGTGTCGATCAGCGCATCCTGGCCGATGAGGTCGAACAGGTGCTTGAACAGCCCCGGGTAGGTGCCGCGATAGACCGGCGCGGCGACGATCAGCAGGTCGGCGGATTCGATCTGGCGCAGCTCGTGTTCGACGGTGTCCGGCAGCTCCTTGCGCCACAGCGCACCACCGAGCGGGCGGGCGATGTTGCCCAGTTCGATCAGGTGCGTGTCGATCGTCAGGTGCTTGCCGACTTCGCCAATGATGGCTTCGGTCAGCGCCAGCGTGCGTGAAGGGCGGGAGGTGCCGCCGGAAATGGCGACGACTTTCAGGGGAGTGCTCATCCGAGAGGTTCCTGTAGGGCTGTTGCTCGAGGTGAGGCAACTGGAGCAATCGCCATACCAGCCATGCACCCCGCGAAAACACTGGCCTGGCCGATGATTAGAAGGCCCGGCGGTGTTGATCTCGCGGGTGAATTGTTGAATCGCTGTTGCTGTGGCAACAGTTGGCCTGCTGTTGCCACGGCAACAGTTGGCAAGGCGTGGACGGCGACAGGCAATGGCCCAGACATCAGCGTTTCCGAGTTTTCGAGCCATCGCGATACGGGTTCATCGCGGCTCTGGCCCCTCGGTTTATAAAGGCTGAGAG
>Ga0209699_100838_pt1 | contig 11105 bp, 10 predicted proteins | sample SynthPrep_1_END__FD_187204 | JGI IMG/M metagenome (GOLD analysis project Ga0209699, IMG submission 187204) | Synthetic microbial communities from Ohio, USA - SynthPrep_1_END_DS7_MetaG (SPAdes) (version 2) | ecosystem: Engineered > Bioreactor > Aerobic > Activated sludge | place: USA: Ohio...
GGCGGGCGATGCTCCGGCACGTCCGAGCGCGCCCGATAGCCGGGTGCCTACGCCGCGGGACCACCTGCACAGGCACGCGAGCGCGGTAACTGAATGCGCTCCCGCTGGATGGAACCGGGGCCGGGAGACGGAATTCCCTGCCGTCCAGCCGGACTGACGCGATGCCCGTGGACCTGCCTGGCGCGCGCGGTGTTTCCACCGGCCAAGACAGGGTGCGGCCGCCGCCGAGGCCCGGCGCTGGCATCCGCGCCTTCCCGCACCCACAATCCAGCCCAGACACAAACCCAGGGAGGCACCCATGTATCCGGCTCTCACCGCGTTCTACGGCGCATTGCTCGGCATCCTCTTCGTCGCGCTCTCCCTGTGGGTATCCATGGCGCGGGCCAGCCATCGGGTGCATCACGGCGATGGCGGCCATGACGACCTGCAGCGCCGCATCCGCAGCCAGGCGAACTTCGCCGAGTACGTGCCGCTGGCCCTGTTGCTGATCGGCATGGCCGAAGTCGGCGGCATCCCGCCGGCCTGGATCAACGCCCTGCTGCTGGCGCTGCTGCTCGCCCGCCTCGCCCACCCTTTCGGCATGACCGCCCGCGAAGGCTCGCCCCGCCAGTACGCCCTGCGCGGGCTGGGCATGCTGGTGACCTGGGCGGTGATCCTCATCGCCGCAGTGCTGCTGCTATTGCGCTGAGCACTTCAACGAGCACGAACATGAATTCCCTTCCCCTGCGCGGCGTCCTGCTCGCGGCCGGCTACGGCCGGCGTTTCGATCCTGCCGGCGGGCGGGACAAGCTGCTGCAGCCACTGGCCGACGGCCGGCCGGTGCTGTGGCACAGCGCGCGGGCCCTGTGCGAGGCCTTGCCCGGCAGCCTGGCGGTGCTGCGACCGGGGCAGGCGGAGCGGGTGCGCTGGCTGCGCGAGGCCGGCTGCGAGGTGGTGGAGAGCGCCGCGGCGGAGGCCGGCATGGGCGCGGCCCTGGCGGCGGGCGTGGCTGCGTCCGCCCAAGGAGGCGGCTGGGTGGTCGCGCTGGCGGACATGCCCTGGCTGCCGGTGGCGGCGATACGTGCGGTGGTCGCGGCGGTGGATGGGCCTGAGGTGGTGGCGGCCACGGCCCACGCCGGCCGGCGTGGCCATCCGGTAGGGTTTGGTGCCGCTTGGGGGGCAGGCTTGATGGCTTGCAGTGGTGATGCCGGCGCCCGGGAGCTGCTGCGCGGGACAGCGCTGCGCTTGCTCGAATGGGCGGATGACAGCGTGTTGCGGGATGTGGATGTGCCGGCAGATCTGGAGAGCGGGGGGCAGGGAGGGGCGCGGGAGCCTGGCGCGTAGCCGCCCTTTGGGGCGCCCCCTCTCCCTGGCCCCCGCTCCGCGCCCCGGCCCTGCGGCCTGCCGGCCCCAGGGCGCTCCGGCGGGCGAAACGATGCTTCGCTTTTTCCGCCTACGCCCCGCGAGGGGAGAGGGGGCAAGGCAAGCCCGCGGCGGGTAAAGCGGTGGGGGTAGCGATAATCGCCCAAACTCCCAACCATCTGCCCACCAGCCCAATAGTCACCCCGCAGCGCGCTCAGCCCCTTTTTTCTGAGACGAACTGGCGCTATTCCGCCTCTCACCCACCGTCTCCTCCAGCGCCTGCCGCAACCGCCTCACCGCTTCATCCATCTGCCCTTCCGGCGTTCCCCCGTAGCCCAGCAGCAGGCCGCGACAGTCCAGCGGGGCCTGCACATAGCGGCTGAGCGCCTGCACGCCCAGGCCGAGTTCGCGGGCGCGATGGGCGAGGGCGAGATCGTCGGTGCTTTCCGGCAGGCGCAGCACCAGGTGCAGGCCGGCCTGGCCGCCGTCCAGCGGCAGGTCACCGAAGGTGCTGCCCAAGTGGTGGCCGAGGGCTTCGCGCAGCGCGGCCTGGCGGCGCTCGCCGCGGCGGCGGCTGCGACGCAGGTGGGCGCTGTAGTGGCCGCGGCGGAGGAAGTCCGCCAGGGCGGCCTGTTCCATCGCCTGCCCTGGGCGGGTGGTTTGGCTGGCGGCGCGGGTGAAGGCTTCCGCCAGCGCGGGCGGCACCACCAGGTAGCCGATGCGCAGGCCGGGGTAGAGCGTCTTGCTGAAGGTGCCGGCGTGGATCGCCGGCGCGCCGGGGCGCAGGCCGAACAGCGCCGGCAGGGCGGGGCCGCCGCGGCGGAATTCGCTGTCGTAGTCGTCCTCGATGATCCAGCCGCCGGCCGCCTGCACGCCGTCCAGCAGCGCCAGCCGGCGGCGCAGCGACAGTTCCTGGCCGCTGGGGTATTGGTGGGTGGGGGTGACCAGCACCAGGCGCGGCGGGTGGCGGCGGAAATCGGCTGCGTCGAAGGCCATGCCCTCGGCGTCCACCGCCATCGGCCGCAGGCGCAGGCCGGCGAGGCTGAGGGCGGTGGCGGCGGGCGGATAGCCGGGGTTCTCCACCCAGGCGCAGTCGCCGGCATCCGCCAGCAGGCGGGCGCACAGCTCCAGCGCGGCATGCACACCGGCGGTGACGATGACCTGCTCCGGCGCCACCGCGAAGCCGCGCAGGCCGGCGAGGTGGTCGGCCAGCGCTTCGCGCAGCGCCGGTTCGCCGCCGCCGGCGCTGTAGCCGAGCTGGCGCGGGGTGGCCTGGCGCCAGGCCCGTTCCAGGCAGGCGCGCCAGGCGCGGAAGGGGAAGTCGGCCAGATCCTGCATGCCGGGCGCCAGTGGCCAGGTGGCGGTGGTGCTGCGTTCGTCCTGGTCCGGCCGCAGCACCGCCTGGGCGCGTTGCGACAGCCGGGGTGCCTGTTCGGTGCGCGCGGCGGCGGCCGGCGCCGGCAACGCGGCGACCCGGCTGCCGTGGCGATCCGCCTGCAGACAGCCTTCCGCCGCCAGTTGTTCGTAGGCGTGCAGCACGGTGTTGCGGGCGATGCCGAGTTCGGCCGCCAGCGCGCGGCTGGCCGGCAGGCGGCTGCCGGCGCCGAGCCGTCCCTCGGCGATGGCGGCGCGCAGGCGGCGGTAGAGCAGGTGCTGGCGCGGCACGCCGGCGGGCAGCGGCGGCGCCAGCAGCCAGGTGAAATCCATGGTGGCTCCATCTGGAGGCGAGCTGGTGGTGCTAGGGATGGTGCCACGGCGCGGGCAGCATGGGGCCTTCCCCCCGACTGGAGCCTGCGATGTCATTGCCTTCCGAACCTTTTTCCGCCGCCCCGTCCGCCCGCAGCCGGGTACGCCGGCGGCCGGAGCGCGCCCACTACGATGCCGCTACCGTCGCCGCCATCCTGGACAGCGCGCTGGTCTGCCACATCGCCTTCCAGTGGGAAGGCTCGGTGCATGCGCTGGGCACCGCCCACTGGCGCGAGGGCGAGCATCTCTACATCCACGGCGCGCGCGCCTCGCGCATGCTGAAGGCGCTTGCCGCCGGCCAGTCCTGTGTCACCGTCACCCAGGTGGATGGCCTGGTGTTCGGCCGCACGCCGCTGCATCACTCGATGAACTACCGCTCGGTGGTGGCCTACGGCCAGTTCGAGCCGGTGGAGGACGAGGCGGAGAAGGCGGCGCGGCTGGAGGCCTTCATCGAGCGCCTGGCGCCGGGCCGCTGGGCGACGCTGCGGCCGATGAACGACAAGGAGTTGGCCGCCACCGCGGTGCTGCGCCTGCCGCTGGACGAAGCTTCGGCCAAGATCCGCGACCATGGCGTGGTCGACGAGGACTCCGACCTGGGCTGGCCGGTGTGGGCCGGCGTGGTTCCGCTGGCTTTGCGGCGGGGGGCGCCCGTCGCGGACGGGCAGAGCAAGGTGGCGCAAGCGCCGGCCGGTCTGGGCGCAATCGTGCCGCCGGCGTGACGCATGCGGGTTCGCTGCGCTGCGGCATTCGCTTACACTCGCCCGGCATGAAAAGAACGGGACAGAGCACGTGACGCAGCCGCATGAGGACGTAGCCCGCTACCGGGCCAATCTGCAGGACGAGATCGACAGCGCCGCCCTTTACCGGGCGATGGCGGAGGAAGAGCGTTCCCCGGAGATCGCAGAGCTGTACCTGCGCCTGGCCCAGGTGGAGGAAAGCCACGCCGCCTTCTGGCGCCGGCGCATCGGCAAGCTGGTCGGCGTGGAACCGGCGCCCAGGCCGAGCTGGCGGGCGCGGGTGATGATCTGGGCCACCCAGCGCCTGGGCGTGAACGCGGTGCTGCCCACGGTGATGAACCAGGAGGCCACCAACCGCACCATGTACGACAGCCAGCGCGAGGCCCAGGGCACCGCGCTGCCGGCGCAGGAGCGCTCCCACGCCCGCCTGCTGGCGCACCTGGCCAGCCGCTCCCGCCACGGCTGGAACGGCGCCCGCTATGCCCAGCTCGAAGGCCGCCACGGCGCCGGTGGCGGCAACACCCTGCGGGCGGTGGTGCTGGGCGTGAACGATGGGCTGGTGTCCACGCTGAGCCTGGTGATGGGCGTGGCCGGCGCCGCCTTTTCCTCCTCCACCGTGCTGATGACCGCCGCCGCCGGCGCGCTGGCCGGAGCCTGCTCGATGGCGATGGGCGAGTGGATCTCGGTGCAGAGTTCGCGCGAGCTGTACCAGCGCCAGATCGAGGCCGAGCGCGACGAACTGGAGCATGTGCCGGCGGAGGAGAAGGAGGAGCTGGTGCTGATCTACCAGGCCAAGGGCTTCTCGCCGGAAGAGGCGCGCACCATCGCCTCGCGGGTGATCAGCGACAAGGATTCGGCGCTGGACACGCTGGTGCGGGAAGAACTGGGCATCAACCCGGATGACCTCGGCGGCTCCGCCTGGGCGGCGGCCGGCTCCTCCTTCCTTGTCTTCCTCCTCGGCGCCCTGGTGCCGGCGGCGCCACTGCTGTTGCTGGAGGGTGAGCAGGCCATCGTGGCCAGCGCCGCCGCCAGCGGCGTCGGGCTGTTCGCCATTGGCGCGGCCATCACCGTATTCACCGGCGGCGGGGCGTTCCGCAGCGGCCTGCGCCAACTGGCGATAGGCGCGGCGGCCGCGGCGGTCACCTATGGCGCGGGAATGCTGTTCGGGGTGGCGATCCACTGAGGCGTGGATGTGGCCGCCGGGGTTCCCTCTGCGCATCGGCAAGGGGACATGAAAGGGGCCGCTGCGCTCAAATCCAGCGCCGCGGCTCCTTTTCCCCTCAGGCGCGGAAGCGCTCCACCAGGTCGTGCATGTCGGCTGACACCCGTTTCATCTCCACCGCGGCGGCCCGCGCCTCGCTCATTGCGGCGGTGTTCTCCTCGCTCATGGTGGCGATGCTCTCGACCTGGCGTGCCAGCTGTTCGCTGGCACTGCTCTGCTCCTGCAGCGCCACCGCGATGTCGCCGGACACCTCCACCACCCGTTGTGAGCTTGCCCGGATGGCGGTGACGGCGTCGCCGGCGAGATCGGCCTCGGTGCTGGCCTTGCCTACCTCCTCCACCATGCGGTGCATGTCGTCCACCGCATCGCGCGTCTGTAGCTGGATGGCCTGGATCTTGGTGCTGATTTCGCCGGTCGCCTGGGCCGTACGTTCGGCCAGCTTGCGGACTTCATCTGCCACCACCGCGAAGCCGCGCCCCTGTTCGCCGGCGCGGGCGGCCTCGATGGCGGCATTCAGCGCCAGCAGGTTGGTCTGATCGGCAATCTCCTTGATCACCCCGGCGATGTGGCCGATCTGCTCGGTATGCCGGCCCAGCTCCTCCACCCGTTCCGAAGTCGCGCGTACCTGGCCGGCCATGGACAGCATGTCGCCCACGGTGCGTGAGATGACCGCGCCGCCGTTCTCCGCCTGCGCCTGGGAGCCATGCGCCAGCTCCCGGGCGGTGGTGGAGGATTCGGTGACGTGGGTGATGCTCACCGCCAGCTCCTCCACCGAAGCCGCCATCGACGAGGTGTATTCGTTCTGCTGGGCAACCGAGGTGTTGAGCTGGGTGAAGGAGTGGGAAAGGCCGTCGGAAACATGCGAGACATGGTCGCCGGCGGCCTTCATGCGCTGCACTACCGCCTGGAATTCCTCCAGCAACTCGTTGACGCTGGCGGCGAGCTGGCTCATTTCGTCCTGCCCGGTGAGGGGGATGCGGCCGGTGAGGTCCAGCGTGCGCTTGATGGCGGCGGTGGTGTCCTGCACCACCGCGATCTGGCGGCCGATCTGGCGCCGCGCCAGGCTCACCAGCACGGCAACCACCAGCAGGCATAGCCCGCCGAAGGCCACCAGCACCCGCCAGGCGGTGGCGTAGGCCGCCTGAGCGTCGGCGATCTGGGTCTGCACCCGCGCGGTCTCCAGCTGCTCCAGCTGCGAGACGAGCTTGTTCATGGCCTCGGTGCTGGCGCGGTCGCGGCCGCGCAGCTGGCGGTCCAGCCGCTTGCCGGCTTCGCCGTCGGCCGGGTCGAAACCTTCCAGCGCGCTGCGGTAGGCCTCGCCCAGCTCGCGGTGGGCGGTCAGCAGCGTGTCCAGGTCCGCCACCAGGGCGCGGTAGGCGGGAGCCGCATGGCTGGCGAAGGCGCCGCGGGCGGTGTTCAGGCCGGTCTGCACCCGGATTTCCTCATCGGCGAAGGACTGGCGGTAGCGGTCGAAATCCTCGCGGGCATTGCCGCGCAGCAGGATGTTCTTCCACTCCTGCACCTGGGTCTTGAAAGCCAGGCTGGCCTGCTGGATGCGGATCAGCTCTTCCTGGCCGTGCCGGCTGTCCTCCAGGCTGCGCTCCAGGGTGTCGTTGAGGCGCGCCAGCTGGATCACCCCGAAGGCGGTGGCGAACAGGATGCCGCCGACGGCGAGCAGGCCGAGCAGCAGCAGGCGGGTGCGTATGGTGAGGGAGCTCATGGGATTGTCCTGTCGGGTTTGAGGCGGCGGCACAGTCTTTTTATAGGCCGGGCGGAGGGTTCCGCTGCGAATGCGGGGCATGCGGGTGAACAGGGGGCGACGCTCGGCGCAATCGTTGCTATTCGTTGCAAGGGGCGCGGAGGGCTGGCGCGCGGGTGCGCTGCAGCAGAAGTCTGCTCGCGTGGCAGGGGTGGGAGATAAGGAAAAATTCCGCAACGTTCTCGCCGTCGGCGGACCGAAGTGCCCGGACTAGGCTGCGCTGTTGCCGCTGACTAAGCATCGGCCCGAAACCCCGAGGAGCGCCCGTGAACCGCGTCGAACCCCTGGACTACGGCAGGTTTCTTGCCGCCATCACCGTGCTGGCCTACCACTACCTGGTCAACGGCATCTACAACGGCAAGATCGACTCGCTGGCGCCCGAGCCGGCCTTGGTCGGGTTCGCCAAGTACGGCTATCTCGGCGTCGAGTTCTTCTTCATGATCAGCGGCTACGTGATCTTCTTCTCCGCCCGCGGCAAGCGGGCGAGCGAGTTCGTGGTGTCGCGCGCGCTGCGGCTGTATCCGGCCTTCTGGGTGGCGATGCTGTGCACCGCGGCGGTGGCGGTGTTCCTCGGCGATGGCCGCATGGATGTCACGCCGGCCCAGGTGCTGGTGAATCTCACCATGTTCTCCCGCGCGCTGGGCGTGCCCTTCGTCGACGGGGTGTACTGGACGCTGCAGTTCGAGCTCGCCTTCTACCTGGCGGTGCTGGCGCTGCTGCTGGCCGGCCTGCAGGACAGGCTGGAGCCCATCTTCCTGCTGTGGCCCTTCGCCATGGCGGTGGCGCTGGCGCTGGGCCTGAGCGAACTGCCCTACCTCGGCGGCCACTTCCCCTTCTTCGCCGCCGGCGCGGTGCTGGCGATCCAGAAGACGCGGCCCACGCGCTACTCGCTCGCCGCCCTGCTGCTGTGCTGCGCGCTGTGCGTGCTGTTCGCGGTGCGCAACCTGCCCGCCGGGCTGGTGGCGGACGGAGTGAGCTATTCCCGCCCGCTCATCGCCGCCATTGTCTGCGCCCAGTTCGCCTTCTTCCTCTTCCTCAACTCCCGCCTCGGCAGCCGCCTGCGCCTGCCAGGCTCGCGTCTGGCCGGCGGGCTCACCTACCCGCTCTACCTGGTGCATGCCCACATCGGCTACATGCTGCTGTCGCGCTTCGCCACCGAGGACAACAAGGCGCTGGTGTATCCGGCCGTGGTGGCAGCAGTGCTGGCGCTGGCCTGCGCCATCCACTTCGGCATCGAACGCCGCGGCGCCGCCTTCTGGCGCGGGGCGATCGACACCAGCCTGGGGCGCGCCACCCGCTGGCTGGAGCGCCGGCTGGCCGGCGTGCCCGGGCTGGTGGCGCGGTTGCGCAGGGCGGCCTGAGTACATCGGGCAGCACTTGACGGCGCCACCTATACTCCGGCTGGAACTGGCTGCATCCGGCCGTAATGCGCTCCGGCCGGCCCGGCGATGAGCGAGTTCCACTAATGGGTCTGTGACGTTCTCGCGGGCACTGCGCCCGTGCCCCCTGCCGCTGCGGCGGCCCACTACGGAGGTCATCTCATGAGCACTCGTCCCCTCAAGGTCGTTACCCTGGTCGGCAGCCTGCGCAAGGGTTCCTACAACCGCATGGTTGCGCAGTCGCTGGCGGAGCTGGCGCCGGCCGGCTTGAGCGTGGAGTTGCTGGCGTCGGTGGGCGACATCCCTCACTACGACGCCGATCTGCAGGCCGAGGGTTTTCCCGGCGCGGTGGTGGCGATGGGCGATGCGATACGGGCGGCGGACGGGGTGATCATCGTGACGCCGGAGTACAACTACTCGGTGCCCGGCGTGCTGAAGAACGCCATCGACTGGCTGTCGCGGCTGGACAAGCAGCCCTTCGCCGGCAAGCCGGTGGCGATCCAGAGCGCGTCGATGGGCGTGTTCGGCGGTGCGCGGGCGCAGTATCACCTGCGCCAGATCCTGGTGTTCCTCGACGCCATCGTGCTCAACCGGCCGGAGGTGATGGTGGGCGCGGCGCAGACCAAGGTGAATGAGGACACCGGCACGCTGGGCGACGCCGGCACTCGTGATTTCATTGCTGGCCAGCTGAAGGCTTTCGAGGCTTTCATCCGCAAGCACGGTGCCGCCTGAGGGCGCGCGCCTGTCCGCCTGCCGCGGCTGCACCGGCCGGAGGGCCTGGGGGAACGAAGGGTGACGGGCGGTAGCCGCGCCGGCAGCCTGGGCTCCGGAGCCGGGGATGGCGGCAGCCGCCGCCATGCTGGCTAGAATGGCGCCCACGGGCGTTTTCCGGGAGGCGTGGCGCGCTGATGAGTCGCTGGTACGAATGGCTGAACATGCTGGTGGGCCTGCTGGTCATCGTCAATCCGCTGCTGGCGGTGTCGGCCTTCTCCACGCTGAGCGGCGACGACGATCCGGCCCGCCGCCGCAACACCGGCCGCCATGCGGCGATCACGGTGGCGGTGGTGCTGACGGTGTCGGCGCTGGCCGGCGAGGCGGTGCTGGGCTTCTTCGGCATCCGCCTGCCGGAGTTCCAGGTCGGCGGCGGCATCCTGATCCTGCTGATGGCGCTGTCCATGCTCAACGCCCGCCCCGGCCCCGCCCGCCATACCGCGGAGGAGGCGGACGAGGCGCAGGAGAAGGCGCAGATCGGCGTGGTGCCGCTGGGCATTCCGCTGCTGGCCGGGCCGGGCGCCATCAGTACCGCCATCATCTATGCGCATCAGGCGCGCGGCTGGGTGGATGTGGCGGTGCTGCTGATCGCGGTCTGGCTGGTGGCCGCGCTGGTGTGGCTGTCCATGCGGCTGGGCGACGAGCTGGTGCGGAGGATGGGCGTGCTCGGCCTCAACATCGCCACCCGCATCATGGGTTTGCTGCTGGCGGCGATCGCGGTGGGGTTCGTCACCCAGGGCTTGCGCACCTTGCTGCCCGGGCTGGCTTGAGTCTGCCTGTCCGGGTGTGATGATCGGCCGGGCAGCGGCGCGCGGGCCTGCGGATTGCACGCCGCGCTGGCGCGTCGCGCAAGCGGTGGCGGATTTTTCATCGAGCGGGCGGCGGGCGTGCCGCCGGACCATGGGAGAGAACGATGACGGGAAAACCTTGGATGAAGGCCGCGCTGGCGGCCGCCGGCCTGCTGGCCCTGGCGCCGGCGGCGCAGGCGCAGGAAGGCCAGGCGATCAAGCTGGTATGCGGCGGCATCGGGGTGGATGAGTCGGCGAAGATGCGTGCGGAGATCAGCTCGCATTCGCTGACCATCCTCTATTCCACCCCGGATGGCAGTTACCTCACCGGCGTGCATACCCGGGTGGACGATCCGCTCAAGGATCGCAGCGCCGAGTCCGAATGCGGTCCGGTGGGGCAGGTGGATGTGAGTGAGCCGGGGCGTTACCGGGTTACCGCGACCTTCGCCGGGCAGACCCGCAGCCAGTGGTTCGATCTCAAGCCGGGCGGCGGCGCACGCACGGTGATGAGCTGGCGGGAGTAAGCCGCGACCGGGGTGCCGCTGCCGGAGGTGAATCCATGGGCTGGCGCGCGGTGTGTGGCCACGCCGGCTGAGCCTGTGCCGCGGCTTGCCCCCAGGCCGCTTCCGCGCAGACGCTCAGGGGCGGGGCGTCGTCCGCCATCGCATGATCGTGCGATGGCCGCGCGGGGGGCTACCGTGGCGGGGTGTAGAGGGATGGGCTGAGCCCTGCCGTCCGCTTGTGCGCCCGGCGCTGTCGCCCGAACCGCGCGGCGCATGCTGCTGGCGGCCCGGCGTTGAGGGGTTCGGTTCCGCGCAGCCATCCCGATCCCGCCCCGTTCCATGCCGTTCAACCCGCCGGCACGATGATGGCGACCCGCCTGTTCTGCGCCCGGCCTTCCGGGCTGGCGTTGTTCGCTACCGGGTGGGCGCTGCCCAGGCCGCGCCGCTCGATGTTGCCGTAAGGGATGCCGTAGTCGGCGATGGCCCGCGCCACCGCGTCGGCACGCCGCTGCGACAGGGCCTGGTTGTGGCGCTCGCTGCCGGTGTTGTCGGCATGGCCTTCCACCCGCAGGCTGTCGATGTCCACCCCGCGCAGGGTTTCTGTGATCCGGCGCAGGGCGTTATGGGCGCGTTCGCTCAGTTGATCGTCGTTGGAATCGAACAGGATGGGGCCGGCCAGGTTCAGGCCCCAGCCCTCGTCGGTGAGGGTGAAGCCGGCGCGTACCAATGCGGCGATCTGGCGCTGCTCCAGCCCGCCTGTGGGGGCGGGTGGCGTTTGACAGCCGAGCAGCAGGGCGGTGGCGGCGATGAGCGTGGCTGCCGCCAGCTGGCGAAGCGGGGTTCGCGGGGTGGGGGCGAG
>Ga0209699_100844_pt1 | contig 11013 bp, 15 predicted proteins | sample SynthPrep_1_END__FD_187204 | JGI IMG/M metagenome (GOLD analysis project Ga0209699, IMG submission 187204) | Synthetic microbial communities from Ohio, USA - SynthPrep_1_END_DS7_MetaG (SPAdes) (version 2) | ecosystem: Engineered > Bioreactor > Aerobic > Activated sludge | place: USA: Ohio...
TCGTCGGTGATGTAACTGTGGCTATCGCAACGACGAGCAACGCGCCACGTGGTAGCGACTGCGCCATTGAATACGGAGAAGAAGAATGACGGTTCATTTCATCGGCGCCGGTCCGGGTGCCGCAGATCTCATAACGGTGCGCGGGCGCGATCTCATCGCTGCCTGCCCTGTGTGTCTTTATGCCGGTTCGCTGGTTCCGAAGGCCTTGATCGATTATTGCCCGCCGGGTGCCCGCATCGTCGATACGGCTGCTCTTTCACTTGATGAAATCGAGGCGGAATTTGTTGCGGCGGCAAAGGCAGGCAAGGATGTGGCGCGGCTGCATTCCGGCGACCTTTCCGTCTGGAGCGCCATGGGTGAGCAGATCCGCCGTCTGGAACGGCTGGGGCTTGATTATACCGTCACGCCCGGCGTGCCCTCCTTCGCTGCCGCTGCCGCCACCTTGCAGCGGGAACTGACGGTGCCCGAAGTGGCGCAGAGCCTCGTGCTGACCCGTATCTCCGGTCGCGCATCGAAGATGCCTGACGGTGAGACGCTGAAGGCTTTCGGTGCGACTGGCACGACACTCGCCATTCACCTCGCCATCCATGCCATCGGCAAGGTGGTGGAGGAGCTGTTGCCGCTTTACGGGTCCGATTGCCCCGTTGCCATCGTGGTACGTGCGTCCTGGCCGGATGAGCGGGTCATTCGCGGCACACTGTTCGATATTGCGGGCAAGCTTGCGGCCGAGCCGGTGGAGCGCACGGCGCTGATCTTTGTCGGTCGCGGGCTTGCCTCGACGGATTTTCGTGAGAGCGCGCTTTATAGTACCGACTATGTACGCCGGTTCCGTTCTCCGAAAGAAGATGCGGCGGGTTGATGCGACGGCGTGGAGGCGGTGCGCCCCTTGAGCGCGCCCTGACGATCGAAAACCACAATATCGAGCGCGATGGCCGGCGTGTTCAGCGCCGCCGCGGCGGTTATCCAGGCTTTTTTCGCAACGATTGCCCCGAGGTCTATCCCCGCGTCTTCGGCCAGCTGAAAGGCGTGCGCGACCATGTTGGCCTGACGGATGGCAGTGGCGAGATTGTCATCCCCTCCCGCCTCCGCGGCCAAAGCCGCCAACGCTTCAAGGTCGGCAAGGCCTTTCTTGGAATGCACGTCGAGCATGCCCTGAGCGAGCTTGGTCATTTTGGCGACACCGCCGGCGATCGTTACCCGCTCGACTGGATGGCTGCGCAGATATTTCAGCATGCCGCCGATAAAATCGCCCATGTCGATCAGCGCTGTCTCAGGCAGGTCATACAGTGCTTGCCCGGCCTTTTCGGAGGTGTTTCCGGTCGCGCCAAGCACGTGGGCGCAGCCAGTCGCCCGTGCCACATCGATGCCGCGCCAGATGGAGTGGATCCAGGCCGAGCAGGAAAAGGGAATGACGACGCCGGTGGTGCCGAGAATGGAAATGCCGCCGAGAATGCCGAGCCTGCCATTCAGGGTTTTTTCCGCGAGTTTTTCGCCGTCGCGAACGGAAATCTCGACTTCGAAATAGTTTTTCGCCGTCACGAACGGAAATCTCGACTTCGAAATCGGTCTGCGCGCCAGCCACCTCGCGAATGGCGGCCTCGATCATCTTGCGCGGCACCGGGTTGATGGCGGGTTCTCCCGGCGGCAGCGGCAGGCCCGGCCGGGTAACGGTGCCGACGCCCTTGCCGGCCTTGAAAGTGATGCCGCTTCCGGGCTCACCCCGTCTGACCGTGCTTTCAATCAGGGCGCCATGGGTGACGTCGGGATCGTCTCCGGCATCCTTGACGACGCCGGCGCGGGCGAAGTCCTCACCTTTTTCTTCCGTTGCGAGGGAAAATGCCGGCCTTGCGCCGCTTGGAAGTTCAACCTCGACAGGGTAAGGAAATTCCCCGGTCAGAAGGGCGGCGCAAGCCGCCTTCGTGGCGGCCGCCGCGCAGGTACCCGTGGTCCAGCCGCGGCGAAGGGTCTTTCCATCTGTTTCCATATGAATTCCTATAGCCGGGACGGCTTTTTCCGTCATCGTTAAAAAGCAGCCAAAAAGAATGTCGACACCGCATATTTTGAACAGCATTGCCGCAAAAGGTCCGGTCTTTGAGGCCGGTCACGTCTGGCTCGCGGGCGCAGGGCCGGGCGACGTGCGTTATCTGACACTGGAAGTGGCGCTGGCGCTTTCTGAGGCCGATGTCATCGTTCGCGATGCTCTGGTCAGCGACGATGTTGTTGCCCTCGGTCCGCAGGCTGAAATCGTCTTTGCCGGCAAGCGCGGCGGCAAGCCTTCCGCGACGCAGGATGACATTACCGCCTCGCTGATCGATTTCGCCCGCCAAGGCAAAAAGGTGCTGCGGCTAAAGGGCGGTGACCCCTTCATCTTCGGGCGCGGGGGTGAAGAGGCGGAGGCGCTTGTCTGCGCCGGTATTCCGTTCCGGATTTTACCGGGCATGACCTCGTCACTCGCTGCTCTTGCTTCAGCGCGAATTCCCGCCACCATGCGCGGCATCAGCCGCGCCGTGACCCTCGCCACCGGCCATGCGGCGGGCACGGAGGAGGATCTCGACTGGCTGGCGCTCGCGAAAACGCAGGAACCCATCGTCGTTTACATGGGGCTGAAGAATATCGGGTCGATTGCAACGCTGCTGATGCAGGGTGGACGTTCGGGCACGACGCCGGTTGCGGTTATCATGTCAGCGACCACTGAGCAGGAGCGCATTTTCATCGGTAAGCTGGAAAGCATAGCCGACGATGCAAAGCGGGAAAACTTCGAAGCCCCGGCTTTGATCGTGATCGGTGAGATTGTTTCGATGCGAAGCCGTCTCGGCGGGGTCGGTTCATGACGGCGCGGGCGATCATCATCGGCGCACCGCGCTCGGGGTCCGGCAAGACCAGCGTGACCATCGGTCTGCTCAGGGCCTTTGCCCGTCGAGGGATTAAGGTGCGCGGCATCAAGACGGGACCGGATTATATCGATCCCGGTTTCCACGCCTTCGCCACCGGCACGCCCGGCCTTAATCTGGATAGCTGGGCCATGCAGCCGGATTTGCTGCGGCATCTGTTTTCGCAGCAGACCGAGGCTGCGGAACTCGTTCTGATCGAAAGCGCCATGGGCCTGTTCGATGGCATTCCGGTGGCGGAAAACCGCACCGGTTCGGCGGCGGATCTGGCGCGGCTATTCGGCATTCCCGTACTGCTGGTGCTGGATGTGTCGGGCCAGTCACAGACGGCCGCCGCTGTTGCTCATGGTTTTGCCCTTTACGACCCTGACGTCACCATGGCGGCAATTGTGCTGAACCGGGCCGGCAGTGAAAGACACCGGACATTGTGCACGGAAGCCATCGAAAAAATTGGCCTACCCGTTGCCGGCTGTGTCCTGCGCGATCCCTCTCTTATCCTGCCAGAGCGGCATCTGGGGCTGGTGCAGGCCAGCGAACACCCGGAAATCGATGCGCATATAGAACGGCTGGCGGATGCGATGGAAAAATCCATCGATCTCGATGCCTTGCTTTCACTTGCTGCGCCGGTGAATGTGCCTTCCGGTTCGGTGGACGCGGCGATCGCACCGCCCGGCCAGCGCATCGCGCTGGCGGAAGATGCCGCCTTCACCTTTCTTTATCCGCATCTCAGGAAGCATTGGCATGCGGCGGGGGCCGAAATCGTGCCGTTCTCGCCGCTGGCTGATGAGGCTCCGGACGAAAGCTGCGATGTCTGCTGGCTACCGGGCGGGTATCCCGAACTTTTTGCCGGAAAGCTTGCGGATGCGGCCGGTTTCAAGGCGGGCATTGCCCGTTTTGCCGCGACAAGGCCTGTTCATGGCGAGTGCGGCGGTTACATGGTGCTTGGCGAGGCGCTGGAAGATGCCGATGGGGTGACCCATGCCATGACCGGGCTTCTGTCGCATGCCACCAGTTTTGCGACACGCAAGATGAACCTTGGTTACCGGCAGGCAACGATCACGGCAAGTGGTCCGCTCGGCTCGGCGGGGGATGTTCTGCGCGGCCATGAGTTTCACTATGCGCGAGTCATCAATCCCGGCCATGATGCAGCTTTTGCCGAGATCGCCGACGGTCAGGGCCGTCCGCTTGGGCCATCGGGCGGTAGAAGGGGTTTCGTGTCTGGCACTTTCTTCCATGCTATCGCGAGAGGCGGTTGAGTGTTCTGCATCATCGCCATTCCACGGGATGTGCGGCAAAGTGGAGCAAGCTGCGAAAGTTTGTAGGCTCTGGCCAGGGGAAAGTGCTATAGATCGCGTCAGGGAACATGGAAAAGCGGAAATAACTCCTGCGATCCATGTTCCGTGAAGTCTGGTCGGATTGAAAGCTGTTTCATATTTTCCGGCCAGAACCTGCTATCGCGCATTTTGTCTCGAGCGTGCCTACCGATGATAAAGCCCCGAATTTTTCTCTCTGCCGCTCTTGCCGCATCCATTCTGCTGGCTCCCTTCGGTGGGAACGGCATGTCCGCTCATGGCGGTGAAGATTATGCGACGCTGGAAAAGCTGGGCGCAGCGCTGTTCGACGATCCCAATCTTTCGATGAACCGCACCATGGCCTGTTCCACCTGCCATATGCAGGCGGCCGGTTTTTCCGATGCGCGGGAGAGCGAGAAGGTCGGGCGGGATGTATCGCTCGGCGACGACGGCATTTCGCTCGGCGACCGCAATGCGCCGACGGCGGCCTATGCGAGGTTCACGCCGCCTTTCGGCAAGAATGCGACCGGTGAGTATGTCGGTGGCCAGTTCTGGGATGGCCGGGCCTCGCTGCTGGAAGATCAGGCGGGCGGCCCGCCGCTTAATCCGCTTGAAATGGGCATGCCGGACAAGGCCTCTGTCGTAAAACGGCTCAGGGAAAACCCGGATTACGTTGCAGCCCTCGGCACGCAATTCGGCAATGATGTCTTCCAGAGCGATGAAACCGCCTATGCCGCGATGACCAAGGCGCTGGCGAGTTTCGAGCGTTCGGACGAATTCTCAACCTTCGATTCGAAATATGATCGCTTCCTGCGCGGCGAGGAAAAGCTGACGGATCAGGAAGAGCTGGGCCGGGTTCTGATTTCCTCGACGCAGTTCACCAATTGCAATACCTGCCATGAAATCCGCGGCGCCAGGGGGCTGGAAGACGGCCTCTTCACCAACCACAAATATTTCAATATCGGCGTTCCCGCCAATACGGCGGTCAGGGCGGTGAATGGCTCGAAGCCCGGTGCGGTCGATCTGGGTTTGGCGCAAAATCCTGACGTCGGCGGCGACCCCGCCCAGCGCGGCAAGTTCAAGGTGCCGACCCTGCGTAACGTCGCCGTTACCGGTCCTTATATGCACAATGGCGTGTTCAGGGATCTGCGCACGGTGGTGCTATTTTACGTGAAATATAAGAGCAAGAAGCCCAGCCGCCAGATCAATCCGGAAACCGGCAAGACATGGGATGCGCCTGAGGTGCCCGAGAATATCGCCATGACGGAGCTGACATCCGCGCCGGCGCTGGATGACAAGCGAGTGGATGCCATCGTGGCTTTTCTGAAAACGCTGACCGACCGGCGGTATGAGCATCTTCTACCCAAGGAGGCTGGGCAGATGGCGGTGCCGCCTGCCCAGCCGGTTCCTGTCAACGTTACGCCGAAAGCGCCTTGAATTCGGCGAGAACCGCGTCGCCCATTTCACCGGTGCCGACCTGACGGCAACCGTCGGCCATGATATCGGCGGTGCGGATGCCCTTGTCCAGCACGTTTGCGATTGCCGCTTCGAGCTTCGTCGCCTCGTCAACCATGTTGAACGAGTAGCGCAGGCACATGGCGAAGGAGGCGATCATGGCGATGGGGTTGGCGATGCCCTTGCCGGCAATGTCAGGTGCCGAACCGTGCACCGGCTCATACATGGCCTTGCGCTTGCCGGTCTTGGCGTCAGGTGCGCCAAGCGAAGCGGAAGGCAGCATGCCGAGCGAACCGGTGAGCATGGCCGCAACGTCGGAAAGCATGTCGCCGAAGAGGTTGTCGGTCACGATCACGTCAAACTGCTTGGGCTTGCGCACCAGCTGCATGCCGCCGGCATCGGCCAGCATATGCTCCAGCTGCACGTCCTTGTATTTGGCGGCGTGGGTTTCGGTGACCACCTGGTTCCACAAAACGCCTGATTTCATGACGTTGCGCTTTTCCATCGAGCAGACGCGGTTATCGCGGGTGCGGGCCAGTTCGAAGGCGACGCTGGCGATGCGCTCGATCTCGAAAGTGTCGTAAATCTGCGTGTCGATACCGCGCTTCTGGCCGTTGCCGAGATCGATGATCTGCTTCGGTTCACCAAAATAGACACCGCCCGTCAGTTCGCGAACGATGAGGATATCCAAGCCTTCGACCAGCTCCGGCTTCAGCGAGGAAGCGGCGGCAAGTGCGGGATAGCAGATGGCAGGGCGCAGATTGGCGAAAAGTTCGAGGTCCTTGCGCAGGCGCAGCAAGCCGGCTTCCGGGCGATGTTCATAGGGAACGCCATCCCACTTCGGGCCGCCAACGGCGCCGAACAGGATCGCATCGGCGGCAAGCGCCTTTTCCATGTCCGCATCGGAAATCGCCACGCCGTGGGCGTCGTAAGCGGAGCCGCCGACGAGGCCTTCCGAAACGGTGAAACCGGCATTTTGCGCGCTGTTCATATAATCGATCAGCTTGCGGACCTCAGTCATGGCTTCAGGGCCGATACCGTCACCGGGCAGCAGGAATAGCGAACGGACTGTCATGAGAACCCTCCTTGGGCGGCGCGCCGGAAAACATCACGAAGGGTTTTCGATGGCGGCGCGCGCGGCGTCAAACTCGTTTCCGTCCTTGCCAGGTCGTATCGCCAGCCGGACGGGATCGAGGGCTTCTTATCTCCGCCTCAAGGGCTTTTCAAGCAAAGCAAAAGCCGATCCGGTACGGTTTGGTACGGGATCGGCTTTTTTTGAAGAGCGTAAATATGATCAGGCCCAGGGACGGACCGAGGCGTTGGCCTTTTCGAAAGTGTCGATGGCGCCGGAATGCTCCATGGTCAGGCCGATGTCATCGAGGCCGTTCAGCATGCAATGGCGCTTGAATTCATCAATCTCGAAGGTGATGGTGCCGCCATCGGGACCACTGATTTCCTGGCGTTCCAGATCGATGGACAGAACGGCATTCGATCCCCGCGAGGCGTCATCAAGCAGCTTTTCGAGGTTCTCGGGGCTGACGACAACAGGCAGGATGCCGTTCTTGAAACAGTTATTGTAGAAGATATCGGCAAAGCTGGTGGATATCACGCAGCGGATGCCGAAATCGAGAAGTGCCCATGGCGCATGTTCGCGCGAGGAGCCGCAGCCGAAATTGTCGCCAGCCACCAGAATCTGGGCGTTCTGGTACGCGGGCTTGTTCAGAACGAAATCCGGATTGGGCGAGCCATCCTCAAGGTAACGCGACTCGGCGAAGAGGCCCTTGCCAAGGCCCGTGCGTTTGATGGTCTTCAGATAGTCTTTCGGAATGATCATATCGGTGTCGATATTGACCACCGGCATGGGCGCGGCGACGCCCGTCAGCTTGGTGAATTTTTCCATCTGTCGCTTCCCGTGTTTCCCTTGAACAAATCCGGCGCGGGCAAAGCCTGCCGGATGTTCTCTTTCGGGAAATACTGCAAAACTTGGCGCTTTAGAAGCGCAAACCCGCGTTCTTCGGTACGCCTCGTGCAGCGTCCTCGCATTTTGACCCGATTAAAACGATCTCAGAGATCGATAATCGTGCCTTTGCCATCGTTCCAGACGCGCATATCGCGCTGCTGGCGAGGCTTGACGGGGATGGGGGCCGGCTTAAGGCGCGCGGAAAGCATTCGGGCAGCGCTGAGAACGGCGAGCACGCCGATAAAAGCGACCGTGAGCGACGCCGTGAAAAGAGCAGCCATGGCCAGAATTGCGATGCCAGAGGCGGCGATGAAAAATGAACGGATGCCTTGCATGATTCAACCTTTCTTTCCAGACGAATGTGGGCCTTCTTCTTCCGGCTTGCAAGAGGATTCAGTGGATTGTCAGCTTGCAGATGTCACAAAAGCTTGACACAAGTGCGGCATGGTCAATTTTTCTGAAAATATTCTTGTGAGACCGCGCCGTTCGCTGCTGTCGGTTCCGGCCATAAATATCCGAGCACTCGAAAAAATCCGCGATCTCGATTGCGACGGCGTGATCCTCGATCTTGAGGATTCCGTCGCGCCCGACATGAAGGGCAAGGCGCGGGAAAATCTCGAAAAGCTGTTTTTAGACGCACCCTTTGCCGGGCGCGAGGCGATTATCCGCATCAACCCGCTCTCCACTCCGGATGGAAAGGCGGATTTGCAGCTCGTGCTTTCCTGCCGACCGCAGGCGGTTCTTCTGCCGAAGGTGGAGCAGCCCGCCGATATTCATGAAGTGGCCGACCTTCTGGCGGAGGCGGACGCGCCGCAGGCATTGAAAATCTGGGCTATGATCGAAACGCCGCTCGGTGTTCTCAACGCTGCGTCGATCGCCGATGCCGCCCACACGCCGGATGCCCGGCTTACCGCTTTCGTCATCGGCCTCAACGATCTGCGCAAGGAAACACGTGTTCCGGCCTTGCCCGGTCGCGCCTATCTTGTGCCATGGATGATGCAGGTGGTGCTGGCCGCCCGGGCCTATGGCCTCGATGTCATTGACAGCGTCTCCAATGATTTTCGCGATATCGCGGCTTTTCAGGTCGAATGCGAACAGGGACGCGCGATGGGCTTTGACGGTAAGATGCTGATCCATCCGGCCCAGATCGTTTCAGGTCGAATGCGAACAGGGACGAGCGATGGGCTTTGACGGTAAGATGCTGATCCATCCGGCCCAGATCGAACCGGCCAACCGGCATTTCGGCCCGGATGAGGCGTCGGTTGCGGAAGCCCGCGAGATTATTGCCGCTTTCGCAAAACCGGAATCTGTGGAATTGAACGTCATCAACATGAACGGGCGGATGATTGAGCGGCTGCATGTGGTTGAGGCCGAACGGCTGGTCGCCATGGCCGATATCATCGCCCAAAGAAAGGCAGAAAAGACGTGAAGGTCTATCGTTTCATAACCGGCCCCGATGACTCAAAATTCTGTCACCGGGTCACAGAGGCGCTGAACAAGGGATGGGAACTTGCCGGCTCACCGAGCTATGCCTTCAACGCCGCAAGCGGCGTCATGCATTGCGGCCAAGCCGTGACCAAGGTGGTCGAGGGCAAGGAATATCATCCGGATATGAAGCTCGGCGAACAATAAGATGCGCCGCGGCGGGGCTATCGCTCTGCAGCGGCCTCGTCGGCGCTTTCCTCTATCCGCTCCATGTCATCATCCGAAAGGCCGAAATGATGGCCGATTTCATGGATGAGGACATGGGTGATGATGTCGCCAAGCGTTTCCTCATTCTCGGCCCAATAGTCGAGAATGGGGCGGCGATAGAGCGTGATGCGGTTCACCATCTCGCCCGTTTCCATGGTGAAACGTTCGGAGATGCCACGACCCTCGAATAGTCCGAGAAGATCGAAGGGCGTTTCGAGCGCCATGTCCTCGAAGACTTCGTCGGTCGGAAAATCCGCGATCTCGATGATGAGATCCTTCGTCAGTGCGCGGAATTCTTCTGGCAGGTGGCCATATGCCTCGATCGCAAGCGACTCGAAGGCGGAAATTGTCGGCGCATGGCGGTCCCGCCAATCGTCGGTCTGGTCTATGCGGGCCATTTCTGCTCCTTGTTGGTAGGCCCATATAAACACTTGCTGCGCAAATTTCGAGACCTGACTGCTTCACCCGCCGAAAAAGCATGAAATTCTTGGCGTTACAGTTACTTTTCAAGCCGTCGTCATCTTGACATAAACCGGCGTCTCGCGTAATCGGCACCCAAATTGATGGCGTAGTGCGCCTTCCGTTTATTCCGTCCTTAAAAAGGCGGCTTCACCGGCAGACATTCAAAGGGACAGCCTGTCCCGACGGGTTTCTACCAAATTCCGACTGATAAAAAGACGGCCAGCTTGCTTTGGCGGGCAGAGCCGGAACGAACATGAAAGGATAACAAATGTTCGCAGTCATCAAGACCGGCGGTAAGCAGTACCGCGTAGCAGCCGACGCCGTGCTGACCATCGAAAAGCTGGAAGCAGAGGCAGGCGCAACTGTAGAATTCACCGAAGTTCTCGTTGTTGGCGAAGGCGCCGACGCCAAGTTCGGTGCACCCTTTGTCAAGGGCGCCATCGTCAAGGCTGAAGTTGTCGAGCACAATCGCGGCAAGAAGGTCATCGCCTTCAAGAAGCGTCGTCGTCAGAACTCCAAGCGTTCGCGCGGCCATCGTCAGCATCACACTGTCGTCCGCATCACGGACATCGTTGCTGCCTGATCGGCGCGACACGGGAAACAAGGTTTAAAGGAGAACTCCAATGGCACACAAAAAAGCTGGCGGTTCCTCGCGTAACGGTCGCGATTCCGAATCCAAGCGCCTTGGCGTGAAGAAGTTCGGCGGCGAAGCCGTCATTCCAGGCAACATTATTCTGCGCCAGCGCGGCACGCAGTGGCATCCGGGCGCCAACGTCGGCATCGGCAAGGACCACACGATTTTTGCGCTGACCGCAGGCAATGTAAACTTCCGCACGAAGGCCAACGGCCGCGTGTTCGTATCCGTGGCTCCGAAAGATTTTCGCACTGACCGCAGGTAACGTGAACTTCCGCACGAAGGCCAACGGCCGCGTGTTCGTATCCGTGGCTCCGAAAGCGGAAGCCGCAGAATAAGCCGGTAAGCGTCATATGCAGCCGGTGTCCCATCGACCCGGCTGAGACGTATCAGGTTCAGTCAAGAAAACAGGGGAGATGGGGCACCACCCAACTCCCCTTTTTCTTTAACCTCATGGAGGGACTGAACCATGCAAGCTGAATTGTTAAGGGATGACCAATCACGGTCACCCGAGGAACGGCCGAGGCCCGATCGGTCGAGGAGCGATTGCCCCGTTTTACTGTCGCAGAGGCTGGTTTTACGCAAGCCTCACGAAGAAGACATCGACGCCCTTGCCCATCTTGCCAACAA